>Ga0209589_1007079_pt1 | contig 18213 bp, 15 predicted proteins | sample CowpeawhiteBW_FD_187525 | JGI IMG/M metagenome (GOLD analysis project Ga0209589, IMG submission 187525) | Root nodule microbial communities of legume samples collected from California USA - Cow pea white BW (SPAdes) (version 2) | ecosystem: Host-associated > Plants > Roots > Nodule | place: USA...
TATCAAAACAAGATATTTTTTGTTTATTCCAGTGGCACCTGCATCTGTATGAGCTCTCTTAAATCTTTTATCTTCAAAATTCATCACCGGTTTTCATCAAGGACTGTCAATTTCTTCTGTATACACCCGAACCAAGATGAGTATTGAAGCCTGAGTTTGACATGTAAAAAAGTTTATAAATTTTAAAATATCTCATGTGACTTATGTTCTTTAATCTTGACTAATGGTAATAATTAGTTTCTCGACAAAGCTCTCATGTGACTTACTGGATGTGTTTAATTAAGTTTTTCTATCTAAGAACACTCAAAATTCATCAATAATTCTCATCGCAGACTGTCTATTTCTTTTGCATACGTTTGCCTCATTTGTTTTGGCCTTTTACTTTTGTGAATTGTGCAGAATGAATGCTCACTATACTCCAATTTTTTCAGAATGCTTTTGTGTTATGCCGCTTGATAAAGAAACCTGAGAAAAAAACTGAAGGAGGAACTGCTGCACTGATATGTGATGAAGGGGAATCCAGTAGAAGCGTGGTTTCTGGCTATGAAAATCAGGCGATAGCAGAAGGAGTTCCATCCGTAAGCTGATGCATATTTCATGACCATACATACACTGTGACATGCCAACATACCGACAATTGATACTTCTTCTTGTAATTATATATATGATTTCTTTTTTATTTTTCAGGGAGGTACTCTAACCGGAATGGAAACAATCTGTCACGTAACATATCAGGCAGAAAAATGCATCTCCTCTACAGAACCGTCACTAATTGAAATTGAGCAGGATGACGATGCCTATTTTAGAAATGAAAACAACAATGGGCGGAGTCCTTCTGAAATTATGCAGATTCCTTACGAAACTATGCACACTCCTTGTGAAACTATAGACACTCCTTACGAAATTATGCAGATTCCTTGTGAAACTATGCAGACTTTTTATGAAACTTTGCAGATTCCTTGTGAAACTATGCAAAGTTCTTGTGAAAGTATGCAGACTCCTTGTGAAACTATGCAGACTTCTTTTGAAAGTATGCAGACTCTTTGTGAAACTATGCAGACTTCTTTTGAAAGTATGCAGACTCCTTGTGAAACTATGCAGACTTCTTTTGAAAGTATGCAGACTCCTTGTGAAACTATGCAGACTCCTTTTGAAAGTATGCAGACTCCTTTTGAAAGTATGCAGACTCCTTGTGAACCTGTACAGACTCTTTGTGAAACTATGCAGATTTCTTGTGAAAGTATGCAGAATCCTTGTGAACCTATGCAGATTTCTTGTGAAACTATGCAGATTTCTCATGAAACCAACCAAATTCCTTTTGAAATTTTGCAGTTTCTTTTTGAAACTCCTTTTCAAACTATGCAAACTCCATTAGAAACTAAACAAATTCTATCTAAACTCCCGAATTCATTATTTGCCGATGAATATTTAGTCCCTCAATCAAAGTCATTGAAAAGGGCATATTGTGAAAGCTCTTATAGAGATGCAGAAGTCGTCCCTGAACGGGTAAATATTTATTCTGCAAAGTCCAAATAACATTGATGAGCGTATCTCCTTTCGTTTCTGAACTTTCATGCTGGTTTAGTAAGTTAAAAGTTGTAGTGTGCTTTATGTTGATTTGAATTTTGTCATATTTTTCACAATATATAAGGATTTTCTCGAGTAGATTCTTGAAAGATACTCAAGAAAAATGCCTAGTTTGAGTTGGCTTTGATGTGATTCATGATCGATTGATGGGTTATTATGGAGACTATAGGACTTGAGAATTGCACTATTTTCTTGAATTTGTTATATTGTTATAGCACTTTTAGAAATGAATTCATCTGTTTATTTTCTTTTGAAACCATTGCAGGACGCTAGTTTTGAGGATATTTCAAGTTTGTATACTGAGTATCTTAACTCAGAGGAATATCATGCATTAAAAAGGTTTAAAACATCATATGATGTTGGACATGGTGACACACATTTTCTATTTTCCGGCCAAGAAGCAAGTGAAGAGAAACAAGAAAGTATATTTCAAGATGATTTTTGGGGATTGGAGACATCCTCATGTGACTCTACAACAAATAAACTTGTGGAGATCAATTACAGTGAAATATCTAGCTTTCTTTGCACTTAAAGGTCATGGAAAGATCAGTATCATCTAAGACCGAGCAACTTCATAGGATTCGAACTATGAACTTCGTACCATGAATGGATTAGTAGACAAGAGTATATGTTATTAAAAGTAAGAGTATGTAGTGTATGCATTAAAATTGCTCTATAATAGCCACTTTATTAGAAATTGCATAATGAAATTTATGCATTAAAATTTAAGAGTATGTATCATAGGAAACCTATTAGAAAGTATTAGAAACTGCACGATGAAGTTGTGTATATTTAAGATAGTAGATTGTGTAACTGGGAAGTTTGTGTGGTTATTTGTAGTGAATTTTTGTTTGTTGGATACCAATTGTCTTGCTGAATCAATTTATTATCTGTGATTTTAGTATTTAATAATATAATTTCTTAGTTTTTGGAACGCATGAAGAATGCAGTTATTTTCCCAAATCACTTGAACAGAGGATTGGTTAGACAACCACTTTATTTTTATATTGCTCAGCTGATCTTTGTTTTCTGAAGCAAAGATGGTTTATTCTTGATCATAAAATGGTAACTAGGTGCCTGATTATGTCCAGGGACTCTAGAGAAATATTCTAATTCAGCATGCAAAAATTAATAAAAAACTTGGATCTTATGAAACAATCATATTTTGACAGAATGAGCTTCTGTTTGTTTTTGGAGAGAAGCTTGAGGGAGCACAACAAATCACACCATTAAATGCAGCCTAAGGACAAATAAAATGACTTGGATTGCTGGGAGCTATCAGAAAGAAAAATTGACTCTAAAGATTCTATATTTCGTCATAATAAGTAAATGGATTTCACAGTGATTCAATTCAAAAATATTACTCTTTCTTTCTTTGACGATGACTGTTTCTTTATATATATATATATATATATATATATATATATATATATATATATATATATTATCATTCTATATGAAATGTCTTACCTATTCTACATTATGGATTAATGGTGTGTTAAGTAAACACTCTCAAATTTTAATTCTCAACAAGAATAAGAAATGACTGAATTCCGTTTGGTTTAGAAATTCGTAATCTATTATCAAAGTTATTAACCTCTATAGAATCCAAATAAGTAGTGTTAATTTAAATATTTGTTATAATGATTTTTACAGGAATTTATTAAAATGAATCAAATTTATATTTATATATTAAAATGAATCAAATTTATATTTATATATATATACCTTTAATAAGAGAGAATATTTTTAAATTTGTCTTTTTTTACACAATCTCTTATAAATCTAGTTTTTACACTTACAATGTAAGTAGGAGATATAAAGATCATATGTGAAAAGACCAAAATTTTAATTTTTGGAAGAAATTATTTTTTTTTACCGACAAAGCAAATATGGTAGCACCTCAATCTTGACAAGACAAACACAAAATCTGATTTTTTTTACATTGAAATGCTCAAATTAATTTGTCTAGACCAAACCCTTCTCGGCATAAAATGCAGAGAAATCACGTCACATCAAATTACACATTTTAAATCCTTTATCTCCTAGCAACAAATAGACCAAAGCATTCTAATTTCACATCCTCAATGCAAAATCAAACACAATTGCATAGAACCCTATTATAAGATCATAAAAAAATCATCCAAGATTATCACATTCCTCACCTCATTTATCAATTTGGACACATGATGCATATTCCACATTTTGCAACACATACTCAAGATTCACACCACATTCGACTACAGAATCGCATGCAACTCAATCCAAACTCAACGTAAGACTCACATACAAATTTCAACATATCATAGTCCAAGGCTCAACAACCATTCAAATGCGAGATTAAACATGAAAGTGCTATAATTAGTTCATCTTACCTTAGCCAAAGATGTTCCCTAAAAACAGAATTTCTTTAGAACACCAAAACACATTGAATCCCATAGACAACCAATGAAAGCCTTGATTAGAGTTCTAAACTTACAATTCAGATTGGAGAGCAATAGAAAATCATCGAAAACCACTTTGAGTCACATGTATGACTTTAGTGTCATATGCAACTCTAAGACTCAAAACCTGAAAAAAGGAAAAATCAAAACTTATTCAATTCAACTCTTTGATAGGAGGTTCCGTAGAGTTTCTAATGAGAATCACAACTAGAATTCTTGATCTTAAAAAAAAATAAAGAACGGATGAGATAAACTAGAAAAGACGGAAAGAGTTTAAACAATTTGATTGTAGAGATAATGGTTTTATAAAATTAAACTTTAATTATTAAAAATCTTTATATAACTTAATCCTTTAATATTAAAATATTATAATGTTGTATAATAGAACCATGAATACTCTTAAACCGTTTTATAGCCATCACATGCCCATTGAAAATGAAAAATTACGCGGATTCAAAATTTTACCACATTTTCAAGTAGGGCAGAAAAACGGTGGAGGAGAAAAAAGAGTAATTAAGTACCTGCCATCAATTTTTTGAGTTCAGCAGTGATGCGAACATCACTTATAAGTTTACATCACTCTACTCAAATCTTGAAAAGGATATCAAACTTTGTGATGAAGTTCTTAGCAGAGAAGCATCGCAATAAAAACAAAAGTGGCCATATTTAATTAAATAAATTTCTGTTTATTTTTTGTTGTTGGGAGAGCAAGGAATTGAAATGATTGGTCATGGAATAAAGAAGCGTAGGTATCAAGACTAAAATAATAAACCACAAATAACAGTTAAAATTAGTTTGTCAACAAATAATTTTCCTTTTGGATTATTATTATATATAACCTCTAGAATCTTCTTTTCTCATCTGTTACATATCATATATTCGTCCACATGATAGATAATAAGATAACAAATATATATATCCTTCACCTTAACAGCACAACATAGTTTTCTATGCGTTTTGTATTTTCCAACTATAACTTGTGAGCTAAGTACTAAAGTCAGTCAATGACTTTTTTGCATTATAAATTCCTTTCCACAGCACAACACAACACAACATAAACACCGAGCTTTCTTCGTTTTCCTTGGTTAGTAGCTGCTTCACCACCTTTCCTTCCCATCTTCCTATCTTTGTTACAAACTACTACAATGGATGTTATAGGATTCGGTTTTCGTCCCACGGAAGAAGAACTTGTGGACTATTACCTCAGACATAGGTTGCTCGGTAATGATCCACAAGGCCATGTCATCCCCGACATTGACCTTTGTCAAGTGAAACCTTGAGACGTGCCAAGTAATAATCTAAACGTTTAACACTCCATGCATCTTCATGCAACCATCCTTTCTTCTTTATCTTCCTCTTATCTTTTCTTCACTGTTGTTTGTTTTTCTTTTCTTGTTTGAAAACAGTGTATATCGAGGAATCAGATGCACAATTCGATTTCCCAGAATGGTTTTTCTTTAGTCCTGTTGATTTCAAGTATCCAAACAGTAAAAGGATTAACCGGACAACCAAGTGTGGCTTCTGGAAACCCACCGGAAAAGATCGTGAGATTAGAAGCTCCGACTCCAACACTCTCATTGCCACAAAGAAGACTCTTGTTTACTACAAAGGTCGCGTTTCACCTTTCACCAAAGCCAGGTTGGTTCGCGTTTTTGAGAATTTTAACACTCATTGCAAATTATCCTTCTTCATTTTTCTTCACTCTTCTATAGCCTTTGACATATATCAATATATAGTTTAGGTTTTAGCATTTATAACAAGTTTGAGCATTTTGCAGAGGACTTTTGTTTTGTGTCGTCTGATGAAGAAACCTGGGGGAACAACTGAAGGTGGGGGTGATGAAGGGGAGAGCAGTAGAATCATGGTTTCTGACTATCAGAATCACGAACCACCTTTCAGCAAGACCAGACGTCTTTTCCAAACCCCTCATTTTACGATGCCTATTTTAGAAATGAATCTAACATTGAACACAATTCATATGAAAATATCCAGGAACAGGAATTCGAGAATTTTTTTCTTGTTCAGGACAATTATGTTAACAATGAAGAAAGTACAAATACCTACTTCAATACTTTCACCCAATCGAAGTCATTGAGAAAGGTATATGATACAGATGCCGAGGCCGTCTCTCAACAGGTAAACATATGTTGTCCAAATTTTTCCAATCATACAGTGAGCATCTCCATCCGTTTCTGAACTGTCCTATTACTTTAGATTTGATTTCTTTATTTTGAACACTTTGAATATATCTGTCTATTTTCTTCTGAAATCACTGCAGGGTGATAATATTATGGATATTCCAACAGTGTTTACTAGATATCTTAACTTAGACGAATACCATTCATCAAAAGGGTTTGATTCCAAATTATCAAACGCTGATGTCCATGACGGTGTATGTATGCCATCTCCTATCCATGAAAAAAAACAAGAGAAAAAGAAGAAAAAGAAAAGCATATTTTCTTTCTTCTGATCATCACAGAGGAAGGTTTCAAACAATGCAGTATTCCATGTAGAGGTGAGAAAATCAAGCAGCTTCATTAGAAAAATGAAGATTACTTTCTTGACGAATGATGCAGGTGCTTCACTTGAACTGATTTTCACTTTAACATATTATTGATATACCATGCTGCATGTGTTGCATTCTGTAGGCTCAGAAGAATTTTCTCATTGTGAATCAGAAGAAAAATAGTTCAAGAGCCAGAAGCCATCAATCTTGTGATAACAATAGAAAAGGTTCTTTCATCTATATGGAGACAACTTCATGAAGACAACGTAGTTTTGAGGGTTTTTATGTGTGTATTATCAGTTAGTTTGGAAGTATTATCACTTGAAGTAGATGTAGTATATGTGAAGGGGTGATGTGAGTGCTACCATAGTTCCTTTTCTTTTAGTGTGACAATGTGGAAAACTCTGTTTTAAGAATTTCATCCTTGTAAGATTGGTAAGACATGTATTTTGCATTGATGCACGCTCAGTGCGTCTTTCTTATTATAATTAAATATGTGTGCACATTTGTTGCCTTTTATAAGTCATTAATTTTCTGATTGCAATCTTAATATCTTTGTAATAAAATATGATACAAACCCCTGTAGTTGTTGTCTAAGATGACAATAGCACTATTGTGCTTCAAAGATTTTTTTATCACCAAATTAGTATTTCAAAAACATATAATCGTTATCATAATCATCTACTTGGTTTCTTAAAATCAATGTTCAGTGGTCTCTCTCGTCTTGCTCAATTAATTGAGGTGTGAAAAAGCGTGGGAGAGAAAAGAATAATTGAGGTGATGACAAGAATCATTAGAGTTCACTATTTTTACTTGAAGTTAGCACGTGACTCTTCTAAATTGTTAAAAAGTATATCAAACTTTGGAGTCATGTTCATGATTAGTAGTGAGGAGCATAACAAACCTCCAAAATAAAGCAAAAGATGCGTCGAAATTCACTACCAATAGTCTTGAAAGAACATTGAAATGGTGGGCCATGGAAGAACAAACTTGGGGACCAAGGCTTACATAAGAAACCACGAATCACAGTGTATCAGTACAATGCAGTCACTGCATTTGCTACTGTATCTATATTTTGAAAAACAAAAATTGCATGAATATTTGTGAATTTAGATTTAGAATCACGATAGCATTTCATATGTTTAGTTTTTATATACTGATTTTTTTTTTTTGTAAAATAACCTGCGAATAAGATCTATTAGAGCTACTTAATCACAGTTAACATATGTAAATATGTGATCTAATTTAAATTACATATGTTTATTATTTTTAGAGTTATATTACAAACCTTTTATAAAAGTTTGAAAGTATATGCGTCAAACTCCAATCATGAAAGAGTTTTTTTCTACTTGTGCATTATTATAATATCTTTTTCAGAGATAACTTCTTGAGTAAGGAGTCAAGTCAGTGAATGTGGGATGATAAATTCAGTTCAAGAACACAAACACAAACACAAACAATGAAACCATTGAAGTCATGTGTTCACCAAAACCAACGGAGATTGTGGGATACGGTTTTCGTCCCACAGATGAAGAACTTGTCGACTTTTACCTCAAACACAAGTTGCTCGGTGATGATCCCCGTGTCCACGTCTTGACTCACATAGATCTCTGCGATGTGGAACCTTGGGAAGTACCAGGTAATAATCGAAAACCAAATGAAATCAACACTGTCCTTTTCCTTGCTCTGATCTTTGCTTCAACTTTTATTGTTTCAAACAGCGTTGTTAGCAAAATCAGAAGTACAATTCAAAGACCCAGAATGGTTTTTCTTCAGTCCTGTTGATTTCAAGTATTCAAATAGTAAAAGGGTTAATAGAAGAACCAAGTGTGGGTTCTGGAAACCCACTGGAAAAGACCGTGATGTTAGAACCTGGGACACCAACACTGTAATAGGAACTAAGAAGACTCTTGTTTTCCATAATGGCTCAGCTTCCAAAGGTGTCAAGGCCAACTGGGTTATTCACGAATATCATGCTCTTAACTTTCATCAAAGCCAGGTTCGTATTTCCTTTTCTTTTTAAAGAAATTTTTAACTCTGCTGGGAAATAATCTTTGTACTAAACTATAGTGTGTAGTAGGAGTGTAAATTAGCCGAACCAAGCTCTGAGTATTTGAAGCCTCTGTTTGATGAATTTTAAAATATCTGATGTGATTTATGTGCTTTAATCTTGACCGCGATGAAAATCTTGACCAGTTATAAGACCAGTTTACTGTATATAAGTAGTACATATCTTATTGATTGATTTTGTAAGAATGATTTAGATTTAATGTTCACTTGTTAACGATTTTTATTAATTAGTTTATGGCCGAAGCTTTAGGAGAATCTCTATGTGACATGCTGGATGTGTTTAATTGAGTCTTTCTATCTAAGAACACTCAAAATTCATCATTAATTTTCTTCCAAGACAGTAAAATTCTTCTGCATACGTCTGCATAATTTTCTTGCCTTTTACTTTTTGTGAACTGTGATGAAATGAATTCGGGCTCCAATTTTTGCAGAAGGCTTTTGTTTTATGCCGGTTGATAAAGAAACCTGGGAAAATAACTGAAGGAAAAACTGATGCAGTGATATGTGATGAAGTTGAATCCAGTATAAACCTGGTTTCTGACTATGAAAATCAGACAAGAACAGAAAGAGTTCCATCTGTAAGCTGAAGCATTTTTGATGAACATATATATACACTGTGTCATGCGAAAAATGCAGAGACTTGATACTTGTTTTGTGATTACGTTTACATTTCAGGGAGGTATGTTTACCGGGGTGGAAACAATCTGTGAGGCAACAGATCAAACAGACAAAGGCATCTCGCCAATTGAAGCTTCAATAATTGATGTTGAGCAGTATGAAACATCTTCTCTAAACTCTTCATCAATCAATGCCTATTTTAAAAATGAAAACAATAATACTAAAATTTCATTCAAAAGTATGCAGAAGTATGCAGAATGCATATGACAATATCCAAATTCTAAATGAAAATAACCAAATTTCAAGTCCAAATTTAAAAACTTCATTGAGAAATTTTTATACACCTTCTGAGAGTACATGGATCCCATATGAAATGACTGATATTTCACAAATTCCATTTAAAAGTATCCAGAATTCATATGAAATTAGCCAAATTTCATATGAAATTTTGCAAACTCTATTTAAAAGTATCGGGAATTCAAATGAAATTAGTCAAATTCCATTTGACAATACCCAGATTTCACATGAAAAATTTCAGACTTCATGTGAAAATAACCAGATTCCATTTCAAATTACTCAGAATCCATGTGAAATTACCCACACTTCATTTGAAGTTACCCAGATTCCGAATGAAGATTCGCAAGCTCCATTTAAAATTATCGAGACTCCATTTGAAAATAACTCAATTACATTTAAAACTACCCAAATTCCATATAAAAATTCACAGATAACATCTGAAACTGTACAACATTCATTTGAAACTACGCAAACTCCTTTTGAAACTATACCGAAAGAGGAGTTGCCGAATTCTCATGAGAGTTTAACAATTGATGAAGAAAACATGTTCGGTTTTCTTAATTGCTTCACTCAATCAGAGTCATTGAAAAGAGCATACTACGAAAGCACATGTACAGATGAAGAAGTCGTCCCTAATCAGGTAAATATTTATTTTGCAAAGTCCAAATGATATTGATGATGAGTGTATCTCCCTTTTTTTCTGAACTTTCATGGTTTAGTAAGTTAAAATTGCATTGTGCATTATGGTGATTTGAACTTTTGTCAGATTTCTCACAGTGTATAGAGATCTTCTCCTACATAGACCATAGGACTTGAGAACTACACTTTTTCTTGAGTTTGTGAAATTGTTATATTTGTTTGAGTACTTCAAGAACTGAATTCATCTGTTTATTTTCTTTCAAAACCATTGCAGGATGCTAATATTGAGGATATTCCAACTATGAGTACTGAATATCTTATTTCAGACAAATACCATTCATTAAAATGGTTTAAAACATCATATGATACTGGACATGGTGACACATGTCTTCTATCTTCTAACCAAGAACCAAATCAAGAAAGTATATGGCAAGATGATTTCTGGGGGAGTGGAGACATCATGTTATGACTCTACAACAAATAAACATTTTGGAGATCAATAGTATTGAAATATCTAATTTTCCTTGCCCTTAAAAGGTCATGGGAAGATCAAAATCCGACAAGATCAAAACATCATGATATTGGACATGGTGAAACATGTCTTGTATTTTCTAACCAAGAACCAAGTCAAGAGAATCAAGAAAGTATATTTCAAGATGATTGCTGAGGAGTGGAGACATCATGTTATGACTCTACAACAAATCAACCTTTTGGAGATCAATAGTGTTGAAATATCTAATTTTCCTTGACCTTAAAAGGTCATGGGAAGATCAAAATCAGACAAGAACAGACAACTTCATATGATGAGAACTAAGAACTTAGTTCCATTAATGGATTAGTGGTACTTAATTATAGGAGTATATGTTATTAGAAGTAACTTACTCTGTAATCGCCACTTTATTACAAATTGTAAAATGACAATAATGCATCAAAATTTAGAAGTATATGTGATATCAAATCTATTAGAAAGTATTGGAAACTGCATGATGGAGTTGTGTATATTTAAGATAGTAGATTGTGTAAGTATGAAGTTTGTGTGGTTATTTTCTATTCAATGGTTAAGAACACATCAGAGGGGTCAAGCTGATAAAAGTTTATGCAGGGTCTCTGCATACTCCTTTGAGCATGTAAATGCATGTTTGTGAATGGTGTACACATATTTGAAGCAAATCTTAACTCTAACTTGCAAATGATAAGCCTTTTTGTCCATGTTATATGTTTTGTTGGCACAGAATTAAGAACGAAAAATACTGGAGTCAAACAAGAGCAGAAAAAAAGTGCAAGAAAGATTGGGGTGAGAGAGGCTCGAACTCTCGACCTCAGGATAACTCAACGAAGCTATGAGACCTACGCGCTAGCCAACTGCGCCACCACCCCTTGATGATTCTTCCGATTTTTTGTTCAAAATAATCAATAATTTTTTTTGTAAAAACTAAAAACAAAATTAACATAAAATTATTGGGGTGAGAGAGGCTCGAACTCTCGACCTCAGGATCACTCAACAAAGCTATGAGACCTACGCGCTAGCCAACTGCGCCACCACCCCGTGTTGTTCATAGGATATTAAATGTTTTAATATATATTATCTATTATTCAATTGTAGCTATAAAATGTTGAACCAGTTAACATAAATTGATTCGGTTTAAGTTTACATTTAATAATCTCATTTATCATAATACATATGTTTAATTAATGGTGCGTTAGTTTTACGATATATTAATATAAAAACCAAATCAGTTACCAGGGTTCTTAAATTTAAGTCAAACTAATTAAGAACTTTACTTTAATTCTTCAAATGTGTCGCACAATCCAATGCATTCATTCTGCTTTTTTCTTCAGTAAATTTATTTACTTCTAAAACACCATTCATAAAGACTAATATCAAAGGTGTGCATTACAACAAGAGAATTTTATTTTTTTTGAAGTACCCTTTCATAACAAAGGAAATTTGACACTATAACTTCAACCCCCACCCTCATAAACTTGAGCATTCAAAATTTACCTTCTAGTTTGAGATTTTCAATTTCAGTTTTGGATTATGTAATATAGAAATGTTATAAAATAGAAAAAAAAGTCGTATAATTTAGAATTTAAAATTTTAATTTTGGATTGTAAAATTTGTATTACAAAATTGTGTATTCCAAATTGTATATTTTGGAATACAAAATAAGAAAAATTACATTTTGGATGGTCCATTTCGCAATACAAATAAAAATATATATTTCAAATTAATTCATAATATATCTTTTAATAAGATAATACATGGAGAGGTACTTTTAATATTTCTCACACCTTATGAAGGGTGTAAGAAGAAAATGTGTAAAAAAAGTTGTCACGAAAGAGAGGTACCGAATTGATTCACCAACAAATTGGAAAATTGCTTTTTCCACCCATCTTTTCTTCCTACATCTCCGTGAGGGTGTAGGAAAAGCCTGATATGTCCATACCTGAATTGTGAAATTTGAAAGCATATTTAGAGTTACACTTACTAAATTCATTAATATGTTTTTCAAAATTTTCGAATTAATCCAGAAATATATTTTAAAATGTACTATTTTTTTTACTATTGGTAAATAAACGGTTATAATATAGTATGATAATTTTTTTACTATTTAATTAATGACTTCCTTTTTATCATGTTTTATTTTATAGTGTTAAGTATCTATTTATTTTGTTACTAACTTGTTTATAATAAAACATAAATATTTTTAACAAGATTTGTTCTAGTAACATCTTTCCGTCTATAGATTTAAATAAGACTTTAAAGAATCCCCCTAATTTTATATAAATTAGTGTTGATGTAAATCAATTTTCTTTAAAGACTTTAAATAAAATTATTTTTTTAAAATTACTTCAATACTAAATATAAATAAAAACATAGATTTATAATAAAATTTTAAATAATTTTCAACTTTCTAATATTTTCCACCGATAATTTAACTATTACTTTATTATAAAATTTATAATCAATCTTTATCAAACTTTTTAATATCTAAATTTTTTCTTCCATTAAGCTTTTCACAGATATCAAATTATATTTTTCAAAATTGCAATTTGTATTTTTTATTCAAATTTGATTTACTTAAAGTAATGAATGAATGTTATAGATATTCATATAGATATGTAGATACAACGATACTTACTTTTACAAGTATAATAATAGAAGCATTTATATCATAACCGTTGTATGGATATAATAGCATAAAGTTAATTTAACATATTTAAATTAAAAAAAAATTTAGCTACTAGCCTATATATATACACGCTAGTAGCTAAAAATAATTCATTTATTTTATTGAAAATATTATTTATCAATTATAAATCGATAATAAAATTAAAAAGACATAAATCTATAATCTAATTCTAAATATTCATTTTAATTTTTCAATATTTTCCTAACCAATAACTTTATGAATAAGATAACTATATATGAAAATAAAAATTACAAATGACTAATCGTAAGTATGTATAAATATAACTGCCACAATAATTGTACTTACACTCTTAATAAACAAATAATTGAAATACTTACATCCTATATGCATCCTGAAATATATTATTTATGTCCACTATCCTGAAATATGTGTTTTATATCATTATGAAATTTATCATATATGTTAATGGACAGAAGAATAAGTTTATTACTCAATAAAAAAAACAAGATTAATTGCTTTTATATAATACAGTACTTTTGTACATTGCAAAAAGTGATCACTTCACCCTAATTGACAAAGGATTGTTAATCCTTTTTTTTTAATAAAATTAAAACATTTTTAACAAAATAACTAATAATTGATAGAAAAATACAAATCATTATTTTCTCAAATAAAACAAGTGATGAAATTTGAAACACAGCTCTTTGAAAACTAAATTCCAGCTAATTTCCTACAAAGAAAAAAAAAATCTACCCTTTGATTTCTTTGTTTTAATGAAATAATTTTTTTTATTCTCTGTGATGAATAAATGGTACATTGCATTATGGTAGCTCATTCAATACCTTTTCTGCAAAATTGTGGCTACCATTCATTCTCGGTCCCCTCATATAAAACCACGTACTTCCTTCAAGTCAACCATGCATTGCATTGCATTGCATCATCAAATCTTATCACATAAAAAAAAACCTCTACAACACTGCAAATTTCTCATTAATTGTGCAATAACTTTAAATGCATTTTCACTATTATCAGTTTCCTCATTCACATTTTACCTTGTTATTGATTTTCCCACCCCCCAAAAGTTGCAGTGGCACCCCGAGACAAGAATAACACATTTGGATCAGAGTTCTCGAACGCAATGCTTATGAGAAATTGAAAAGTTGTGTATAGAGGGTTCTAAATTTTGCTTTTCCATAATTTTGTTCTCTCTGCCGTACAATTTTTTTGCTTCCAAAACATTGCTCTGTCTCATCAACCATTAGTGCATTACCTAACTAGAAAACGTCATTTATACAATTTCCACATGCACCTGTTCCATATATAATAGTACTAATTGTAAAAAATATATATATAAAATCCACACACACATACACATGCACTGCAACCGAGAGCCATGAGTCTGAGACCACATCCCAAAGTAACAACATGGGTGCCACTAAAGAAACTTCGTACACATTACATTCTCTTGTTCCTTTCAAATTTGGTGCAATAAAACGAAAACAGACAAAAGGAAAGAACAAGACATGTGGAGGCTAGCTAGCAAACCCTTCTCACACATATACTTGTAATGTAATAGCTTCAAACTTTCTACCTTTCCCCTTTAGCTTACGTTTTCAGAAAGCAGCCATTGTTGACTATCAGATTCTTTCAAACTGGAAGTCACGACACTTCTTATGCCTTTGTCCAAACACGTTTTAGAAATTTTCTATAAAAACTTTCACAATCTGTGTTATGTTATGTTGTGTTGTGTTGTGTTGCCACTGTTACATGTGAGCGAAGAAAAAAAGAAAAACCTAACTCAAACAAAAACCATGTTGATGAAAAAGGTCGACTATTTTTACATTGGAAAGTAAGGGAAAGGGAGAAGAAAGATGATTTGGTTTGGTTTGGTTTATTTTGTTCTCTCTCTGGTCCTCTCTATCTTCTTTTTTGGGGTGCATGGTCCTCAATCGAAATCAATGTGCATGCATCTGATCTGTTAACTTATCATCTCGGGAAACATAGAAAGCCCCAGCAAAAACTTATACCCAAAGGATCTGTCACTTTTTCGGGTTCACTTCGTCCTGGTCACTCCCATGATCTTCCCCTTCACTCTCTCTCTCTGGTCCTGCACCACCACCACCATCTTCTTTCAAACACAAAAAGATTTCCTCAAGATTTTTCCCTTTTCCTATGATGCCTTTGTCCTTAGGTTATTAATTCATGATTACAGATCAGTGTTAATCATAGCTTGTTAATATCTTCATCACAGGTTGTTAATAAATTTGGTCCAAATGAATTTATTTGATTATTATATAAAGTTGGTGGTAGCTTTAAAAGTACTTGCATAAATCTTCTTTAGTTTTAGGGCTTTGAAAGTTACTGTAACAAGCATCAGCATTAGAATCAGACGGTGTATGTATACATATATATATATATATATATATATATATATCCAAAAGAAAATCTAGCCCTAAAGTTGATCTTGCGAATATTTATTGAAAAAGATATACATTAAACCAACGAGTCTCACTTTCATAGAAAGGACTAAGAAATCCTTGACTGAAAAAATAAAAGAAAATAAAGATTCCTTTTTCCAGCTTGAAACTGATAAAAATGAAAACACGAATAGTTGTGTTGTTTAGAATATAGAAGAGTGGGAAAAAAACAAAAGAAGTTGTGTAGATATGTATTTGAAGTGGTCCATTGAGGTTTGAGTACAATTACAATGATTTGGATTGATCACTGGTGTGCACTGCATGCGTCCAATGATCCGATTTACAGTTAATAAATGGAAGGCCACGCCATGGGAGGTAAAAGGTGAAGAACTTCTGCTGACTTTACGGTACAATCTACTTTATGATCATCGTCGTAAATATTATTAATAATGCAACCTCACACCTTCCTCTTAATTACCCTATATACACCCTACTTTTCTAGGGTGGGGCACCTTTCATTTCATTTCATTTTCAGTTTCATTTCAGATCTTCTTCACCTTCTCCTTCTCCCGATGCAAACCCATTACCACTTTCAATGGGGTAATGCTTCTTTCACCATTTGCCTCTAATAGAATTTTTCTCATCCAATAACCTAATTAGTTTTTCTCAACAAGATTGCGACTTCTCATCCCTTCTCTCCATTTTTTCATATATGCTTTCAGCTTGTCTTTTTTATCTTTGGGTTATACTATATTTTTAATTATTCTCTATAAAAAATTGTGAAAACTACTTAAAAGATGACACCATATTATAAATAAAAAAAAATTATTAAAATTTAATAGTCAAAATATTATTGTCCATTTTTTATAAAATTCATATATAATTAATAACAGATCTCTTATGTAACAATAAACTAATTCTCTATTTGTTTTATCTAACATTAATTCAAACTTTATATTATATAATATATAATATATAATATATAATATAATACATAATGAGATCTAAAACTAGTCCTACATATATAATATATATAATGACAATCCAAAATGAAATTTTGTCAGTAATTTATGTATGAACTCTTTTTTTTTTTTTTTTTTTTTTTTTTCTAGTTAGTTCTAGAAACAACTAAAATTCAAATGTTATATTTACCCGACTCTAACATTTTTGGTAAGGTTAAATAATCTTATATTTATTTATTTATTTATTACTATGCACATAATTATTAAGATTCTTTTATTAGAAATATCGGCCTGTCAATAGTTTTTTTTTTTAACCTATTCACACTTTTACGTGTTGATTTTCAGTCTATGTTGGATAATCATAGATTTTTTTTTTCTTGAAAAAGGTTTATATATATAATCCTTGTTTTGCGGATCAAATTTTAAATTTTATCTCAAGCATAGAGGAAATCATTGACTTTGATTCTGTATTTCTTAAATACCCCAATTCTAGTTTCAAAAGTTAATTCCATTAACTTAAAGTGTTGACTGTTTAACAGTTCTCATAATTAACTAAATCTCAAACCACTCTTTGCCGCCTAAATTTTTTGTTTTCATTAAGGTGGTATGTATGATTGATGTGGAAATTTGATAAAATGGTCAGCACTTGTTTTTGAAATTAAATTCGAAAGACTATATTTGTAGATAGTTCAATGAATTTTATTTTATTTTAAAATACAAATGTTTCAATATAACTATACAATCTTTAAGAACATGTAAGTAAAATACAACTTTTTTTATCAGAATAACAAATATATTGAAAATAAAATATTGCTATTATTTATATTTAAACCTAACAAAATGATCACCATAACATAAAAATAATAATAAAAAATAATGAGACTAAAGTTTTACAACAATCTGCATTTACTAAAAATAATTATCCAAAATTCATATTTTATATATATATATATATATATATATATATATATATATATATATATATATATATATATATATATATATTAACATAGTTAATTTAGGGATAAAAATTGTTCGTTTCTAATAAGAAAATCTTTTGGAGACGGACACTTTATTTATCTTTAAGAACTTTATCTATCTCTTTATATCCTAAGCACCTTTTACTATTTTAATTTTGACTATTTTGAGGATTAATTTGATTTTTGTTACTTGAAAAGGATGTTTACTTTCTATAAAAAAAGAGAAAGAGATTTTCATGAAAGCTTATAATAAATCAGTAAATTTTAATACACAACATTTTCAAATGTAAATCATGTTACATGAGTACATATTTGATTAATTCTCGTTAGTCTACAAATTATTTTTTATTTTTGACATTTAAACATGAAATCAAAGAGATGCTAAATTGAGGAAAAATACATTCATTGTTTTCATATTTTAGTTTCTTGGGCATGTATTACCTTGGATATATATATATATATATATATATATATATATATATATATATATATATATATATATATATATATATATATATATATATATATATATATATAT
>Ga0209589_1007080_pt1 | contig 18207 bp, 6 predicted proteins | sample CowpeawhiteBW_FD_187525 | JGI IMG/M metagenome (GOLD analysis project Ga0209589, IMG submission 187525) | Root nodule microbial communities of legume samples collected from California USA - Cow pea white BW (SPAdes) (version 2) | ecosystem: Host-associated > Plants > Roots > Nodule | place: USA...
GTTGCTTTTTCAATTTATACATATTTTTAACCATTAATATAATTTCAATCAATTTATACATCTTTTAAAATTGTAAATTAATACTAAATATTGTTACAACTATAATAAACAAAGTCATAAAATAAAATATAATACATATATTTTATATAATATATTTGAGACAAAAAAATATAATTAACTTAATTTTTAACTTAAAAGTAAAATAATATGATGTGAACATAAAGGCTTACCATAGTCTCTTTTTGACCAAAAAAAAAATATGAATAACAACATTATATTGTTTTTCACCAAAAAAAACATAATAACAACATTATATTGTATATGGTTACGAAGCTATAGTAAAACATTGTAAATGTGTTAGTAAAACATTGTAAAACATTATATCGAAAGAGTTAACCATCTTTGCACTGCTTTAAAACATTATAATTGTGTTATTCTTCGGACTGTTTTCATAACAATGTTTTTTTTTACAAAATAAAAGAAAGTTAATAAATTTTTTTATGTATTTTTTCTCAACAATAGTTTCTCTTGAGGAGATTATGTGATGATTTTGTATTATAAGCAAAAAATTGTAGTTTAAACAAGTACTATATGATAACAAGTTAAATAATTATAACAAAAATGCGATTTACTCTGTTATTTTAGATTCGGTTGATCGAATAAATATTGGACCTATCCACTTTTACTTTCATGATTTCTTGTCCTTCGTATTGCCAAAATAATAAAAGTGTATTTGGTTATTTTTAATTTAAAAATTAAAAAATTTAATATTTTCAAAGTAATAATTATTTTATTTGAAAACCGGATTCCAATATTTAAAATATTAAAATATTTATTTTTGCAATCAATTATATGATCTGTTTTTAAATATTTTCATCAATTGACCAATTAGTTCTATTAATTATTTTAATTTTATAATTTATTTCATAGGTTTTGAAATCTTTTAAATTTATATAGTTGTAATTAATAATTACATATTTAGTATGTAAAGATTTGTTATCAATTAGTTGATTTCATTAATTATTTTAAATTTCTTTAACATTAAATTGGAGATTTTAAGTTTATACATTTCTATTTGTTTTCTTTAAATATTTTAAATTTCTTTAACATTAAATTGGAGATTTTGAGTTTATACATTCCTGTTGACTTCTTTAAATATTTTAAATTTCTTTAATTATTTCTTACATCGATATATAGATACGCATCTTATTTTAATATAAAATACATTTGTGTTTATATTTATATGTGTTTCTATTTAAAAATTTTAATATCAATTTCATATTATATAATATTTTGTGGACTATTTACATTTTACTATATAATATATATATATATATATATTTAAATAATTAAATTAATAATAAATATTCAAATAATTAATTTATATATAATAACAAAAATTTTGTTTTAAAAATTACAAAATATAAAAAAAAACGACCCGTGCGTATGCACGGGTCTCATGCTAGTTTCTATAATAAATTTACTGCATTATTTTATTTTCTTGGAACAGTAAATGATAGAGCAGAAAAAGATGTAAAAATTGTAGTTGCTCTGGAATGAATAATCCCACCACACAATAAATAATACATCACTCCTCAACTCAAGATTTTACCTATCTTTTCCCTCTCTCACAACATTCTGAATCGTGCCGATCCTTTAAAACCCTAGGGTGTTAAACTCCTTCTTCCTCCACCATGCCTTCGTCTTCTTCCGGCGCTCCTCGTCTTCCTCCACCTACCGTTCCTGCACCCGTTCCTTCTCTCTCCCCTGGTAAGTCCTTTATTTTCTTCAACCTACCATGGAAACATTTTATTAGTATTACTCTAGTACTGTATTTGGGGCTATTTGTGTTTTCGATAAAATTTGATTTTGGATATTTTTTATAATTAATTTTGGCTGGAAATGAATTTGACCTGACACTGTTTGGATGTTTGGAATTTGTTACATCTGCCACTTTCATTTTCTGAAAACTTTTCTGTCATGGCCATGGTGGCGACACCTTTTCTGATAGTTAGTTGTTTCTCCTGAAATAATTATAGTTTCAACTCAGGTTTGCTTTAACTAAAGGTGTTCAACTGTGCTCGCTGTTTCCTTGATATTTTTGGCCGCAGTTGTATTTGCAGTTAGCTCCAAAATCGTGATGCGGCTTATATTCCTTTTCTTGAAACATTGTTAAAAAAAAAAAGTTCAGTAAGTTTTAAAGTAAATTGTTTCACCACTAAGAATGATTTTTTTTAATACAGCTATTATAATTTCAGTTGGCAGCATTGTTGTGTAATTGCCTTACATTGGCGTTGTAATGATTTTGAACTACATGCACATGATTTTTTACTCACTGCAATGAAATAAACCTTAGTTAAAATTAGTTTATGCACAATTTAGAAATAACAACTTAGATACTTTATACGAGAGAGATTCCTTAAGCTAGTTTATATATAAACTAACTTTAGTTTTTGAAGAAACTAATTCAAAATTTTCCTCTTATTTTTCTCTTATAGAAGGAACTTATGAAGAAGGTTGTCTAAACAGACTCATATTCTATCTACATGTTAGATAACTTATTTGATGCTCATACTTTGTATGAGCTTATGTATAATTGTTGCAATCATCACATTTTTTCTTTTGTTGGGAGTCTTTTAGCATACATCTATGTGAAATGCATGAAGAGATCACCAATGGTCTGAATTGATGCCATGAAAAATTTCAGGACCTGTAATGTACAAAAATCGTTTGCAAGAGTTTACATCAAGATCAGGCACTGAAGTTCCTATTTATCAAACTGTTAATGAGGGACAGCCGCATATTCCGAAGTTTAGGTCGACTGTGTGGGTGGCTGGGATTAGTTACACCTCTGAATCTACATTTTCTCAGAAAAAAGCTGCTGAACAGGAAGCAGCTAGACTTGCTCTGGAAACTATCCTTCAGAAGACCAGAGAAGAAGGACCCTCTCTTGTCAGTGAGGTATGATGTAACACAACTTCTTGTCAGTTTTTCCAGTAGATGCAAGACACGTATAGAAATTGTGAAGTAATTCTGAGCTAATGTTTTTTAGTAATACCTTTCAACAATTTAGACATCAAACAATGCTATATGTTAGGTTTGATTTTGCTTACTCTGTATCTGATCGACAAACACCCTAGTGCTCTGTAGTAATTATAAGGATTTGTTTCATATTTGTGAAAATGTCTTCTATCGTCCATTATACTTAGATGTGATGTAGCTTCTCTTGTTTTTCTTAACGAAATATCCTTGTTTATCAAATAAAATAAGTTTTTTTGTGACGTTTGAGATATTGCATAATCTGTCATTTTCAATTAGTGTACATAAATGTTAAGATGATCCCATGTCTATTTTGAATTCTATAATAAATTTATTTGTGCTTCTGCACATGTGATATCATTCTTTTATTTGTGTCTTGCAAAAGCATTTTCATCTCAAGTTTTTCTTACTGTTTTAGCAATTTATTGCAGACTTATAAAATGCAAATAGTTGGTGAAATAACATTGATCTTAGTTATATGTTTTGGTTTAGTATTATCATTCAATATTATCTTCTTTTTTTAAACTGTTGAATTTTTTGTTTCATTATCTTTCAGATTTCTCCGTTATGCAAGTCTATAATAAATGAATATGCTGCTAAGTTGCATATTGAGGGACCTTCATACAACACTGTTCAGCAACAAATAGGAGGTGTCCTTCCGGTTTTTACGTCATCCTTAGTTTTCAATGGTACAAGTTACACCGGTGATCCTGCTAGAACAAAAAAGGAAGCGGAGCAGTCGGCAGCTCAAGCTGCCATCCTTTCAATTATGGGTATCCTTTTTGTGTATGCTTTGTTACATATTCTCAATATATTTTATATAGCTACGTGCTTACTAGCTAAATGATCATTTAATGTAGGTGATTCTAACTCAGGAATTAAGCTCTTCGAAATAATTAAGTCAAAGTCTATATTTTATGATGCAATCAAAGGAAAGGGTCTATCTCTGCTACAGGCCAGTGAAGTGTTATCCGCACCAGATTCAAAACATATCTCTGTTACACCGGATCCTAAAGAGGCAGCAATTCCAGATTCTGTGGCTGATAATAGTGAAGTTAAAGTTGAATGTACTGAGTCTTCTAAAATTCATTCTACATGTCAAAAGCAAGAATCCTCCCTTCAAGATACCCTGCCGTTGGAACCAGGTTCAGCAGATTCCATTGATAATGATTTAAGCTCAAAAAGGCGGAAGAAAAACAAGAAGAAGGCTAATAAGAAGTCACGGTTGGAATCTCCGTAAGTTTCTATAATATTCCATGGTATTCTGTTTGGTGTTTCTCTTGCTTCCTTGTCTATTTTTTTCTTCAGTTTTTCTACCTGTCGTGTATGTCTCAGTGTAATTGTCCCTGCAAACAAAAAAAATATTTAGCATTTAGTCTACATGTTTCCCTTTTCTGTCCACATTTTTGAAGTTTGCATTGTTCAGGTGGATGTTAATGCTTTGTCTTGAATGAATTCCCAGTGAGGTGATTAATTGAATGTGTCTTGTGATTAATTGAATGCTCTGTTGTGAAACGTTGTAGGATACCGATTACTGCACTATGAACCAAGCCCCTCCATGCACTTCAGTTCCTTGAACCAGGTTCCTCCTTGTTCGGTGGCACAGTTAAAAAAAAATTGACGCAATTCTTGTATAAGTTTCAAAATCCAAAGACCAAAGTTCATGCAGAAAAAACCGTAGATCTGTGTTAAAATTCATCGAGTGTTGTTAAATTTTTGGTCTAGTGACCTCTCTGCTTTATTAAGCCTTTTTGGTACTTGTTTTGGCTTTAAGCTTTTGTTGAGAAAGCACTGGTTTACTCTCCTGGAGCTATTTAACAATCTTGTCCTGCTGACCTGTCTTGACTAGAAGGTAATTTTAATAATTTTTGTAAGACCGTCTAAAATATATTTTATATTCTTCTAAAATTTATGTTTTTGATAATTTTGCATTAAGTTTTCTTGATTTATGGAAAACGCTTCGCACACATGATATATATTGATTTTGATATTTGTTTTGGAACTTCATATTTTTTTTATTCTACTATTTATATTTCTATCATGTTAAAATTGATATTTTATGTTTACCTGGCGGTATCATATATTGTTGGATGGATTTGAGTTTAAATAAATATACTTGTTAGAGTTATGAATTTGGTAACATTAATAAGAATTTGTACTAATTAGGGATGTTATGATCTGCCTTGAAAATATTGAATTGAATAATTTGAATGGATGGATCTTTTAATACCAAATTGTCTGAATTAGACAAAGTAATTTGGTTTCTGCTGAAGTTGATCAATTCTGAATTGGTTCTTAACTGCTTTTGAATCGTACTAGTTTTAAATCGGCTTTTAGAGCCAATTTTTATGTTTTTGTTTATTTATATTGCTTATTGAAATCTTTCAAGAATCGGTATATGATTATTTTTCGATTCTTCATTTTTTTTTCACGTTAAATAGGAAATGATTTAAGAGAAAACAATGCAAATGTTAATTAAGGATTTACATCATATTCACTGTTTCTTTTTCTTTCCAACAAAATAGTTTTTTTTTTAAAAATAGGTGTCATTTTCAGTCTTTCAATACATGGTCACTTGACATACAATTTTGAAAAAACAAATATTAAGGATGAAAAAAACACAATTTAAAAGTTTACTAAAATTCTAAAAGCAAATGAAAAGAAAAATGTGGTAGTTTTATTCACGTTCCACTTAATAATGGTCATACTAGGGAGCAAAGCAAAATTTAAATTTTATCAATGAATAAAAGAACTTAATTTTTTAGCGCTTATGAATGTGTGGATTTTACATACATGTCTTCAATATGTTTATTTTCTTTTTATATATTTTGGTCATCGATTTTTTTTTTGTTTTGTTTACATCTTTGTCTCATTTGCTAAATGACAACTAAATAAATATTAGGAGAGACAATTTCTCTTACTTTTTGTTAAACCAAAGGAGTTTGGAGACCTTAAGAAATATAATTCCGTATACATGATCTTTTTCTGATTATGGGTTCTTTTATGTTGAGTATCTTCTTGAACTTATAATTTTTATATTAAAATTAAAATTCATATAACTAACTTTTTGTATTGTATTATCATTTATTTTCTTGTTTTAATGCTTATTTGATTTATTTTTTCATAATAGAGTTTACTATATTATTTAGTAGATTTGTTCCTAATTACATATTTATTCTTATTTAACTTTGACAACAAATTTCTACATTTATAGAACACAATATATTTCCATTTATTTGGTAAATTTTGTATTCTAATGCATCCTAATGTTTTTGATTGGTTTTGTATGACAAGACTTTTATTAAGGTAGGTTAGAATCCTACTTATTACTACACATATCATCAAATATTTGAGCTATTAAACTTACTTTAAATTAAGTTAGAAACTAACTTTTAGTACACAACCCTTCAAAAGTCTTTGAATAATATGATCTATTTGAGCAATAAGACTTATTTAAGATTCAATTAAATTCTATTCATCACTACAAAATCTTTGTGGGATAAGATTTACTTCGAGGTAAGTCTATCACTACACAACTCCTCAAATTTTTTAGCAATATGACTTACTTTAAGTTAGATCAAAATCATACCCATTACCACACTTTTGATTCCAATAAATACAACTATTATCCTTACTAAAAAAATTTCATTTTAATTTGTATATTTTGATTCCTTTTATTTATTAACATATTTTAAAAGATTAGTTGTTCATTGATAGTGTATGTTAACATTTATTTTTAAAAATTATTTTATTTAAAGAAAAAAAACTAATTAACATGATGGAATCAATGATGTTAAACCCAAAGAAGATTAAGATTAATATGCATGATATATTTTTAGATTCCTCGTCTTCTTTTTTAAGTTTCACCCAATACTAAAAGAAAATAAAAGAAAAGATGCAAACTAAGACCGCACATTTTGCATCACATTGATTATTTTCTTTCTTTCAAACAAAATAGTTAAAAAAATATTATTTATACTATCATGCTCATACTAATATGATTGATGAACAATAAGGATATAGATAAATATACGTATCAAAATAAAATAATTTATGACAAAAATGAGAAAAACAAAGCTACTGAAAACTAAAACTAAAACTTAAAAATTTATTAGAGATCATAAGTAAATAAGCATAATACGAATGATAAGCATGTTCAAGAATTAATTTAATATTTAAGAGACAATTCATCATTTGATATATGTCAATAAAAGATATACAAAGAAATAAAAGAAATTATTAAGAAAAAAGTTAAAAACGGAGAAATATACATAAAATTTACAAATTTAATGTGAAATTTTCTATTTATGCCAAGTTTAAGAAGACTAATTATGTTTTTGGATTATGTTTGAAGGAATAACTTTTAGAGACTTTGGTTGGAAGTGATTTTAATTTAGTTTGTTATAGTTTCTTGAATCAACAAGTGATTTTTTGGAGTTTTAGAAGGAGATGACGCCAACATTTGCATCTTTATAAGTATATGCAGCTCAAAATTTCTCACATTTTTTATAAGAAAAAATCTTATATCGATAAGTTAGCTAATTTGACTTTTATTGATAAGAAAACATATGAATGGTTTAATATTTTACCTCCATATATTTATTTAGATTTCTTTTTTCATAATTGGTATAATTTGTTTATATTTCGTCAAATATAATCTTTATCATAACTTTATGATCATTTATACGATGTATTATTTTATTTTATTATTTTTTCTTTAAATAAATTTTTATATAATAACTTGAACTTTGAAATGTTAAAATAATTTGTGTGAGAACCCTCTACCACCACTTTACAAAAAACGCAGAACCCACTCCCTCTCCCTAACAGCTCTTCTTCCCTCACTCTTTCTCTACCTCCTCTCCACCAAATTCTCCCTAAATTTTCGCTGCATAGGCTTAATTCTCTTCCCTGATTTCAGAATTTGGGGCTGAAGCAAGATCAGAGTCATTTCCCCAAACCGAGTCTCCCTTTCCTACGCGTAAGTTAACTTGTATCTTCCCCTCACATTCTGATTTTCGAATTCTAAGAAATTCCAACATTCTGGAGGGTAGTAGAATCTGTTCTCACCTTTTTCAATTAAAATTCAGTGCCTTAGGTTGGAGTTGAGGTATTCTCTTTGGTTGAGGAGTCAATCCTAGTTGAAATTCCAAAGGTAAGGGGAGTCAACGAACTTTTACCTAATTCTGTTAGATTATGTCTTGATCAACCTGAATTGCATGTATAATTAGTCAATGGATGATTTAATTGTGTGATTATGGTTTGTTGATGAATTGGGGACGAATCCCTGCTCCTGCATGTAAGAACAGGCTTGGAAACTGATATTCTCGCCTGGGCGAGTGACTCTCGCCTGAGCGAGACTATTAAGGAAATCATCCCTGTTCTTACACGAAGTCTCGCCTAGGCGAGCTGGAGTCGCCTAAGCGAGAGTTGCTCTCGTCTAAGCGAACCAGCCTCGCCTGAGCGAGAGTTCGCCCAGTTTTTTTTATTTTGCCACTGTTAGAGTCTCGCCTAGGCGAGATGGACTCGCCTGAGCGAGACAGCCTTCCGCCTAGGCTGGATTTTTCTAGCTTGGGCGAGGGTCCCTACATTGGATGGCTTGGGATTCTGTTCTAATGAGTGAATTGATATGAACTGTTATAATTATGTGAAGATGCTATCCTGTATGCTTGAAATGTGTTATAAACTTAGTGAAAAATCTTATGATTTGTGGAAAAGAAGAAGTTGGGTTATAATGGAATTTTAAGGGAAATTCATAAGAGTTGTTAGTGTGTGTAAGGACATGAGGAATCCGTATTGGTTGGTATCCTGAAACTCCAATAATCATTCACACTCATGTAGAGTAGAATGGATTATGTCGTGAGGAGTAGCAGGAGGTCCTAGTCTTGGGACTTGATAGAGCCTTAGACGCGAAGGGGATTTACCCTGTGAGAGGTTGGGTGATAACCCCTTGTGTCCAAATTCTGCAGAGTTTGGAAACCTTCACAGGTGCAAACCACCAAGAGCTCCAATGTCGCTTACACAATCCGGATATCGAGTCTAGAATTTTATGTATAATTGCGATATATTTGTGATTGATGTGTGAAATATGATTTGTATTGTTTTCCCTCAAGTATCAGTTGCTCACCCTTATTGTTCATGTTTGCTTCCTTATGTTTCTCCTTGCTATGATCACCCACTGTTGGTGTGAGCAGGACCGAGTCCAGTTGATGATGTTCTTCCCTCTAGTAGGAGCTGAGGATCGATGAGTAGTTCCGCGGTAGGGCGCATGGAGTAGACGCCATGTGGTTTTGGGGTGTTTTAGTTTGTATTTAAAGACTTATGTTTCTCATCACACCTTCACAAGATATGTTTTTTTTGGATGACTGTATCAGCTGTGTATTCCTTAAAAGTCGTTTTTCTTACTATCTGCTGTGATAAATCATAATATAATGTTTTATTTGATAGCGTGAAAAACTATTAAATGGGATGTTACATTTTTGGTATCAGAGCAGTAGTTCCTAGGGGTCTGTAGGTGTGAGCTTGCGTGGTTTCTGTTGTGTGTTTCTCGAAGCGTTTTGGGTATAGTTGTAGTGTCGGCTGGCTAACCTGTTGGTTCATCTCTTTGTGTGGTCAGAGTTATGGCACCCAGACCTCCTCCTCCTCCTATTCCCAACCCAGACAACTCTCACTTGGTGGGAACCATCGAGGCAATGATAGCAGCCATGCAGCAACATAATGCTACCATGAATCAGCATAACTTGGCATTGCAGCAGATGGAGTCTGCAAGGTTAGCAGCGGAGGCGACTCAGCAGAGGCATTTGGAAGCCCTGCAGCAGATGGGAGAAAATCGTCCCGCAGTTGGACCTTCCCAAGCTCCACCACCACGAGTACAAGAGTGGAGTTTGGAGGACTTTCTACAACATCATCCATCCCGCTTCGATGGCAAGACTAGTCCGGATGGGGCAGACCAGTGGATGAGAGACATGGAGCGGATTTACGACGCCAAGAGGTGTCCTACAGAGAATAGATTGGCGTATACAGAGTACCTACTTGCTGGAGAGGCTGTCCACTGGTGGTCGAGTATGAAGATGATGCTAGAGGATAGTAGGGAGACTATCACCTGGGAGCTATTTAAAAAGAAGTTTTATGCTGAGTACTTTCCAGATAGTGTGAGGTACGCCAAGGAGGTCGAGTTCTTACAGTTGATGCAAGGGGAAATGTCAGTGTCTGAATATGCAGAAAAATTTAAGCACCTGGGAAGATTCCATACCTTGAGGATGGCGGAAGACTGGCAGTGTAAGAAATTTGAGAATGGGTTGAGGGGTGACCTCAAACTCATGGTGGCCCCTCTCTCTATTCAGGAATTCCCTGCTTTAGTGGAGAAGGTAAGGGTAATGGAGAAACTGAAAGCTGAAGTTGAGGCTCAGCAACGATCCCAGCAGAAGGTGGGAGGACCATCTGGGTCCGTGAACAGACGAGATGATAGGAGGAGACCATACTCCAGGCCTCACCCTCAGGAGCCTAGGAGATTCTCGCATCAGCCACAACAGTCTCAGTCTTCCAGGCCGCAGTGTTATCATTGTGGAGGGCCTCACATGAAGAATGCCTGCCCTCAATTGGTGGGCAAGAGGACTTGTCACAGGTGTGGCCAGGAGGGTCACTTCATCCGAGAGTGCCCCACGGGTAGGGGTGCAGCTTCTAGGCCTTCGACGCAGTCTCAGTCACAGCAGGTTAGAGGAGGTGCAAGACCTCAAGCAGCTGGTCGAGTGTACGCCATGACGGGTACGGAGGCAGTCAGATCAGGTAACCTCATCACTGGATCTTGTGTGCTTGCTGGTAGAGGTTTGTGTGTTTTATATGATTTGGGAGCGACACATTCATTTGTGTCGGAGTCAGTGGTGGAAAAGTTGGGTCTTCCGGTGAGGGAACTTCAATATGATCTAGTAGTGTCCACGCCTGCTTCTGGGATGGTCAGGACCTCAACTTTGTGTGCTAGGTGTTGGATTGAGGTTGAGGGACGTAGGTATAGGGTAAACCTTATCTGTTTACCTCTAGAAGGGCTGGATGTAATCTTGGGAATGGATTGGCTATCTGCTAATCGCATTCTCATTGATTGCAATGAGAAGAAAGTGTTATTCCCTAGCTCAGAGGAGGGAGATGTATTGATGTCCTCGCAACAGGTGGATCAAGCCATCAGAGAAGGATCTCAGTGTTTTCTAATCTTGACCCAACTATCCGTTGAGAATGGGGACGGACATCTTGAGACGCCTGTGGTGAGAGAGTTTTCAGATGTCTTTCCTAAGGATGTGCCTGGCTTACCCCCTTCTAGGGAGGTAGAGTTCTCCATTGATTTGGTGCCTGGAGCAGGACCAGTATCAATGGCACCTTACAGAATGGCTCCTGCTGAATTGGTAGAGTTAAAACAGCAGATTGAAGAGTTGCTTGAGAAACAGTTTATCAGACCAAGCGTGTCACCCTGGGGAGCGCCGGTGTTGTTGGTTAAGAAGAAAGATGGCAGCTCCAGACTTTGCGTGGACTATAGGCAACTTAACAAGCTAACTATCAAGAACAAATATCCTCTGCCTCGGATAGATGATTTGATGGATCAATTGCATGGTGCGGCAGTGTTTTCGAAGATCGACTTGAGATCGGGATACCATCATATTAGAGTTAAGTCTGATGATGTACAGAAGACCGCTTTTAGATCCAGGTATGGACACTACGAGTACGTCGTAATGCCATTCGGCGTGACTAACGCCCCTGCCTTGTTCATGGACTATATGAACAGAATATTCAGGCCGTTCTTAGACAAGTTTGTAGTGGTTTTCATCGATGACATCCTGATATACTCCAGAACTCGGGAAGAACACGCTAGACATCTGAGGACAGTTCTAAGCATCTTGAGGGAGAAACAACTGTATGCAAAGTTGTCCAAGTGCGAGTTTTGGATGACCACAGTCCAATTCTTGGGACATATGATCTCAGCCCAGGGTATATCTGTGGACCCATCCAAGGTGGAAGCTGTGTTGAAATGGGAGCGCCCGAAATCAGTAATTGAGATTAGGAGTTTTGTAGGGCTGGCAGGCTACTACAGGAGGTTCATTGAAGGATTCTCTAAGATCGTGGCTCCCTTAACCCAGCTGACTCGCAAAGATAAGCCTTTTGCTTGGACTGACCGTTGTGAGGTTAGTTTCCAAGAGTTGAAGCAAAAGCTGACTAGTGCGCCTGTGTTAGTTATTCCTGACACCGGTAGGCCTTTTGAGGTTTACTGCGATGCCTCACACCAGGGGTTAGGGTGTGTTCTGATGCAGGAACGAAGAGTGGTTGCTTACGCCTCGAGACAGTTGAAGGGTCATGAAAAGAACTACCCCACACACGACTTAGAACTAGCCGCTGTAGTGTTTGCTCTAAAAATCTGGAGGCATTATCTATATGGAGCACAATTCCAAGTTTTCAGTGACCACAAGAGCCTGAAGTACCTGTTTGACCAGAAAGAATTGAACATGAGGCAGAGACGATGGATGGAGTTCTTAAAGGACTTTGACTTCGAATTGCTATACCATCCAGGGAAAGCAAATGTGGTTGCTGATGCCCTAAGCCGAAAAACAGTCCACGCATCCTTTATGATGGCTAGAGAGTTAGAATTGGTGGAACAGTTCCGGGACATGCGGCTGCAGGTGACTTTGGGAGAGAATGTCATTAGGTGCAATCATCTCACAGTATCTAGTGATTTCCTAGTCATGATAAAGGAAAGGCAGTTATCTGATCCTAAGCTACGGAGAACCGTGGAGTTGCTTGGCACTGATAAAGCTAACGACTTTGCACTAGGAAGTGATGGGGTGTTGAGGTTCAGAGGCAGAGTCTGCATACCAGAAGATCTGGAAGTGAAGGGTATGATTCTTGAAGAAGGGCACAAAAGTCGCTTTAGCATGCACCCAGGCATGACTAAAATGTATCATGATCTAAAGGAATCATTCTGGTGGTCAGGGATGAAGTCAGATATTGCTCAGTATGTGTCATCCTGCTTGACGTGCCAAAAGGCAAAGGCAGAACATCAGAGACCTGGAGGAATGCTGCAACAGTTAGAGATCCCAGAGTGGAAATGGGATAGCATTGCCATGGACTTCGTGACCCATTTGCCTCGGACAGTAAAGAACCATGATGCTATATGGGTTATAGTAGACCGTCTGACTAAGAGTGCACACTTTCTAGCAGTGAATTTGAGGATGTCCATGACGAAGCTGGCACAGTTGTATATCTGTGAGATTGTGAGATTACATGGAGTGCCGTCGAGCATAGTATCGGATAGGGATCCACGATTCACCACTCGTTTCTGGCAGACTTTACAAGGTGCCTTGGGCAGTAGATTGACTATGAGCTCAGCTTATCACCCCCAGACGGATGGCCAATCAGAGCGGACCATTCAGACCCTTGAAGACCTCTTACGAACGTGCGTACTTGATCATCTAGGCGCTTGGGACGAGGTCCTGCCCTTGGTAGAATTTACTTATAATAACAGTTTCCATGCGAGTATTGGCATGGCACCCTTTGAGGCCCTCTATGGCAGGAGGTGCAGGACTCCGTTGTGCTGGTACCAAGATGGAGAGGCAGTGTTAGTGGGACCAGAGTTGCTGAGGCAAACTACAGAGAAGATCAAATTAATAAAAGAAAGGATGAAGACGTCCCAAAGTAGACAAAAATCTTATGCGGATCAGAGGAGAAGACCGTTAGAGTTTGCAGCCGGAGACCATGTGTTCTTAAAGATTACCCCGACTACTGGTGTGGGAAGGGTTATTCGCTCGAGAAAGTTATCCCCCAAATTCATTGGCCCATACCAAATTTTGTGGAGGATCGGACCTGTTGCTTATGAAATCGCCCTACCTCCTCAGTTGGCCAACCTCCACTCGGTGTTTCACGTCTCTCAGCTTCGGAAGTATGTGTCTGACCCCTCTCACGTGTTGGAAGCGGAGGATTTGCAAATCAGGAATGATCTCTCGGTTGCGGTTCAGCCTGTTGGCCTAGGGGACAGCCAGATAAGACAACACAAGGGAAAAACAATCAGCCTAGTTCAGGTCATCTGGGACAAGAAAATTGGCGATTCCACTTGGGAACTTGAGAAGGACGTGAAGGAATCATATCCACATCTATTCTCTGGTAAGTCTTAATTTTCGGGTCGAAAATTTTTGTTGGTGGGGAGAATGTGAGAACCCTCTACCACCACTTTACAAAAAACGCAGAACCCACTCCCTCTCCCTAACAGCTCTTCTTCCCTCACTCTTTCTCTGCCTCCTCTCCACCAAATTCTCCCTAAATTTTCGCTGCATAGGCTTAATTCTCTTCCCTGATTTCAGAATTTGGGGCTGAAGCAAGATCAGAGTCATTTCCCCAAACCGAGTCTCCCTTTCCTACGCGTAAGTTAACTTGTATCTTCCCCTCACATTCTGATTTTCGAATTCTAAGAAATTCCAACATTCTGGAGGGTAGTAGAATCTGTTCTCACCTTTTTCAATTAAAATTCAGTGCCTTAGGTTGGAGTTGAGGTATTCTCTTTGGTTGAGGAGTCAATCCTAGTTGAAATTCCAAAGGTAAGGGGAGTCAACGAACTTTTACCTAATTCTGTTAGATTATGTCTTGATCAACCTGAATTGCATGTATAATTAGTCAATGGATGATTTAATTGTGTGATTATGGTTTGTTGATGAATTGGGGACGAATCCCTGCTCCTGCATGTAAGAACAGGCTTGGAAACTGATATTCTCGCCTGGGCGAGTGACTCTCGCCTGAGCGAGACTATTAAGGAAATCATCCCTGTTCTTACACGAAGTCTCGCCTAGGCGAGCTGGAGTCGCCTAAGCGAGAGTTGCTCTCGTCTAAGCGAACCAGCCTCGCCTGAGCGAGAGTTCGCCCAGTTTTTTTTATTTTGCCACTGTTAGAGTCTCGCCTAGGCGAGATGGACTCGCCTGAGCGAGACAGCCTTCCGCCTAGGCTGGATTTTTCTAGCTTGGGCGAGGGTCCCTACATTGGATGGCTTGGGATTCTGTTCTAATGAGTGAATTGATATGAACTGTTATAATTATGTGAAGATGCTATCCTGTATGCTTGAAATGTGTTATAAACTTAGTGAAAAATCTTATGATTTGTGGAAAAGAAGAAGTTGGGTTATAATGGAATTTTAAGGGAAATTCATAAGAGTTGTTAGTGTGTGTAAGGACATGAGGAATCCGTATTGGTTGGTATCCTGAAACTCCAATAATCATTCACACTCATGTAGAGTAGAATGGATTATGTCGTGAGGAGTAGCAGGAGGTCCTAGTCTTGGGACTTGATAGAGCCTTAGACGCGAAGGGGATTTACCCTGTGAGAGGTTGGGTGATAACCCCTTGTGTCCAAATTCTGCAGAGTTTGGAAACCTTCACAGGTGCAAACCACCAAGAGCTCCAATGTCGCTTACACAATCCGGATATCGAGTCTAGAATTTTATGTATAATTGCGATATATTTGTGATTGATGTGTGAAATATGATTTGTATTGTTTTCCCTCAAGTATCAGTTGCTCACCCTTATTGTTCATGTTTGCTTCCTTATGTTTCTCCTTGCTATGATCACCCACTGTTGGTGTGAGCAGGACCGAGTCCAGTTGATGATGTTCTTCCCTCTAGTAGGAGCTGAGGATCGATGAGTAGTTCCGCGGTAGGGCGCATGGAGTAGACGCCATGTGGTTTTGGGGTGTTTTAGTTTGTATTTAAAGACTTATGTTTCTCATCACACCTTCACAAGATATGTTTTTTTTTGGATGACTGTATCAGCTGTGTATTCCTTAAAAATCGTTTTTCTTACTATCTGCTGTGATAAATCATAATATAATGTTTTATTTGATAGCGTGAAAAACTATTAAATGGGATGTTACAATTTGAATATAAAAAATTTACAGTTATGCTGAGACAATCATAAACTTATTTGAAAAAAAATATTAAGACAAAAGAATAATATAATAAATCGAATAATTTACCTATCAAGACCTACATCAGCATATACTAGTGTTATGTTTTTGTGCATAAAAAGATTACATTTGTTATGTGCCAGCGTCATTTTATGAAGTACTGACATTAATTTACGTGGTTTACAAAAACTCACGTGAACTACGTTTTGTTCCCAAATTCACCTTATAAATGCTTGTCACAAGTTTTCTTAATATTTTATTGACGGATAATTTTTTAAATAATATTGGTGTAGTCAAAATCCAAATAAAACATCTAATTAAATTAACCAAAAACATGATTACATCTATCATTAGTCGTTGGTGTGTATTATAAAATGAAGATGTAAAAGGTTGAATTTTTGAGGATACCATGTGATTACTTGAATACAAAAATATTACAGGGGTCGTTGAAATAGACAACAAAGGTAATAATATGGTTAATGATGTTTTTAGCTTCCAACGTTTTGTTAAAAAAAAATAATTTCTTGTAGTTCGCTACTTTAAAAATCAACAATTTTTGTTCTTATCATATTTTAAAAAGCATTCAAACTAGTCTCTAAAACTAACATTTTTAACGTTTTATAATTAAAAAAATACAAATACCAAGATAAATAATTTAAAAGTCTAAACAAGACCATGGTAAATATCATTATGAATTTCACGTCTCAATTATTCTGAGATCTCATAGTCCATAGAAAAATTAGAAAGTTTTTAAAACTAAAAATTAACATTAATCTAATAAAAATGTATGTTAATAATCTGAGTAATATAGTGTTAATAGTTTGAGTAATACTGTCATAACTAATCCCTCATATAAAATATGCAAGGTATTTTTGGACGAGTTTTTTTTTTGTAAATTATTAAAAAAATATTTTTTCTATAAATTTAAAATAATTTTATACAAGAGAAAATTTACAAATTAATTCATACACAAACTCGTTTAAACATTATCACACTTTAAATAAAAAAAATGATCTTTCAGAGTAATGATGTATGTCAATCTCAATATATGCACTTTTCTATAAAATAAATAACTGAAATTGTCTAATATTTATAATTTAAATGCATTCAATTTTAATTAATATAATTTCAAATTATTTAATTTTTTAAATATTTTGTTTTGGATGAATTGATTGAAATTTATTAAAATTTATTATTATTTTATTTAAATAAAATATTTTATAATGTATTTTAAATATAATTAAATAGAAAATATTTAAATGTTAAATGATTGTAGTTAATATTGGCTGAAAATTTTCTTTGACAATATTTAAAAAAAAATTCAAGAAAATATTAATAAATAATAACATTCATTGACAAAAAATTTATGGTAGACATCAATCGAAAAAATTTAGTTCATATTTATCAAAGACGGTCTATTGCCATTGACCGATAAAATTCAATTTAATATTAAATAATAATAATAATAATTTATAACAATATATAAAGGAGATTTCCTTTTTCGTGTCCACTTTTCAAAATATCGATTTTATCCTTTAAATATAATAATTTATTAAATTTTTAAAAATTGACCGTTATTTTTACAAACTTTTTATAAAATCATATGTTTCTGTTTCTTCTCTTCTTCTTTATTTATCAATAGTTATTCTTCTATCTGTTCTGATATATTTCACTTTATGTATTTGAAATTGGAAAAGTACGTTGTGTACGTTGTGTATTTTATAGCACACGAGATAGGGGGCTTGGCTCAAAGCCTACACCAATCTATCTGTAATAGTTCGATATGTCTTCCTGAGATGAGAATTTGTTTTGAAATAGCTAGATTAGATTAGAACTGGCCGCCTTGCCTTGGCTTATTGTGTGATTTTTGAGCAGGAGTGAGCTGTCTTTGGCACAATTTGTACTGTAGCCGGGAAAGCTGGAGTCAAGTTGTTCACAGTGGTTATGAGCCGCATCTAAAGTCAATCCATTTACAAGTGAAATCTTGCCCAACTCCAACTACAAGGAAAGAAAGGGGTGAGGTGCTCATTCTGTATAAATTAGGTCTCTCGGAACCATGGGCGACGAAAACTATGATGGAATCATAGGTAAGGGATGACATAACTGGGGAGTAGGAATGGCAGATCCGTTTTTTCCCAACATTATGAACTCTTCAACTTGTAGTCTACCAAGAGGCTCAACCCTCTTCTGACTACGTCTGAGCCCAGATTTGTAAACCAGCCATTTTATATATATATATATATATAT
>Ga0209589_1007081_pt1 | contig 18206 bp, 9 predicted proteins | sample CowpeawhiteBW_FD_187525 | JGI IMG/M metagenome (GOLD analysis project Ga0209589, IMG submission 187525) | Root nodule microbial communities of legume samples collected from California USA - Cow pea white BW (SPAdes) (version 2) | ecosystem: Host-associated > Plants > Roots > Nodule | place: USA...
CGAAAGCAAATTAAAAAAAAAAAAAAAAACTGTGTTTTGATTACAGAAATAAAAGAACAATGAGGAGAGATTAAATATTTTTTATTTTAATTAAGTTTTAAATACTTTATAAATTTATATATATTTAATTCAATTTTTGTAAAAAAATATTTTATGGAATGTTTAATTTTATTTAAGTATTTTGGAATTTGATTTTTTTATTAACAAATTGATGTAGTGGTTACTTACCATTTAAATTAAAATAAATCTACCTACAAAAAATATTATACACTTAATTAAACCTTAATTTTAACTAAACTATAGCTTTTGGTGAGGGGTGAGTAAAATTTTGTTTGTTTGATTCTGGAAAGAAAAGTGAGTAATAAATGGAAAATAAGAACAAAAATTGATAATGGGTGGAGCGGAAATAAAATTAATGAAATTTTGTAAATAATTATATTTGGTTTGAAAAATAAATAAATGAAAGGGAAATTATATTTTTGAGAATTTATCTATTTTCTCCTCAAATATATTTTTACTGTTTATTTTTTCTATTTAAAATTATTTAATTTATGATGATAGAACCATAATTGGTCACACAATGGGGACATGGGTTATTGTATAGTAAAAGTTACATATATCATCAAGACTATGTAACTTGCTTGTCAATATATCAGATTTATTTTCTCCACTGTCAGTAGAATTGCGAATTCAGTGTAATTCACTATCAATATATATATATATATATATATATATATATATATATATATATATATATATATATATATATATATATATATATTGTTTTTATTCATTTTCTCTTCATTTCTCGTATCTTTCCACACAACAATCACAAAAAAACACATTAAAAAAATCAATATAATCAATTATGTTATAAATATTTTAATAATACATAAGAACATTTATGTTATACAATTAATTATATTGTAAATATTTTGTTAATTTATGTTTTTATTATTATAACAAGTAAAAACATATGCTAAAATAATAATAAAAAGAAATATAAATTTATTAACAAAAAATATTTTGTTTTCCATTTTGTTTTCTTTCATTATTTTTGCCCGATCACTTTTATTGTTTAATCCAAATAAGTCATAAAAAAGTGGATCGACAAGCTTTACAGCTGAATAAAATTGATTGTGATTGAGTCAAAAGGATAGACAGTGGATTTAGTACAATAAATATTAATATATTTTATTTTTAGTATAATAAGAAAAATAGTTATAATATTTAATTCTATTAATCTTATTTGGATTTTATTAATGATTGAGATATTGAACATGTGTTTAGTTTGTAGTAGTTGTCACGTATGTTTATAAAAAAAATTATTTATATGTAACTAATCTTAAAGAGATATCTTACTCTTTGCTTTTTATTTTTGTAAATTTATAACTTTTAAGAGCTCCTTCAAGATTAATGACATTGTTGTAAATTTTTCTTCTAAAACCAAATACATGCTAAATTATATTAACTATACTCAAACAAAATTAATAAAATTAAAGTTGTTACACTATAAGTTCTTTATTATTGTACTAAACACTATTTACCTAAGAAAAAAAATGATACAATTTATTTTTCACACTATTGTCTAGATCAAACTAAGAGAATCATGTTGGTTACTTTTTTACATTGCTAGAAGTACAAGTCAGTGGAAGTTGGCATGGTTATAAAAGATGGTTAAAATTAAGCAATGATTATTAAAGAATTGTTCATTCTTACAAGAAAAAAATAATTATTTTTTGATAAAAATTAAGGATCAACAAGTGAAACTGCAGGAAAAATAGTTTAAATGGAGGATAAGAAGTGCAATTGCACCAAAACAATATAAGAAATAACCCATATAAAAAGTTTAGAGAAAAAAAAACAAAAATGTTACCTAATACAATAATTTAAAGTACAACATTTGAAAGCTATAACATTAAAACAATATAAGACCAAGAAAAAAAAATTAAATCTTTAAATGATATAAAAAAATGAAGAACATGGCATATTATTTTTTTAAGGTTGTTTCACCGACCTTGCCACTCTATGCATGATGACCCATGAAATTTTCATGTCGGTGATTGTCACCTTCAACTCAAGATAATGATTTTTTTTGGATGGATGGGTAGGGTGTGGTGTGGAACCAAGGACAATAATTTTGGGTTGATTCCACTATGAAAGACCTAAATCGTGTAATATAGGTCATGCGAAGATGGTTAGGTGTCAAGGTTTGTGTGGTTGAGTAGTAAAATGCTTAAGAAACATATCAAGATATGGACATGCAATATAAGCAATAGTTAAATCATCTTATGTATTTTGGCTTGAAATACTTTCATAATCAACTTCGGGTTAGTGATGTCAATCACAAATTTAGTATAAAAATAGAACAACATAAAAAAAAATGAAACTTGAACAAGATATGATTGAATAGTTAAAGAATGTGAGAAAAATATGAGAAAACTCACGAGTGGAAGAAAACTAGTGTGTTAGTAGGAATAGAGAAAATCTACATAGAGAATTTAAATTGCTTCACCTCTAGACTTTGTCTACTTTTGTTTAAGAGATTCATTAATCTACATATTTGACCGACAATGAGTATCACACATCTGAGTAGTGTTGATTGTTACGTATTGATTAATTTCATTATAACTAAATTTAAATTGAATTTTAAGGTATTAGACATAACTCGTAACACATTAAACAAGGTACTATGGAAGTTTGATCAAAGACCTTTAACTGCATGAACATAGGGACGGCAACGGGGGCGGGAAGAGGATGAGTTTCGTTATCCCGTACTCATTCTCATAAAAAAATTCATCTTTCTTTCCATACCTAAATCCAACGGATATCAAACTTTTGTCTCATCTTCATCCGCACCGGGTAACGAATATATTTTCGTATCCATACTCGTACCCGTTTTCTTACTGTTTCAATATTAATTAATTAATTTTTATAAAATAATAAAAGAATTACGGTAAAGAAACATAATATTATCAAATATTCAATATTCTTCAATATCAAATATTTAAAAAGAAATTATAATTGTATACATTTCAAATCTCAAATTAGAATACCAAATAAAATTTTATGAAAATCAAAACATTTTTTAAATTTGCAAACATTAATGGAACCTAGTTGATAAAATTTAAAAATATTTTTTAAAAAATATAAAAAAATATATTCAAATTAAAATATATTTTAAATGTATGTTTACTTTATTTTTTTTAAATTATGATGAATATAATTTCTATACACGAATAAAAGTTATAATTTATTACTTGATCAAGATCACACAAAGAACAAATATTAAATTAATAATAATAAAATTTTAACATAGATCTTGTATCTTTTGAACTTTAATATATTACAATATGATTGATAATGAGTTAGAAAATAAAAAATAATTATATAATGGGTATCTTAGAAATAATTTGAGAGATTATTGAATGAAATCGTATAAAGAAAAACAAATGTATAACTCGTGGTATGATAAGGGGAAAAATATCTTACAGATCTAACAAAATTTTTCAAATATCAACATGGTCAATGATTGAGAAATGACGAAAATTGATTTAAAAAAACAAAAGAGTTTTTCAAATGAAACAAAAATTTACAATAATTGAGTAAAAGAAATAAATTTTATATATAAACCTAGTAAAATGAAAGATTTGTAGTATTAAACACTTAAATTAAGAGTGAAAGAAAAATATACAATAAATAAAAATATTAAAAAAGAATATAAATATTTAAATGTGGAACATAAAAAATATTTAATTGACATATATCATTTGAACATAATTGCATAAAGATTATCATAAGATGAAAAATATATTGGAAATACGAATGAATTTCATGACAAATCACACATTAGAAGAAATCAAGAATAGAAAGAGTATACAAGGTTACTTAATTAATTGTGAATATTTGAATAATTTAAGTGGGGACGGTGATATATGACGGGGATGAGTATTATGGCGGGTATGGGGATGGGGACGGGGTGGATATGTACACCCTTATACACATCCCCATCCCTAGTTGAAAAAAGTTGGGGATTCCCTATACCCGTACCCATATCCAGTTAATGCGGCGATTATCCGTCAAAACATGGATGAGTTTGGATAATACCCATGGGGGCAGGTTTATTTGTCATTCGTACATGAACACACATGTTATAAACGTTATATATAATATCATTCCATTTCACTTAAAATATTTATTATCATTAAAATCATAAGATGGTATTATATGAATTACATCGTTTTATAAGGTGTATTTAGGTCGTCTAATATTAATAAAGTTGGATCGTTTCATCTTAACAATGCCATGCTTGCTCTCAATTGTCATCCTAGGAATGATGTTTTTTTTTCCTCTCCTTTTCTTTTTCTTCCTTCATGCATTCATCATTATCTTTTTCTTGGAGATAATTTGTCCACAAATTTTTGAAACCTACATAAAGAAGAGTAAGATCACTAAAGTTAAATGTAGAACTATTAGTATCTCAAAGACTTGAAAAGGTCCACCACCCATTGGTTGTAGTTTAATCTTTCTTTAAGAAAGAGAACTTTTCTTTCTTAAGTATAATCAAATCCAATCTCTTGGCTTAAAAAATGACTTATATTCTTTCCTGAAATATTAACCAACCCTCAAACACACATCCACTCCTACCCCCACTCCCTCCCACCCATCCACACAGACACGCACATACCCACCCACGCATACACCCATCCACACACACATGTATACACACATTTATATATGTATTTTTTTTCTCAAATTCATCATTCAAGTGATTTAATGTTTAGACTCTTAAATTTATTACTCTCAAGAAGACAAATGAGAATATCCTTATATGTTTTCATAAATTCATATTTATGGACATTGATAGTTCTAATTTCATAATCAACACATTCCTCACAAGTTAACTTCAAATATAACTTCAATTCATCTTCTTTTAGAGTATCCTTTAAGATTTCCTTTAAATCTCCACCTCAACAAGATTCAACTTTTGCTCTAATATTGTTGCTTTGGGTTTTGGGAGTATTAAAGGTTTTATTAAAGTGAGAAATCCACGGTCAAACAATTCGAAACAACTGCTTGGTAACTTTAAAAAAAAAAATGTTTTGTAAGCATACTCATATTATGAAGGGTCATCATTATGTTTGTTCTTGTTAAAAATACGACAAATGCAGAACTTTTAGCGCGTAAGATATCTCTATCCTAGGGCAATTCACACCTTATACTAGTTTTATGCACATTGTTGACTGTGGGTGACAAAGTGTGTTGGGTCCAACGGGCTAGTCCGCCAAAATGGGACGGGTCAGGTTGGCATTTTCAATCCTCAACCCGTTTTGTCCCGACTCGCCTAACCCACCAAACTTTTAGCGTGTAAGACATATCTATCCTAGGGCAATTCACACCTTATACTAGTTTTATCCACATTGTTGACTGTGGGTGACAAAGTGGGTTGGGTTTGACAGGCTAGTCTGCCAAAACGGGACAAGTCAGGTTGGCATTTTCAACCCCCAACCCGTTTTGTCCCGACTTGCCTAGTTCACCAAACGAGCCAATCCGCCCCTAACCCATTTTTTTTTTAAATTAAAAATATTAAAATTTTTACATTAAATTTTTTGTAAAGATGTAAATATACAATAATATTGTAATTTAAATCATTAGCACTTATAAACTAAGTTTCAATTATTAGTTATAATATAGTAATTTAACATGTAAATATAATAATTATTTTAATTTATCCAATTAAAAATATTAGTTAATCAATTAAAAGCTTAGAAAATATTTATATGATTAAACATGCTTTAAATATTCATTTATAAGTATATATACAGATAAGTTTTATAAATAAATAAAAAAGTGACGGGCCAACTCGTTTTACAATGATGGGCCTGCCAAAAACGGGTTGGACTAATCCGTTTTTGTGGCTCCTATTGTTGACATATATATGCTGTGTTTGTAACTATCGTACCATTTTTTTTTCATAAGACATTTTCTTGATGACATCAGAACAAGTAAGACAACATGACAACATTCATTGCATCTTAACATGAAAGATAATAAGAATCTCACCAGAGATGAATCGAGATCCCTACTATAAGGGCTATAATATAAGGGTAGGGTTGTCAACACTCATTTACCCTAGAGGGGATAACACAAGGTTGAATATCAATCCATCTTTGGTAAGAGTATTGTTATCAACAAAGATGGGCCAGTATTGATTGGTTAAATTCATAAAAGGATAATGAGAAATTGTGGTATTGACCATCCGATTATATGTAAACTCTATATGAAGTAAAAGTTATTCTCACTCTTTCTTTTGGATTCTCATAAATTAAGATCTCAATAACTAAACTAATGTCTATTGATCACTTCTATTTGATCATACTTTGAGTTGGATTTGAAGAAAAATTTCGATATAAATAATTATATAAGTGGTATTTTAAATAATTTATTTTATCATTAGTTAAATATTTAATACATTGATCTATTAGCATGTACTTGTTTTATTTGACTTCAAAGAAATGTATTTTAGAGGATTTTTTTCTATAGTATTTTTTAATTATAATAATAATAACAATAATAATAATAAATATCATACTCAACTTTATATGTTATAACATTTGTATTTGTTTTTATTAAAATTTTTAACTTTGAATAATTGATGAATATTCTTTTAACTATTCTACGTATTCTAGTATATTTAATATCCTCACGTACTGTTTAGAAGTTTTGAAAAAAAAAATCAATTTAAATTCACCGTTCCTTTTTAATTTTCTATAATGTATTTTAAGGATAAAATCTGACAAAATTTGAAAATTTAAAACGTGCAATATATCATATACGATTATTCGTAACTTAATTTCGAAACAAGTTGGAATGCTTTAATTTTTTTAGTTAATAAAATTGTTAACACTTTTTGTGCATACAAAACCTTAATTATTTTTGCTCAATCCATTTGAAGTACACACTGTGACTTAAAATATTTAAAAGTCAAATTGTTCGATAAATTTTGAAATAGTTTATAAATTCCAGACTAACATTTCCATGAGTTAAACTTTGGAATTTTTAAAAACTTACGTTAAATATAATATCTTAACTGATAGATAGGTTTTGAACAGAAGACCATTTAAAATGATTTAATGGGCCTATGTATTGAAGATAAAAAATTAAATATAACAATTAATTTATTTAAGATAAACCTTGATGAAAAATCAATATAAAGACAAAAAAAAAATCTTATAAAAAAGCTAGTTACATTGTCACATGTATTTTTTTTTTTTATTTCGAATCCCACTTGGAGAACTTATAAAAGTTACTTATATAAATAATGTTTCTTAACTATTAAAAAAATTCTCAAGTTAAAACAAATGACATGATAAAATATTTTTTATCAAAAGTAAATTAAACAATTAAATTAAAATTTATTATTATAGTCTATTTTTTTTTGACATTTTATTTATTTATTTACAATATTAAAAACTATTAGAAACCCTTTTTAAGTTGTATTGTATATATGAATGTCTCTTTAGAATAAATATTAAGAATTAAATATGTTTTTACGTAAAATTGAACTTTTTGGCTGAAATTTGAAACATGAATTTTTCTAACCTTTTTAACTCTTGCTTATTTATTATTCTTTGACATATATGATTTCAATATTAATTAAAAAAAAAACGTTTGATGCATAAAAATATATTAACATAATTGAATTAAAAATATTATATATATATATATATATATATATATATTTAATTTGATGACAAGAATATATTAAAGAAAAATTTAATTTCGCGTTTAATTCATGAACTAAATAACATTTACGTTTTAAAATACAAAATTATAGATTAAACAATATAACGGATAAACAAACATTATATTTAAGTGAAAAATTTAACTCAAATTAAATTATTACATTAGAGTTGTAGGTAAGATACTTTATTTTTTCCCTTTTACTATTTTTTTTCACCTTCGTGGTTATTGTAAAAAATGTAAATTAAATTATTACAGTAGAGTTGTAGTGAGAGTTTTTTTTTCCCTTTTACTATTTTTTTAACCTTCGTGGTTTTTGAAAAAAAAAATGTTGTTTTCTTAAGGTACATTATTATTACCCTAATTAAACACACTTATCCTAAGGCATTTTTCAAATCTGATTGGTTTATATTAGAATTTGAACACAGTTTTTGAGTCACAGGATATTCCGTTTAAGCATCGAACCTATGGTCCCCTTTTCGTAAATAAATGCCAAAACTAAGGACATTTTCATATCCACAAGCCACCAAACCCAACCTTTACTTTATCTCGAATCAGAAGATCACTGCCGTTCATCTTCCATCAATAACTAACTGACGGCCACAATTTCGCGTTTGACTGAGGTACAAACTTTGAAGGTGGAATGATTGGGTTTGACCATAGAAATTTGAGAAATTTTTTTCATTTAACATAAATAAACTGAAGAGACTACCTGGGAAGTTCTGTATTTGAGTAAGAGAGAGAGAATCTAGAGAGAGATAGAGACTGAGAGAGGGTTTTTTTTTTTTTTAACAGGATTGTGTTGTGTTAGTTTTTCATTTGTTTGTTGGTTTGGTTGCTGGGAAGTGGGGTGTGGGGAGAGAAAGTTGGGGTTCTCTTTCTTCTAACTTGAAAAAGTTTGGATTTTTTCTGGTGGGGTTTGAGGGATTTAGGGTTTGGATTGGTGGGTTGTGAGTGGAGTCAGCAACCATGAATATGATGCGAAGGTTGAAGAGCATTGCTTCTGGGAGGACTTCCATTTCTTCAGATCCTGTAAGATATGCTTTTTCTTGGGTCAAAAAGTTTTTGTTTTAATTATTATGTTGGTAGGGGAACTGTTGTTGTTTGGTTGCTCGGAAAATGGAAGCAGCTAGGTTTTGAGAGAGAGGATCATGTTAATTGTTTTAGGTTTCTGGGATTTTTTGGAACTATTGATGATGCTGCTTTGAAAGGTTTCCTCTATTTCTTAAAATATTTTATGTTTTTTTTTTCTTTTAGATTTGTTTGTTGTGATATATCTTTTAGTTACCAATTTTTTTATGTTATTATCTTTGATGTATGTGAATGTTTTCCCCCTTTTTTTCTGAGTAGTGGTTATTGTATATATTTTCTTTCCTATTTTTGGAAGATTTAGGTGATGGGATTAACGAGTTTTATGATCTTACTATATATAGCCTGCATCTGAGACATTTCTTCATTTGCTGTTTTTCTATGTAAGCATGATCTTGACACAGGTCAGCTACGTTTGCCTATTAAAAGGGAAGCTTTTCCTTCATTGCAAAATACATTACGTAGATTAAGTGATAATAAACCTGAATAAGTGGTTGAGTAATGAAATTTATTTGACTGTCATATCAAATGTGGAATGTGAATCTTTTTTCCTCCCTCCACTAACACTCTTGGAATAACTCATGTCTTGAATATTTTAAGTGAAGTGCAAGCGGTTTCTTTTCAGGGAGGGGATTCTAACTCGAAAAGAGCCAAGTTTGAACAAGAAATTGAAGTGAAGCCTGTTGAGAAATCAAATATTGTTGAGACAGTCTGCACAGATCAGGATCAGCCTGTAGATGGACCAAAAGAAACGACAGTTGGCATGTCCGATGTATCTACAGTAGTTAGAATTGAGAAGCCAGGCTATGATGAGCTTCCCAAAGAATTAAATGAAATGAAAATTAGAGATGAGAAAAGCAAGAACAACAATGACAAGGTATTTCATGCCATTCATCTTTCCTTAATCTTCCATATTGTGCTTATTTTGGTCACTGCCTTGTTAATCTATATATGTGAAATCATATCTTTTAGATATTTCCTGTTCATTACGAGTGAAGACACAGCAACTTCATCTCATAAAACAAATTACTTTTGTGTTTAACAATTTCATTTATCTTTTCAAATGCCATCAGTCGTTGATTTTACCGAAATTTCTGCGTGCAGGATATAGAAGCAACTGTTGTGAGTGGTAATGGAACAGAAACAGGTCAAATAATAACAACTGCCATTGGTGGTCGGGATGGACAACCAAAGCAGGTGATTACTTTATGTTTGTTGCATTTGTATGCTTTATTTGCACTGGTAAATGATAATTTACAAACCTTAACAGTGGTTTGTTACTTTAATAACTTATATAATTATAATTTATTGGTTTCAGACAATCTCATACATGGCTGAACGTGTTGTTGGGACTGGTTCTTTTGGTGTCGTTTTTCAGGTATTTATATTGTATTTTCAGTGATTTTATTATGTAGTTGTCCTCTACTTCATTGTGCCCTTCGGGCTTCACATTTACTTGTTGGCTTACAGTATTCTTTATGTGGTGTAGGCTAAGTGCCTTGAGACCGGTGAAGCAGTTGCCATAAAGAAAGTGCTGCAAGACAAGAGATATAAGAATAGGGAGCTCCAGGTTATGCGCACAGTTGACCATCCGAACGTTGTTAAACTAAAGCACTGCTTCTTTTCAACCACAGACAAAGATGAATTATACCTTAACTTGGTTCAGGAGTTCGTACCTGAAACTGTCTACAAAGTTTCAAAACACTATGTTAGGATGCACCAACATATGCCCATGATTTATGTGCAACTGTATACATACCAGGTAAGTTTTGTAATTGAGTTGCTAACAGTTTGATGTTCTGACTTTTCTGCAGGATTTCTATTTGTGTTAATTGCTTTGAGCTATTTGTTATTGTCTATATTGATTTGTCACAATACTCCCATCTTGTAGATATGCCGTGCATTGAATTATTTACATCAAGTTATCGGTGTCTGTCACCGTGACATCAAACCCCAGAATCTACTGGTAAGTTCATTTCAACAGTGGGTTCTGAGTGACACTTCCTCTGCTCTCTTTTATGTTTTAAAAGTTTCCTTTATTTCTGCCATATTTTTGTTACATGCAAAGGTTTATCCTTTGGATGTTCCAATTGATTGGACTGATGTATGGATTGCTCAACTCCTTCAATTTTTCTTGGGGCAGCGGGTGGTAAACAGTTTTTGAGATGTAGATAATGTATTTTTTAGAAGGAAAACAAGAGGTTGCAAAGCAACAGTGTTGCATGCTTGTTTAACATGTGATGTGATTCATATTGCTTAAAACTTGTAACTATACATCCTGACATGTGATGCATATGATAGGTAAATCCGCAGACACATCAGTTAAAGATATGTGATTTTGGGAGTGCAAAGATGTTGGTAAGTTTTTTCACCTTCTGACTATAAGCTTTTGAAGATCTTTTGATGGTATACTTTCGGGTTTATGACACTATTTGATTTTCAGGTGCCTGGTGAACCCAACATATCATACATTTGCTCTCGATATTATAGAGCTCCAGAACTTATATTTGGGGCAACTGAATACACTACCGCTATTGATATGTGGTCTGTTGGTTGTGTTTTAGCTGAGCTACTTCTTGGACAGGTGAGCATATGCAAGACTCTCACACACTTGATGGACTTCCTGTGAATTTGGTACATGAAAGAAAACAATGAGATCATTTGATATGTGAAACGTTGTTGGAAAAGGCCTTTTTGTTATTTCTCTCTCTTTCTCTCATATGTTGAGGAGCTTTTATAGCGGTTGTTAAAACTTTAAATTTCTATTAAGTTTGTTTATTGTGAGAAAGTTTCCAATTAAACTGATCTATGTTGTATTATTTGCAGCCATTGTTTCCTGGTGAAAGTGGGGTTGACCAGTTGGTAGAGATAATCAAGGTACATTTTCTTTTGCACTTTAATATCTGGTCCCCTTGTTTCGCTTTATGAGATTACTTTTCAAAGTTGCAGCCTTTCTATTTTTTTCTTCAATCTCAGCTTTTATTTTGTACTTCAATAGATCTTGGGAACTCCAACCAGAGAAGAAATAAGGTGCATGAATCCCAACTACAATGAATTTAAGTTTCCTCAGATTAAAGCTCATCCATGGCACAAGGTTAACTAATCTTCCTCTTCTGCTGTCTGCTAAAGTACTATGTAATCCATAAATGATGAATACTTCCATTCAAACCTGACTGAAAAATGCTTCCAGGTTTTTCACAAGAGAATGCCACCTGAAGCTGTGGATCTGGTGTCAAGGCTGCTTCAGTATTCTCCAAATCTACGTTGCACTGCTGTAAGTTTTTTTGTTTTAAAAAATGTTACCTACTGTATCTAGATTACATAATGTGTATTCAATCACACTACATTTATATGCTACACTAAAAGAAAGATGGACCATTCTTACATGTGATAGTAATTGTTTATGTTTTAGATTGTTCATTACCTGCCAAGTATGGTATTTGGGAGGAAATATTTAACACTGCTGTTAATCTTCTAACAGTTGGCTGCATGTGCACATCCATTTTTTGATGATCTCCGGGATCCAAATGCATGCTTGCCAAATGGGCGACCCTTACCTCCTTTGTTCAACTTCACATCTAATGGTAATATAGTTGTGAACTTTTCAATTCTGATTATGTAAGAAAACAATGTGTATATATGGCTGCTTATGTAAGAAAACAATGCAGAACTTGCAAATGCACCTGAAGAGTTGCGGCGCCGCCTCATCCCTGAACATGCAAGGAGTTGAATCAACCTGAAAGATTAAACATATCCAGGGCATTGTAAATGTGTTTTGAATGAAATAGAGATACCCTCACCGGCATCACCACCAGGTCTGTTCTTCAGCATCTTCTGCACAAGTCACAACTGTGACTACACAAGTGAGAAACCTGAACAAAACCTTGAAAGTTTTATCAAGGAACATGTATAAAAGACCTGCAGGTGACTCAAAATGGATAAAATGTCACTGCCTGGTTTTACAGGGTAGCAACCCTTTTTAAGTAGTTTATAATTTGGTGCCTCTGTTGTGAAAGATAATGATTTCTAACTATCCTGTAATCATGTTTCCATATAGTTCAAGTTCGTTTATTACTTTATTCCTTGAAGTGGACTAAGGGAAATCCTCAATTCAAAAGGCACATCTTTTCCACTACCCTTTATTCTATATTTTTCTTCCTTTACTAGTTTTAGAAAAGAAAAACAAAAAGACATTTCCTTTTCTCATAATGCACAATAACTAAAATTACTCTGATTCCAAATAGCATGAAGCTTCCAGTTAAAAAATTACCACGATATGAAACAACATGAAACTATGTAATGAAATTAACTACATATTTTTATATTATGCATACAAGCTGCAAAATGAATGATGCAGATAGTTAAGGCTTATTATTGCACCAGCCCATTACTCAGCCATAAAATGTTTCTTCAATGTTGTTCAGTGGTTAATGTCATGAAATAAGTTGAATTGTCCATATCTACCCTGCCTACCTTTACCAGCTATAATTGAAATTATTGAAAACAAGGACCATAGTGGAATGAGAAGAATGTGTGACAGTGTTCTTTCTCCAATAATTCAAGTGTCAGTGATAAGATGCATAACTTCTAAATGTGGAACGTGGTAGGGTACTTAAGTTAGTGATGAAAATTAAAGGACAATAATTATATTGGTGCTCAGATGCATCATCTATCTATCGTCCATGGAATCAGGAAAATGATGGACCCCCATTACAGTTGCTTTCTTCAGTACCTTCTCAGAATCAAACCTGGGACTACAATGCAGTAGTGCACTGTTCTACCACTAAACCTGTTGTACTATATTTTTGTTTTTTCTACCTATATATGTAAACTTTTTTAAATTTAAATGTATCAATGGTTGTGTTCAATGAGAAAATTTTCACTTCTATTAGCAACACAATTTTCTTTAATTGACAAGAGAATATAACAAAGAATATACTTTACCTTACCAAGAGAGACTACTTGAAAATTACTGGAAGAGACTTTTACTTGATTTGGATCATGAATGCACACAGTTTTGAATGTTAGCACAAATGCTTACATTTGAGGAAAAACTGGGAAAAAAAGTTCTTTAATTTTTTTTACCAGTCTCCAATATTTTGTTTTTAATATTTTGGTCCACAACAAAACCAGAATGTTTGCATAAGAGAACCATGCAACAATGTATTGCTTTAAGATGAACAAGAAAATATTAAATACTAAGATTGCTAAAGTGACACCTTTTGTTGCATCATAATCAAACAAGAAAACGAAACAAGAGAGCCAAAGTAGAAACAAAAACAAAGAAGAGACAGGGTTATACACAAAAGAACACACTATGTCATGAAATAATTGAGGTGGTTCAAAAAAAAAAAAAAGAAAAAGAAAAAAAGGGTACAAACGAGGTTAGATTGCAAATATGCTCTAGAACCCCAATTGAGATTGTATCATAACAACTCCTAATCACAAACTTGATTTTTCTACTAAAAAAAAAAAAATCATGACAAAAGTTTAGTTAAAAACTTAAGACTAAGCATTTGTAAATTTTTTTACATGCTACTCAATTTTTTTCACTTTTATTCGATGGAATACTTTAAACTCATACTAATAAAAAACAATATCATAGTAATGAAATAAAAGCCCATGACACCTTAAAATGAAGAAAAGCATTTAATCTTAGTCCTAATAGAGAATATAAAAATGCAAAAGATAGCAAAAATATAAACATATTAATATTAGAAGGGCACATGTATGAGAGCATACAACCTAAGTTACATGTAATACTATTTAACCTCATTTTTCATCTTATTTTAGTTTGCCTAACATATAGATTAGATATAGAAGGTTTTTTGAAATGGTTAATATATATGTAGTTTGAATATAAATAGAAAATCTCCTTGCAAAGCATTTTTGGTAGCTTACCCCATTTCCCATTTATTAAGAAACTTGTTCCAACTTCATAACCTTCAACTGCTTCCACCTTCCTCATCTTATATTCCAACTGTCTCATTTGACAGATAAGGAACACCAGGTGTGAACCATTGTGTACACACGCTTTCAATTATTGCTTCAACATTTATCATCCACCAAACTCTACACTAATTTACAATTTAACTGCACATTCTGAAACAATACCAAGCAAATAAAAAATTTAAACCACAAAAAAAAAAGAGAGCTCAGGTAATGCATTTATTTCATCTACATGTTTGAGATGAACACTCTACAATCAAATGCTTTCATCATCACAGCTCTCACAAATGTGCACCAGCCGGGAATCGAACCCGGGTCTGTACCGTGGCAGGGTACTATTCTACCACTAGACCACTGGTGCTTTTGTTCTTTGATAGAACAAGTATACCTATGATCAATAGTTAATACATTGTACTATAAATTATTAAAACCAAAACCTGTTGTGTTGCTTAAGACATATCTATGATGTATAGAAAACGGAAACAAAAATCTATCATATTATATAGCTTAATGTTTAGTTTAATAAAATTATTTAAAAACCAATTACAAACATTTCAAACCGTAATTAAAAATCATTGTCACTGTCTTTCTCTATGATATCCACATATTTTACATTTTTACCTAATATTTGCAAATTATAAAAGCTTTTTTACTTATTAAATCTTTATCCTCCAATTCTTCGATGTAAAAAGACTTCAATTTGATTTTAATTTTTCACTCCATATGTAGTTGCTTCGAGTAATATAATTCTTTCATAATTTACATAAAAACATAAGCCATATAAAATATTAAACAAAACATTCTTCAGTGTATCAACAAATCTTTGAGTATATAATAAGTTTATGGCATTTTATATATAATCTTTAATATGTAGTTTGATATTTTCTTTTCCATTACATATTAATATTCGCACCGCCTTAGCTTTTGATAAAGTATATGTTTACGTAAAGTACAAGAAAACAAACATGTGTTGAATTGAACCCTTGTTTAACAAGTCAAGTACATGTGTACGTAATCATGTTCTGAACAATTCCTAGTCAAAAGCTCGTAAAATTTTGAATTGGTCTCAACTTTAACGCGCTTTCTTAACTCCTCTTTCACCCACCTTTTCATCTTTCTATAAATTGCAAGCTATGTTTCAATAGTATTAGAGTTAAGTACGTGGAACCCACATGGACCCCACATATCCGACAAAATCACACGTTTCCACCACGTGGAACTTCAACCTATTTTTCTTCTGATAATTAGAATAATAGATTACATATTTCATATTTCACACGCGTTCTAGTGTATCTTACGAGGGAGGGAAGAAAACTTTCAAAAAATTAAATTTATATAACTTATGTAGAAATAAATCTAGATTGATAATCTTTCTCACAATTGAAAATGATATTTGACCGTTATACAAATGATAGTAACAATAATATATAATAAATAAAAAAATGAAAATTAATTTCTAAACAACGTTTGGGTGGTTCCACCAAAGTGGCACACCAACGACAACTCCCTTGCTCTTGCCACCGACCTTGATTCGATCACGATCACCGCAACCCATTCCGGTCACCGCCTGTCCCACGGCGGGCTTCAGACATTCCTCCACCGGTGGCGCCGGAGGTGCCACTCTGACGGCGAAGTGAATGACCCCGTTTCTCTTCCCTTCCCAGTCCCTCAACCCGTAACTCAACTGTTGCAACTGATTTTCCGGGACGGCGGCGCCGCCGAGGAAGTCGGAGGCAGCGATTCTGGCGACCCCAAGTGGGCGAAAACCCATGAATTTGCTGCATTGGACCTCGAATGTGATCGATCTTGCATGCACCGGGACTTCCAACAGGAACTTCTCGTTCCACGAGAGGAAGTTGGTGCCGTCGTCTTTGGCCGTTCTGGTGGTGCAGCAGTTCAACGACTCCGCCCGAACGACGACGTATGCGTCCTCCTTTACGCGCACGTTTTCGCCGGAGATAACGGTGATTTCTAGCGTACGTGATCTCACTGTCATGTTTTATGTTTCAAGGTTTGAACTTGAGAGAGGTAAAAGATGATGAAAAGAATGAATTAATGTAGATATTCACTTCTGAAAATTCTATGTTTTGTTGTTGGGTTTTTTCTGAGGTTGTTATTTATAGAGTTGGTTTGGATTATCGGAACGTAGAAAGAAAGAGCGAAATTGGTTTGCGGTTTCAGTGTTTAACTTCTGGTTTTTGACTTTGACTTTGACCTTCTTCTTTACTCTAATAACGTGTTTGGTTTATATTTTTTGAGAAGCACTTGTTTTGAGACGCGGACGTATATTCAATGATTTACTACGAAGAAGGTTGTAGGAAATAAATACTGAACAACGTATAATGAAAATATAAAATTAATGATTATTTTTCTTCTTGTTGGTAAATTAAAGATTAAACCGCAAAATTATAGCTAAGGAACTTCTGTTTTTCTAAGAGAAAAGAAAAGACAAAAAAACGCGAAATTCCACTAATGGAAGTTGAACCAAACAATTTTAAGTGATGTAATTACAACATTCTTCGAATCACAGAAGAAGATACACTTAGCTCATTACCCTTGATTTACGTTTTACGAAAATTTTCTAAGAATTAATTTCTTGTGCAAAGTCGCAGAAACTATGTTTATAGTCTAAGTCCACCAGTGTGAAGAACACGCACACACACCAACGTTAATAAATTTGGTGAAGGTAAACTATATATATATATATATATATATATATATGTTCATTTTTTAAGGGAAACACTGTTATGTGGTCTTTTAATTTAAGTTAATAAGAAGTATAAGAAATTGTTTATTCAGCCAGTCAAGTTCACACATGGTAATTAGTTTATATCTGTGTGTTTTCTTGAAGATTGCGGAGAAACTTTTAGGTGGAGCCATCCACCAAACTTGACATTGACAAATTGAGTCTTTTAACAATGTTAAAATTATTAATTTTTTTTTTGAGGATATAAGGATATAAATTTATTGTCTTAAGAGGTGATGTTAATCCACTTACATAGAATTTATGTTGGGTCTTTTGGTGACACCGAATGTTAATTTTAGTAACTGAAATAAGGGATACTTGTGTTAGTTTGAGAGAAATAGATTGAGATAAAAATATATATTTTTAATAGTTTCAGTTAATCATAATTGACAGATCAGTGTATTCTATAAATATGTTAGCAAAGATCCAATTCCTAGATGAGTATAGAAAAAGCTGTAAGGAGAAATAAAAGTTGCTTCAATGATTTGCATGTTTCAGACTATTAATCTCATCGATAATCTTTATGCTTTAGAAGATTGACTCTCAGTCATGAAAATCTTTACTTTAAAAAAAATATTAATGGTAGAGGCAAAATATTTTCAAAACTGTGAAAAGATGCAGGGATTGAATAATGTTCATGAAGATCAGTGTCATAATGTTTATTCAGAAAAAAAAAAAA
>Ga0209589_1007082_pt1 | contig 18204 bp, 10 predicted proteins | sample CowpeawhiteBW_FD_187525 | JGI IMG/M metagenome (GOLD analysis project Ga0209589, IMG submission 187525) | Root nodule microbial communities of legume samples collected from California USA - Cow pea white BW (SPAdes) (version 2) | ecosystem: Host-associated > Plants > Roots > Nodule | place: USA...
ATTACAAATAATAATATTATTTATAATTAATATTATAGCTGAAATCCTAAATAAATGAAAAAAGAAAAACAAATTGGCTTTTGTAAGATTTGAACCCGGGTCCTTTTGTATCAGAGTTTTAAAATGATGAAAAAATTAAATTTTTTGACACGTGTCAATAAAAGAAAATGGGTAATGTAGTAATTTTGGTGGTATCTTCTTTTCTTAATATGTAATAGATGTAATAGATTTCTACCAATTAATATTTTCTTAATTTCTACCACATGTTATTTTATAATTGGATAATGATATTTTGAACCACTTTTAATCAACCACTCTAATTACCTTTAGATAATCACTTCACCCCACTCAAAAAAAAAAAATCAAAATAGATAATTGAATGGTGATCGGAGTGGTGAATTAAAAGTGTATCAAAAAAAGTGAGTCAAAATATTATTATCCTTTAAAAATAATAATGTCTATTGAACTTTAAAAATTAAGATAAATATGATTAATATTTTTTTAATATACTAAATAAAAGTATTTTATTAAGTTTCAACATATCACCATCCGTGTGAGTTACTCTAATAGGCAACTATCAAGACTAGACATCAAGTTTAATTTATGATAACAAAAAAATATATTAATTTTATCCTCATTAATGAAATAAAGTTGTGAAAGTAAAAATTATTTTTAAAAATTATTATATAAAAGGAAAATAATATTCAAGTTTAAAGATATTTCAAATGTCTATTTACTTCATTCTTTCCAAAATTTTAATTAAATATTCTTTTATATGCACAATTAAAGATTATAATACATCAATTGAATACAATCTCACAAAACAAATAATAATAATTTTAATATAGATATTTAATTTTTTGAACTTCATTCTATGTTGAATGACAACAAATTTTTTTATCAAAATAGTATTAACTTACTATATCATAGTAAATGAAACATCTTTGACGTGTCTTTGGATTTAGAGATTGAGTGAAGAATAAGGTTTTTTATATTAAAATAAATGGACTGAAAATGAAGTAAAAAATTTGTAAATGAGGTGATGGTTGTAATAAAAAAATTATTTTAATTGATGATATTATGAGATTGTAATTTTATAGATAAAATTAATTTAAGATAAAAGATATTAGTTATATGTACATATTATTGATCAACCTATAGTTAAAATGCTATTTTTATTACAATCGGTGAATTCGGTTTAAAGAAAATTATGAATTATATAATATTATTTATAAAAAAATGTTAAAAAATTATAAAATGAAATAAAATTTCAATAGAAATAATTATAAAATATCTAAGCAAATTTGTAACTCATTTGTGTAAGTTAACAAAGTATGTCAAATTTATGTAAAACTTTAGCATATAATTATATTAAACTTTAATTAGGTTTTAAGTTTGTCATAAATTTGGGTATATTCACTTAACTCCGTAATAAAATTTGTTATATGTTGAGTACAAAAAAAGGTATATATTATAGTTAAATTTCTACCTATTAATATTTTCTTAATTTGTTATATGTTGAGTACAAAAGAAGTTATATTTTTTAGTTAAATTTCTACCAACTAATATTTCCTTAATTTCTTAATTTTACTACATGTTATTTTATAATTGGATAATAATTTTTTGACCTACACTTTTTTTGACCCATTTTTAATCCACCACTCTAATCACTTTTAGATAATCACTTCACACCACTAAAAAAGATCAAAATAGATAATTGTAGGGTGATTGGAGTTGTAGGTTAAAAGTGAATGTGTCAAAATATCATTATCATTTGTAATTATACAAAACAAACACAATATAAAAGAAAATATATGATCTAAAACATAAAATACATTCACTTCATAACCCTTCGTAATATAATAATGTGTATTAAAATTTGAACATAAAAAGTAAGATAAATATGATTAATATGTTATTTATTTTGAATATTACTAAATAAGAGTATTTTATTTGGTATACTATTAACGTCACACAAAGGAAAAGATGTTTAGTTAATGATACGATGATATGAAAAGTACCCTAGATATCTAATAAATCTTTCGGATATCAAACTACTTGAATCGTTGATAAATAGTGAATATTATTTTGATAAAAGAAAATCCTTTAAATGAGACAAAAACTAAGATAAAAGAGAATGGAGAAAATTAATTTATTTTTTTATTTTGTGAATGAATGATTGAACATTTGAAATTAAGAGTCAAACATTTTTGTGTAAAAAAAAATAGTAAATAAAAATATTATGTAAAAAAAAATAGTAAATAAAAATATTATAAACAAATAGAAATAAATAAATATGAGATTCATAAACTATTTGATTTAGAGGAATAGTAATACACTATTTGAACATAGTATAAAAAAAATATTATAATAAGAGAAAAATATCTACTTGTGAGTGAATTTTGTGAATATAAAATAAATCAAATAATTAAAAAAAGTGTGTAACGAAACAAAGAAAAAAATAGTAAACTAAAACTTATGTAAAATAATATATATATATATATATATATATATATATAAAAGATTTCTTTTCCTGCTCTAACTTCATATATTTGTTTTCATAATATAGTTCTTTATTTATTTATAGAAAATAGTTAATTAATAATCAATATTTAAATTTTTTACTTTATAATTTTTTTTATTTAGTTTAGGATTAAAAAATTGAAAAATATTTTTCCAACTTTGTTTATAATTATGAGGACAGCCGGTAAACTTGTAAACTCTAAGTTCAAAGACGAATCAAACCTATCGTGACTCTTTTACCAATGATGTACACAACAGCCAAAATAAAATTACTAAAAACATTACACCCCGTTATTATTCTAAACTTTAGTTCTTCTTCAAAAGAATGTTAATTTAGTTTAAAAAATATAAAATCTTGTTTAATTTGCGTTATGTTGTGAATTTTATTTTGTCATCAAATATAATTTTAATTGCAAATTTAGAATTATGAAAAACTAAATCTATATTATTTATATGTTTAAAGGCTAAATTATATTTTTCAATATTTCAAGATCTAAATTTATCATTATCACTGATTAAATTCTCTTATTTACTCTTATTGAATGTTACTTTTATAAGGTGAGAGTATTTTTTCAAACATGTTATATTCTGTTTACAAGTTTAGGTTAGGCAAAAATCATGTAGTCATTATAAGAAGCATGTCTTTTTATTAAAAAAAAAAATTATTTTTTAGTTAATAATATACAAAATACCTTTTATAAAGCTTCAGAATAACATATTAAATTGAACTTTAATTTTGTGGCTTAATAGTATTTTTTAGGCTTTATATTTGCGTCAATAATTAAATGTTTTCATTCTATTTATTTTTTTATTTTTTACTTAACATGGTTTCTATACTTTCTCAAAAAATATTTAATGAGATTTAATGTCATTTCTTTTATTTTGTTTATGAGACTAGATAATAAGAGCGTAATAACCAAATAGGTGATTGTAATAACACATGTCATTCATCATCTTCTAAATAAATTTAATGTTGATTTAATTAGAAGAGATTATATTGAATTTTTTAAAAAATTTAAGAATCACATTAAATACAAAATAAATAAAAATAATAAATTATTATTACAAATGTAGAATTAAAAATACTACTGAGGATTCTGCTAGCTAGTGCTCCAGCATTGGTTAAGTATAATTAATATGCATCGAATTTTACAAAAATTTATAGTTAATTGTGAAATCTGATCTAATAACCATATAAGTGATGTACAAATTGTGTTTACTATTTTGTTTAATGTTCACCAATCAAAGTTAAAAAATAATTAAACAATAAAAATAACTATATTTTAATGTTGTTAAAAATTAAAATATAATTAAACATAATTTTTTTTAAATTAACTGAAAAACTAACAAAAAATAGTATTAAACATCTAAAAAGTTTATAAAAAAAAATTAAAGAATCAATTTGAGATTTCTTTCTCTAACTATTCGATAACCTTTTCCAACGTTCCCTTTAGCTTAACAAAATCTCTTATATTAAAGAAACATACAATATTTCAATATCTAAAAATTCTTAATTATAATAAATACATAAAACTAACAATATGTCTAAGAGGTATTTTTTTCTTGTTTTTAGTGGAGATCTCATAAATTTCAGAATGCTTATTTTGTATCCTAGAGTTATTGCTTATACATCTCAAATGATATTTTTGTCTTTATAAAATCTGTTATATGCAGCATTTATATTATTTTAATCAATGGAGTTAATTATTCAAACTTTGAATGTAAAAATTTTGAAACCAATGTGTGTTGACTTAATTGTGTTTTAAGTTTCTAATAATTTTGGGAACTTTAAATTGAGTCCTTGATAAATTTGTGTGGTCTATTAAATACTAAATAAATATAATTTTTTTTATTGAGTCTCCCACCCTTAACTTTTTGTGTTAAAGGGGTAATATGGCTGTTAAGTGAATCATGTAATTATTATCTTCTCAAGTTATCTTTGATCTTGTTCTTATTCGGTTGTCACTATATGTAATTTTATTATTTAATTTCAAAATTTTTTGATTGTATAATTTATAATTTATAGTTTATAATTTACAATTTATAATTTATAATTTAGAATTTATAATTTAGAATTTAGAATATATAATATATAATACATAATACATAATTTATAATTTATAATTTATAATTTATAAATTAATAGATACGTTTGAGTGAAAAATAATTTATATCGAAATAAATGGAGTACGAAATGAAGTAAACATTTGTAAAAGACGTAAAAGACGTGATGGATGTAATAAAAAATTATTTTAATCGATGATATTATAAGATTGTAATTTTATGTTTAAAATTAATTTAAAGTAAAAGATATTACTTATTTGTACATACTATCGACAATGTAGTTAAAAATGTTATTTTTATTACGATCGGTGAATTGAGTCGAAAGAAAATTATGAATTATCTAATATTGTTGATATAAGAAAAAAAAATGTTAAAAATGAAATAAAATTTCAATAGAAATAGTTATAAAATATTTGAGAAAGTTTATAACTTTTTGTATAACTTAATATAGTACACCAAATTTATGTAAAACTTTAGCATGTAATTAATATTAAACTTCAATTATGTTTTAAGCGTGTCATAAATTTGGATATGTTCACTTAATTGCCTAATATATATAGTATTAAAAAAACTTATACTTTTTAATTGAATTTCTGCCGATTAATTTTTTTTTTTAATTGGGTTATGTGAATGTTATCTTACAAATTACACTAGTCATTTGTTGTTGTATGTCATTTTATAATTATACAAAATAAATATAATATAAGAGAAAGTTTATGATATAAAACAAAATACATTCACTTTATAATCCTTTGTAATATAATAATGTGTATTAAAATTTGAACTTAAAAAATAAGATAAATATAATTAAAATATTATTATTTTGAATTATTAAATAAGAGTATTTTATTGAGTAAGTTTCAAGATATCACCATCCTCGTGAGTCTAATGGCAACTGTCATAATATTTAAAATTATTATAAAAAGAAAATAAATATTTAAATTATAAGATATTTTAAATGTTTCTTTACTTTTTTTTAAGTTCTAATAAAATATATTTTTTCATGCACTGATAAAAGATTATAATACATCAATCGAACGAAATCACATAGAAAAAACAATAATATTAATTTGAATATAGATATAGATATTCGATCATTTAAACTTTAATTTATGTAAAAATGATGATAAAATGTCTTTATATCTAGTGGCAGATCTTCAGCTTCGGGGTGTCAAAATTTTGGTTGAATAATTATTTTTGTCAATTTTTTTGTCCAAAGATGTCAAGTTGATCCTCTAGTCTTCTTTAGTCTCAATTTGGTTCTAATTTTTAAAAATTAATGCAATTCGATATTTTTCATTAAATTTCTTGAAGCGAACCAAGAATTTTCATCAAAATTAACACTAGGATTATGTCAATTATACAAATAAATCAAACCATCCCTATTCACAACTTCTATTTGGATGAAAAAACTTTGGTACAATTTAAGAAATTTACTAAAAAAACAAACCAAAATTGCACCATTTTTTAAAAAATTGGAACCAAATTGAGATTAAAAAAACTGGAGGACCAACTTGATATATAGGAACCAAAAGTGTAGTTCTAAACATTTTATATAAACTAGTAAAAACATTTTATTTACTTCTTTTATGATAATAAAAAATAATAAAATTATAAATTTTGTTATTATTATATTATAAAATTAAATATAAATGATTTTTATTTTTGTATAATTAATTTTCATTTGTAATGATAAGTTTTAAAAAATAATCAAAAAAATTAAGTTAAACAAATAATCACTTAAAAATAATATTAATGAACTAATTATTTTTATTTAATAAATATTTAAAAGGTAAAATTAAAAATAAATGTGAAAAAAAAATACTTTTTTTCATATATATATATATATATATTTATAAATTTATTAGAATATAAAAGATATAAAATATACTAAAAATATTAAATTTTGAAAAAAAATTGTATTTGAAGTTATATACTAAATTATATAAATATAAAAAAATTGGAGATATTGGAGTGGGTTCATGGCCTTCCTTAGTCCATACAAAGGTTCGCCATTGTTTATATCAATGAATAACAAAAATTCACCACAATGATATTAAGTTATTATATTATAGTAAATGAACATTTTTATACAAATGTAATGATAAAGTTGTACTTTTGAAAATAAGTTAAAAATAAAAATAATTATATATAAAATCATCAAGATAATATAAAAAAACAACAAATAAAATATTAAAAAGAAGTAAACTATAACAAATGTATGGCTCTACAAATGATTTTGGTACATTGTTAACGAAATTTCACAAAGGAAAAGTTGTATAGTTAAGAGTATAATGATATGAGAAATACTTTAGACATTTAATAAATCTTTCGGATATCGAACTAGTTGAATTGTTGATAAATAATAAAAATTATTTTGGTAAAACAAAAGTTTTTCAAATGAAATAAAAATTAAGATAAAAGAGAATAAGAAAGATACATTTTTTCATATTATATTTTAAATGAATGATTGAGCACTTTAAATTGAGTTAAAATTTTTTATATAAAAAATAATAAATATTATAAAAGATTAGAAATAAATAAATGTGTACCTACAATCTATTTGATTTACTGAAATGATAATACACCATTTGAGCATAAAAACATAAAAAAAAAATGTAATATTGTGATAAGAGGAAAAGAGGAAAAAGACCTTATGGGAGTGAATTTTGTAGATATAAAAAAAATCAAATAATTAGAAGAAAAGAAAAAAAAGTGTATAGTGAAAGAAAGAAAAGTTACGGAACTAAAACTAAGAGAAAATAATATATATATATATATATATATATATATATATATATATATATATATATATATATATATATATATATATATATATATATATATATTCTTTTCATGATCTAATTTAATATATTTATTTGTTTTTAAAATATAATTACTAATAGAAAAAATGGTTAATAATTAATATTTAAGTCTTTTATAATAAATTTTTATTTAGTTTAGAATTAAAAAATTCCAAAATATTTTGTTCATTTTGTTTTAATTATATGCACAGCCGGTAAGCTTGTAAACTCTGAATGTGAAGGTAAATGAAACCTATCGTGACTCATTTTTTTACCGATGATGTACAAAACAACCTAAAGAAGATTACTAAAAAAAATTATAACGAACCCTCATTTTATCCCTAAACTTTAGTTCTTCAAACGAAAGTTAATTTAGTTTCAAAAAAATATAAAATGTTGTTTAATTTAATTACTTTATGTTGTGGCTAATTTAGTATTATTAAAAACTAAATCTATATTATTTATATGTTTAAAGGCTAAGTTATATTTTTAATATTTCAAGATTTAAATTAATCATTATCACTGATTAAATTCTTTTATTTACTCTTATTGAATATTACTTTTATAAGGTCAGAGTATTTTTTTTAAACATGTTATATTCTGTTTAAAAGTTTAGATTAGGCAAAAATTATGTAGTCATTATAAGATGCACGTCTTTTTATTATTAAAAAAAATATTTTTTAATTAATAATTTACAAAATACCTTTTATATAGCTTCATAAGAACATATTAAATTGAACTTTAATTATTCTGGCCTAATAGTATTTTTTAGGCTTTATATTTACGTCAATAATTAAATGTTTTTCATTCTATTTATTTTTCAATTTTTTTACTTAATGTGGTTTCTATACATTTTAAAAAATATTTAATGAGATTTAATGCCATTTCTTTTATTTTGTTTATGAGATTAGATAATAAGAACGTAATGTACAAAATAATTGATTCTAATAATAACACGTCATTCATCATCTTCTAAATGAATTTAATGTTAATTTAATTAAAAGAGATTATATTGAAATTTTAAAAAACAATTAAGAATCGCATTAAATACAAAATAAATAAAAATACTAAATTATTATTATAAATGTAGAGATAAAAACACTATTAAACTTAATTGCGCGTTTTACAAAACTTTGTACAGACAACTTTTATTAAAGAGGATTGGTTGTATAAAAGATTTAAATAAAACAAATTTCAGAAAGAGATTAAGTTATAATTAGATAGTTAACAAATTTTCACAAAATACATTATATATATATATATATATATATATATATATATATATATATATATATATATAATTTAAAAGTAGATAGAATGCGTTTATTATATTCGTTCTCTTTATATAATAAACTAATTTGAGTGAAAAATTAAATTCTTTATATTGAATAAAAGGAGTTAAAAATGAAGTAAAAATTTGTAAATTAGGTGACGGATGTAATAAAAAAATTATTTTAATTGATGATATTATGAGATTGTAATTTCATAGATAAAATTAATTTAAAATAAAAGATATTAGTTATTTGTACATACTATCCATATATAATTAAAATATTATTGTGAATTCGGTTGAAAGAAAATTACGAATTATTTAATATTGTTGATACAAGAAAAAATTTTTAAAAAATTATAAAAGGAAATAAATTTCAATAAAAATAATTATAAAATATTTAAGCAAATTTGTAACTTTTTTTTAGTATCAGTGAACAAAGTATGCCAAATTTATGTAAAACTTTAGCATGTAATTAATATTAAACTTTAATTTGGTTTAAATGTGTCATAAATATGGGTATGCTCACTTAATTTTGTAATAAATTTTGTTATATGTTGAGTAAAAAAAATTTAAACTTTTTAGTTAAATTTCTATCAATTCATATTTTCTTGATTGAAGTTTGTAATTGGGTTTTGTAATGTTATCTTATATATCACCTTATTGTCATTAAGGACGCTTCCAGAGTTTAGGAGCCCTAGCAAACTTAAAAAATGAGTCAATTTATTTAAAATTTATTTTTTTAGTTTTTTTATGCAAAAATTAATTATTAAATTATTATAATTAATTTTATTTAAAATTTCTTTTTCAATAGATAATAGGACTAATTCGTCTATTTTTTTTGGAATATTGTTGATCTTAAATAAGTTTTTATTATCTTTAATTTTGAGAAACTCCTTTTGGCCGAAGCAACTGACATCATAATTGTTAACATTATCTTAATCACTAACTACTCCTCTTTCTCTATTATTGCTTTCACCTATATCTATATTGTTATTATCTTGTTCATTCAAAGAGCATCCACTGGTATTTTCTAATCCATTTTTCTTATCTATTTTCATAAATTTATTCATAACTCCTTTTTGTGATGCAATTAATGTCTCAATTCTTCTCTTTTTTTGGATTTCTGAACAACTTATTCAAATTTTATAGTTGACATATCTATATATTTTTATATGAAATAAAAAATTATAATATATAAAATACTACTAAAGATAAATATATCAAACGAATGAATTAAAACAAAAAAATCTGGTTTTGGTTGTTAAGGAAGTAAACTTGATAGTAGACTTGAAGTCTCAAACCTCTTTCTCCTTGTCAAGTCTAAACTCTTTCACACACCCTAGAGTTTATTTTAGGATTAATCATTAATAAAAGTAATTCAAAAAATTATTGTTCTTCGATAGTAAGTGGACAAGATATATGAAAAAAAAAACTCTTGAAACCCGTAAATCGAAAAGTACCGAAAAACAAAACTGTGTAAAAGCACCACATTTCTAATTCTAATACAAATCCAAAACAAAATAAAAATAACAACAACACAAATAGAAAAAAAAACATACTAACCAGAAATGAGGATGAAAATATTGGTACATACGGACAACATGAGATTCAAGATGAGGACATTCAAGGAATGTAATATGCTAAACCCTAAAAAAATTACTCTTAGAAGAGAAAAAAGTAAGGAGAGGCAAAATAGGTCATAGAGAAATAAAAGAAGAAAATAGAATACAAATTGATTATAAGAGAATAAAGATATCGCTAATCATTTTTTTTTTCGTAAACAAAATTATAATATACTAAAAAAAGTTTTAACTCATTAATTATCATTTTTAATACCAATAAAAATTATCAGAAAATAATAATTTAATTAAATTTTCTTTTCAAACATAAACTTATAATTAATATAATAGAGCTATATTAGTAATAAAATATTTTTTAGGGATTTTTTTTCTTAAACACTATTTTATAATTAATTTAATAGAGGTATATTAGTACTAAGAAAAACATTTTGAAGCCTTTTTTCTTAAACATAATTTTATAATTAATTTAACACAAATATTAGTAGTAAAAAAAAAAATTTTTTTGAGGCCTTATTTTGTTGGAGGCCTAAAGAGAGTGCTTTACTCACTTTACTCTTGAGCCGTCCTGATTTCCACATGTTATTTTATAATTATACAAAACAAACACAATATAAAAGACAATATATGGCATAAAACACAAAATACATTCACTTCATAACCCATCGTAATATAATAATATGCATTAAAATTTAAACTTAAAAAATAAGATAAATATATTATTATTTTGAATTATTAAATGAGAGTATTTTATTGAGTAAGTTTCAAGATATCATTATCCTTATCCTTGTAAATTACTCTAATGGATAACTATTAAGACTGACATCAAACCTAATTTATGATAACAAAAACATATATTAATTTTATCCACGTTAATGAAATAAAGTTGTGAAAGTAAAATGAACTTTTAAAAATTAGTATAAAAGGAATACAAATATTCAAGTGTAAAGATATTTCAAATGTCTTTCTACTTAATTTTTTTAAATTCTAGTAAAATATCTTTCTTGTATGCACTATTAAAGATTATAATACATCAATTGAACAAAATGATACAAAAAAAAATTTGAATATAGATATTTGATCTTTTGAACTTCATTTTATGTTGAATGACAAAAAAAAAAAAAATCATCACAATGATATTAAAGGGAATGAAACGTCTTTATACCAATGCAAGGATAAAATTACACTTATGAACAATAATTAAAAATAAAAATAATTATATAAAAAATCATCAAGACAATATTTTACATGATAAACAAATAATAAATAGAAGTAATAAAAAGAAGTAAAAAAATCAAATGTGTGGCTCTAGAAATGATTTGATACACTATTAATGAAATTGCACAAAGGAAAAAAAATGTTTAATTAACGGTACATATATGAAAAGTACCTTAGATATCTAATAAACCTTTTAGATATTGAACTAGTTGAATCATTGATAAATTGTGAATATTGTTTTGATAAAAGAAAATCTTCAAATTAGACAAAAATTAAGATCAAAGGTAATAGAGAAGATAAGTTTATATATATATATATATATATATATATATATATATATATATATATATATATATATATATATATATATTAAATGAATGATTGAACACTTGAAATTGAGAGTCAAACATTTTTGTGTAAAAAAAATATATTATAAAAGAGTAGAAATAAATAAAGGGTTAAATATGTTTTTAGCCCTCTTCGAAACTTTTGACCAATTTAGTTATTCATATTTAGAAATGCGTGAGTTTAGTTCTTTTAACCAAATTTTGTTACATTTATCTAACGTTTCAAGCGCATTTCATGATAGTATTAAAATTGTTTATATTGTTTGACACATTTTCGCTTCAATGTTAACTCAACTATTATCAAAAAATACGTTTAAAATGTCAAATAAACTTAACATTGGTTAAAAAGATTAAATTTATGCATTTCTAAAGTTTGAGGACTAAATTAGGCAACAATTTCAAAGATAGACTAATTCCAATTTTCACTGAAAGTCAAAGGACCAAAAACATATTTAAGCCATAAATAAATGTAAGACCCATGTACTATTTCATTTACTGAAATGATAATTATCCATTTGAGCCTAAAACCACAAAGAAAAAAGATGTGTCATTCAGTGATAAAAGAAAAAAATATCTCCATATAAGTGAATTTGTGGGATATAAAACAAACCAAATAATTAAAAAAGAAAAGAAAAAAGTATGTAGCAAAAGAAAGAAAGAAAAATTACAAAACTAAAACTAATGGAAAATAATATATATATATATATATAATATTTCTTTTCATTATCTAATTTAATATATATTTTTCATATTATAATTCTTTATTTATTTATAGAAAATAGTTAATAACTAATATTTAATTTTTTATATAATAAATTTTATTTAATTTAGAATTAAAAAATTGCAAATTATTTTTTTATTTTATTTTTAATTATGTGGACAACCAATAAGCTTGTAAACTCTGAGTGTAAACTAGGGATGACAAAAATACCCGCGCTCGCAGATATCTGCAGATAAAATCCGCGGCGGATAGTTACTACTCGCGGGTAGCGGGTATTTTAATACCCGCTTATAAACGGGTCGGGTACGGGTATCATACTATCCGTATCCGCGGGTACCCATTACTCCCAAAAAATTAAAATTAAAATTAAATTTATATTTTAATAAGTTAAATTTAATTAAAATTAAAATTAACAGTATATTTTATTATGTCAAATTTAATTATAATTAAAATTTAATTTAATTTATATTTTATTTTTATAATTTTATATTAAAAATTTTATAAAATAAATTATTTTTTAAATATTTGCGGGTATTGGGTATCCACGGGTACCCGCGGGTTTTAAAAATATCCGCGGGTATTTTTTAAGCGGATACCCGGCGGGTAGCGGGCAGATTTTTTTTGGGCGGGTCGGGTTGAGGGTAGGCACTATCCGTGCCCCACTCGACCCGTTGCCATCCCTAGTGTAAACTCTAATAACACATGTCATTCATCATCTTCTAAATGAATTTAATGTTAATTTAATTAAAAGATATTATATTGAAGTTTTTAAAAAATTTAAGAATTACATTACATACAAAATAAATAAAAATAATAAATTATTATTGCAAATGTAGAGTTAAAAATGTACCACACATAGCCAAACTCAATCAAATAAGTAAAAAATGCATCAAAGCAGCCACGTATTCAACCTAGGCCGAGTCAGTCTAACTTATACCGGACCTAGTCAATTTAACCATATAAACGACAACCGTCACATATATGTTGGAAACAACCCAGGTACACGACTTGGGCCGGCATGGACTCAAGCTCATAACTAAATAAAGGCTAAAGTAACAACAAAGCGGCCAACCTAGGACAATGTGCGGCCAAGGACGACATCCGAGAAGTCAAGAAGTAAGCGGATCAGACCGCTCTTAAAGACTTAGTAAAATGGAAGCCCCCACGTTCAATAGGCCTTAAGGGCCTGGGTTAGGGCCCAGGCCCACTCACAGCCCAAGCTAGAGCCCAAGTCAAGGCCCGGCCCACGAGATAACCAGACCTCATTAATGCTCTATAAATACGCGTGGACCCCAGTAATTAAAGGTACACATTCATTAATCACTGATTTGACTTTCTGAGAGCTTTGACTTACTTGAGCTTCAGAGACTCTTCTGCAGGTAACCCCTCCTAGGTTCAAGCTGACATGTATCAACCGGGGAGAGACCAACTGAAGAGATAACGGACTACGTGGTAAGGTGACACTCGTGCCTAACTTATCTTATTTGTTCTCTGCAAGAACAATTGGCGCCCACCGTAGGGCACGAGACGAACACCTTTAGTACCCGTTTTTCTCTGAAGATGGTTTCCACCCGTAGCAAAGCTGGAGTGAACAAGCAAGCGGATGCTGGTCCCTCTGGACCTCCTGGCATCACCCCTGATCTGTTCGCCATCCTAGACGGCCAAGCAAAGATGAAACAAGAACTCGCAGATTTGAAGAAACGCAATGCTGATAAAATGGAGGCATTGAGACAAGAGAACTCTCGCCTGAGGCGAAGGATCGAGGCTGATCCCAATCTAAAGGGAAAAGCCAAAGAAACTTCTGAAGCTGTGAAGTCTCCGGCCTTCCAGCCCACAGAGGAAGAAAGTGAATACAACCCCACCCCTCACACCTTCACCACCACCCAACAAACACCCGTTACCTCTACCCATCCCCATCACTTCCCATCTGGTCAACCGGGGCTTACCGCACCCCCAACCCCCGCCGCTACCCTCCCTACCACCCAGATCCCCTACAACATACCCACCACCCTACACACCACACATATTCTACCATACAACCCACAATATCTTCCGACAACCCACATCCCCTCTCACAACCTAACCTCCACCTTCCCCGCTATGATCAACCATCCATCCCACCTCACCTGCTCCCCCCCACCAGCCTAGGCGCCGTCACCCCTTCACTGACTTTATCGCCAACACCCCACTTCCAGCCCAGTGGGAACCTTTCACCCTGGATAACTATACTGGCGAAACCAACCCTGACGAACACCTTAAGGTCTACATCACCCATGTCGCCCTATATACACCCCAAGACGCAGTCTTTTGCAAAGCTTTCCCCACCACCCTTAAGGGCCCTGCCCTAGAATGGTTCACAACCCTTCCGCCTTACTCCATTGACAGTTTCGACGTCCTCTCCCACATGTTCTCCACCCATTTCGTCGGCAGCCACCCACATCAAACTACCATCATATCCCTCCTAGGCATCAGACAAGAACAAAACGAACCACTCAGAGCGTTCATAGATCGCTTTAGTAAGGCAGCCCTACGTACACCACACCTCAATCAGGAGATGATCCTCCAGTGCATGGCCCTTACCCTACAACCCGACCCCTTCGCCAACAATGTCTATCTCCACCCACCTGCCTCCATGCACGAGCTCAAGTTACGTGCAACTGACTATGTCCGCATGGAGGAAATGCAAACCCTTCACACCAAATTCTGCAACGACTATGCAGCCACCCCCGCCAACCCCACCCCACATCCTAACCCACATCCTGATACCCGCCCACGCGAACCCCGTCAACCTCGCTTCACCAGATACGCCCCCCTTACCGTAGCCCGCTCCCGCATCCTCGATGAAGCCCTCCAAGCTGATCTAATCCCCCCACCACGCAAGACAACTACACCCCCCAACGCCGACATGACCAAATATTGCCGCTACCACCGCAACCATGGCCATACTACAAAAGAATGCAAAGCACTCCAGGATAAAATAGAAGAACTGGTCCGTGCTGGCCACTTTCGCCGCTTCATCCGTAGAGACGACCATTCCTCCTCTTCTCGATCCCGCCACCCCCCTCGATTTGACCACAGACGTCCACCACATGACTCTTGTCACGACAGACACCCCGCACAACCAAGAACCGGAGCCGGCCCGCACCGACATCACCCCTGCCGACCCTCCCTTACGTGGCACCATTAACACCATCTCTGGTGGCTTCGCAAACGGAGGCTCCACCTCTTTTGCCAGAAAAAAACACCTCCGCCATATACAATCCATCAACCACATCACCCACTCCCACCATAGACGCCGTATGCCTCCTATCGTCTTCACAGATGATGACTTCCACGACTTTGACCACCAACAAGATGACCCCATGGTCATCACTGTTGAAATCGAAAATTACGCTGTCAAGAAAGTCCTTGTTGATCAGGGCAGCTCTGTTGATATCCTCTACTGGGCCACCTACCAAAAACTTCAACTTCCTGACACCGCCATGGTCCCATATGACGAGCCAATATATGGCTTTTCCGGTGAACAGATATCCACCCAGGGCTGCATTGACCTCCACACCGTCTTTCGGGAGGGAACCCAAACTAAAACCATCCCAATCCGCTTCCTCATCGTCGACGCGCCAACATCCTATAACATCCTCCTGGGCCGTCCTTCCCTCAATACCCTTGGCGCCGTCGTCTCCACCCCTCACTTAGCCATGAAGTTCCCTGCCCCATCCGGCGACATCCTTACCATCCACTACGACCAGCGCTTGGCACGAGAGTGCTACATGGCCAGCTTGCGACCACAACTACCAATCCAATAAACCAACCATATCGAGAGACCCCCTGGCTCTAGCATAGCCCTATCCGACGAAGATCTTGACTCCAGAATAGGCCGGGATGTCCGCCTCGAACCAGTTGAGGACACATCTCCTCTACAACTTCCCAATGGTCACTTTGTTAACCTAGGCACCGGTTTAAACTCTGACGAGCATGCCACCATCGCCCACCATCACCCCCAGGTGGCATCCCACAAACTATCCATATACAAAGAAGCCCACTATGTATCCTAGAAAAAACGCAAGCTTGGCGAAGAACGTCGGCAAGCAGCCAAGGTCGAAGCCTACAAGCTGCTGAGCGCAGGATTTATAGAAGAAGCTCAGTACACCACTTGGCTTTCTAACGTTGTCTTGGTGAAGAAAGCCAATGGCAAATGGCGGATGTGCGTAGACTACACAGACTTGAACAAGGCTTGCCCCCGTGACGCTTACCCTTTACCCAACATTGATCGACTCGTAGATGGCACAGCAGGGAACAAGGTGCTTAGTTTTTTGGATGCATATTAAGGATATAACCAAATTCCCATGGCCGCATTAGACATGCACAAAACTGCCTTCATCACGGACGACGCCAATTACTTCTACAAGGTCATGCCCTTTGGCCTCAAAAACGCTGTAGCAACTTACCAACGGCTAATGGATAAGGTGTTCAGCCACCTAATGGGACACTGTGTCGAAGTATACGTCGACGATATGGTTGTCAAATCCCCAAGTCATCACCAACACGCTAAAGACTTGTCAGCGGTTTTTTCTGCGCTACGCCAATACAACCTTCGGCTCAACCTCGACAAGTGTGTATTCGGCGTTGACCAGGGCAAGTTCCTTGGTTTTATGTTAACCCAACGCGGCATAGAGGCCAACCCTGAAAAATGCAAGGCCATCATCGAAATGCGCAGCCCCACTACTGTTAAAGAAGTCCAACGTCTCATTGGCCGTCTCACAGCCATTTCCCGTTTTCTACCCAAACTAGCCGAACAAACCCAACCTATAATCCAACTCCTAAAGAAATCCACCCGATTCACGTGGACAAATGATTGTGAACAGATATTCCAAAAACTAAAAACAACCCTGTACCGCACCTAGCCAAACTCGACCAAACAAGTAAACAATGTGTATATTAAGGCAGCCAAGTATCCAGCCTAGGCCGACTTAGCCTAACTTATACCGGTTTTGACTTAAACTAAACATCTAAAGGGACAACCTGCACTAGCATAGGCCATCAAGACAAATAGCCGGCCTGGACAGACTACTCCAGCATATTCGTCAAGTTTAGAGCCTAGGCCGACCACTCTAATGAACTCAGTAAAATGGAGGTCCCCGCGTTCGATGGACCTTGGGGGCCTGGGTTTGGGCCCAGGCCCACTCATAACCCAGGTTAGGGCCCAAACCAAGGCCCTGCCCATTGGATAAACGAACATCATTAATACTCTATAAATACACGTGGCCCCCACGAATTAAAGGTACGCATTCATTAATCACTGATTTGACTTTCTGAGAGCTTTGACTTACCCCTCCCGGGTTCAAGCTGACATATATCAACCAGGAAGAGACCAACTGAAGAGATAGCGGACTACGTGGTAAGGTGATACTTGTGCCTAACTCATCTTGTTTGTTCTCTGCAGGAACAATATCAATTAAAATAATTCATTTTAATTTCATGACATAAACAATAATTTTGAATTCATAAATTTGATAAAGATTATCTTTATTATCAGTCACTTTTTTTATGTAAATATCAAGCTAATTTTTTTTTCTCTTTGCAAATGCAAAGTTTAGTTCAAGTGTTTTCCATAACACAATAGTAGTTTTAGTAACACAAATTATTTTATAATTATTTTCATACAAACACTTAAAAT
>Ga0209589_1007086_pt1 | contig 18202 bp, 14 predicted proteins | sample CowpeawhiteBW_FD_187525 | JGI IMG/M metagenome (GOLD analysis project Ga0209589, IMG submission 187525) | Root nodule microbial communities of legume samples collected from California USA - Cow pea white BW (SPAdes) (version 2) | ecosystem: Host-associated > Plants > Roots > Nodule | place: USA...
GGCCGCTTAGGCCACGAAAGTTTGAGGCAATAACAGGTCTGTGATGCCCTTAGATGTTCTGGGCCGCACGCGCGCTACACTGATGTATTCAACGAGTCTATAGCCTTGGCCGACAGGCCCGGGTAATCTTTGAAATTTCATCGAGGAATTCCTAGTAAGCGCGAGTCATCAGCTCGCGTTGACTACGTCCCTGCCCTTTGTACACACCGCCCGTCGCTCCTACCGATTGAATGGTCCGGTGAAGTGTTCGGATTGCGGCGACGTGGGCAGTTCGCTGCCTGCGACGTGGTGAGAAGTCCACTGAACCTTATCATTTAGAGGAAGGAGAAGTCGTAACAAGGTTTCCGTAGGTGAACCTACGGAAGGATCATAATGAAAAAAAAAACGAAATTGGCTTTATTGTCGGCTTAATTGCTATTCAAGACCATTAGTTGGTGATTTTTCAGCCCCCTAATGGTTGCCCTGCTAGGTTTTCTTTGCCTCTTCACATTCAAACCACAACTAACATTTAGCAAAAATAACGCCTACTTTATGTCCATCAAGGTTTGAACCCGTGACCCTCCACTCATAAAGCTAAAGCACAACCATTATGTCAATTCACATTTAGTGATAACCATTATAATCCTATAATTATGATATCACTCACTACTCACAATTATATTAACAAAATGATAATAAATCAAATAACACACAACAAGCATACATAGGACTCGAACCCAAGTCCCCTCACACAATCAAAGTACTCTCAACCATCTGAGCTAGTACTTTTCCATGTCACATCAAACAAAAATTAATGTCATAAAGGCTCTTCCTACCCGCATTAATTAATTAATTAATTAATTAATTTTCACGGGTCTTACATGTTGTTTCTCGTGTGCGCAATTGCTTCACAGATTTTCTACTTGACCTTACCTAAAGTTATTGAACCAATTGAACTTGTATGCGTAGAATTATTTCGTACGAGTGAGCCATGAAAATATTGACAGGATATTAGAGTGCAAGAGAGAGAATGGGAAGGTGAAAAGTGGAGTTGAAAAGAATTGAATGTCAAAGATGAGGAAAATTTATGTCACTCATGGAAAACACCTATTCTATTGTTATAGATAATTAGCTTAGATCGCTTTCATATTCTTTCACAATCGAGAGTGGAATAAAACTTCTTTTTAGTTATCAGCACAATAAAATAAACATAGAAACTAGACTAGAATATTTAAGTTCATAGTAGTCAAGCCAATTCTGGATTTTCTTCTTCTTAGAAACTAGTCATGGTTATTTTCTTTTATTATTTTTGCATTTCAAGTGTGTGTGTGGTGAAGAAAAAAAATGTTGAAGTTTACTAAGAGTCGCACCATTACAAGTAGAGGGATGTGAGTATTTAGTAGAGAAAGTCTATGTTATGAATATGAAGTAGAATATGAGGAAAGTTTATGACAATAGATGAATGATTTGGAGGCTTCTTTATCAAAGAACAAATTCTTTAAAATTAGACTTTAGATTGGTAAAAATAATTATTTTGAAGCTATTATGTAAGATTGTAACTAGCTTTGGCATCAAGTTTTGGGCATCTAAGTTTCAAAAGGTTGAATCTACTAAATATGAAAGGGATGTTGCATGGTTTTCATAAGCAGACAAAGTATAAACCCCTTTAAATCCAACATTCCAACAACAAAAAAACCATTAGAAGATATCGATTCATATATGTGTAGTCATGTAATGGTATTTTCATTCGGAGTTAATTACTATTTCATTTCCTTTGTTTATGGTTTTACAAGAAATTTGTGGGTTAGTGGGTTTATGGTTCACCCAAAACTTTCTTCTCATTTAATTGCAAAAAAGAAGATATTGAGATATGTCAAGAACATTTTAGGATATGAGTTATTTTCAAAGCATGACAAAAACATTTTTAATCAAGTATTTTACTAGTGTTATTCAAATTAGTGTGGTGATAAAATTGAAAAAAAAAATATAAGAAATGTGTTTATTATATGTGGAGCAACTATTATATAATGTTTTAAAGAGTAAGTAATGACATTATTTTTATGTAAAATTGAATAGATTGCAACTTCAATGGAAGTTTGTCATGCCATGTGACTTAAAAACTTGATGAAAGAAATGAAAATTAAAAAAAGAAAATGTCTATGAAAATTATTTAAACAATAAGTTAGTTGTAAGCTTGACTAAAGTTCCTAGTGCTCATTGAAGTAATAAACATATTCAAACAAAATTTTACTTTCTAAATAATCATGTCAATAAAAGAAAAATAGAGTAAAATATTGTAATACTAATAAAGACACTACAATAATTTTTAACGGAGGTTATTTTTGGCATTTCTGGTGGTTTTAAGCCCCATTAAAGGCATTACCCGCGGTTTGATTTTCCCAACCAACGTCGTTAACGGATTATCGGCGGTTTACAGCAACCCCTGGTAAAGCAGTACTTACCGGCGGTTCTAGAACCCCCACTATTTACCAGCAATTCTGGAACCCCCGCTACTTACCGACGGTTCTAGAACCTCCGCCACGTACCGACAGTTTTGGAACCTCCGCTACTTACCGGCGGTTTTGGAACCTCTACTACTTTCTGGAAGTTTTTCAAACCTTTGTTGGTTTTCAATTTCAATAAATTTCAACATTTTTAAATCCCTGGTGGGGTTTTTTTACTTTTACAATGCAATTCATTATTTATAGATGACTTTTGCTTGGTGTTTTAAATCCCTTTAATTTTATTTGTTGCACTTTTTTAATCCACATAATTCCTGAAACATATCAAATAAAAAACAAAATTTTTTTAAATTTTGATATTTGTTTATAACTAGATATAATATATAAAAACAAGAAAGTTTGTTTGTTCAAGGTAAATAATAAAATTTAGATGTTCAAACTAGTGAAATATTACAATATCTTTGTTTCTTCATAAAAGTAAAATAGTAAAAGTCTAATATGGCATTCTTCGATTATTAGTCTTGATCTTGATCTGAATCATTTGTTTCTTCATTAGGAACAATCCCTTGATCAGACATCTAACATAAAAAAACATAATTAGTGGTGATGTATGAAACATAGGAAATGATATATACACTTTGTGTATTTGACTTAGACTTATTTGAGGTTGCAAATTTATTCTTGAAGACATCAGACTTAGATTTATGATCAACTATTTGTCCCCATGTAGAAGAGGACATATGAGGGGTGTGTACATTTGATCTATTATTCTTGGTTGATGTTTTCTTCATCTTCAGGTGGTCTGCAAACACATCAAAATCAATAAACATATTTGTTTTCAGTAAAATAAGATAAGTTGCCTCACTAGTGTAGTAAGGGCTTTTGGCCCCGGTCTGAATGCGACAACGACAAACCACCATGAACCAGTAGAGCCAAGAGATCTAGAGATCCAGCACCTCCACCGTCGTTCGAAGCATAACTTCAATCCACTATTGCGGGCAACCCTACCACTGTGCCGCCATCACCACCGCAGACAAAGGAAGACAATGACCACCAAATCACGCCTTTGCCGTGAGCCGCGAGCACGCCTCCTTCACCAATGAGGAACCAAACACCACCGCACGAGAAAACGAAGACGAGAATGCATCCACCGCGCGTAAAGTTTTCGCTCAGGGACGAAGGTGAACAATGCGAAGTCGCGAATTTAGGAACCTAAATAGGGCATATGGCCTCGGTTCAATTAATAACTGAGGCCTTAAGGCCCTTTATGGCCTCGGTCAATAAAGACCCGAAGCCAAATGTGGCGACGCAGGTGACATTTTTGAAATTAGGGTTACTGGCTGACTTATAGGCCTCGGTTCTTTTTTAACCGAGGCCAAAAACCTCTTCATATTGCCTCGGTTCAATTAATAATCGAGGCCAAAATTCCCTTTATGGCCTCGGTCAATAAAGACCCGAAGCCAAATGTGGCGGCGCAGGTGACATTTTGAAATTAGGGTTACTGGCTGACTTATAGGCCTCGGTTCTTTTTTAACCGAGGCAAAAAACCTCTTCATATTGCCTCGGTTCAATTAATAACCGAGGCCAAAAGTGCTGACGCTGATGACATTTTTGAAATTTTGGTTACTGGGCTGCCTTATAGGCTTCGGTTCTTTTGCAACCGAGGCCTAAAACCTCTTACTGCACCGGTTTTGCATTCACCCGAGGCAATATAGTTAGACGAAATTGCAAAAATGCCACTGCCTCCTTATAGGTTTCGGTTCCGCTATAACCGAGGCCTATAAGGCGAAGTAAAATGTCAAATCTACACTAGTGCCTCGTCAAGTTTACCATAATCTATAAATGGATTTAAAGTAAAGATATGTAAGTATGATGGATAATATATGCCAAAGAATATGTAAGTAAGATGGAACTTCTTGTTCTTCAGGTATTTGACTTCTATACAAGTTTTGTGTTTAGATAATGAAAATTTTCTGGAGGGTATGCTATGCTGACAGCGAAATTTTGCCTACCCTCTCTAAGTGGCTATTTACAACAACTAACTATTGAAAATGTGTGTATTTGCTGACAACAAAATTTTGGCTCTCGGATTTTATGAAAAGTTCATAAGGACATGGGAATACTATTTTGATTATTATGGTGCAGGTTTCAAGTCACTCACACTAGGGAATTACCAGGTACATTACCTAGTTACTATCCTTAGATACTGAATAAGCATGATAATGATATGTTATATATTGTGACAATGTAGGTTTTCTCTCGTCCTGGTAACATTGCTGCATTTGGTGATCCATACAAATGCTAGACCTAAACAAGTTGACAAAAGAAGTTTCACACATTCTACTAGACTGCATTACATGATTGTGCCATGTAAAATTTATTGGAGCTAAATTGTGTTGCTGCTAAAACGGCTACATTGGTGATAATTTTTTCCGTAGTCAAAAATTGTATTTTTCTAAGGAATGGAACAAGCTTTATATATGATTTACAAAGTATTATGAAGTACAAGATATGTCTTAAACCTAAACACAAGCCTAATATTCTTAGAAGAAATCCTAAAGGTTCATCAATTCCAATTGCAATTTCTTTATTTGACGCTAAATACTAACAATAGAAGCCCATCTTGATGCTTGCAATCTATGGGAAGTTGTTGAAAGTGTGTATGAAGCTCCATGAGATAATCCAACGATTGCTCAAATCAAAATTCAGAAAGAGAGGAAGAAAAAAAAAAGGTCAAAAACAAGAGCAACCTTGTTTGCTGTAGTATCATCCACTATGTTGATCAGAAAAATATCGCTTAAAATATCCAATTAGAATTGAGAGTTTTTGAAGTACGAATACCATAGAAATGAAAAGATGAAAGGATTACAAGTGTTGAACTAGATCCAAGAATTTGAGATGCAAATAATGAAGGAATCATAAACAAATAAGAAATACTCCGACTATAAAAATGTTGGAAAAATTCAACAGGGGATTTATCAAGCATTACTCTAGAATAGTTGTTGAATGCACCACATGCACAAGAAAAAAGGAGGCTTATGAGACAAGAAATATATGTAAAGAAAGCTTTCCAGAGTCAAGAACTAAAAAGGTAGCAAATACAACAAAAATAACTATTCGTGTGTCTTGTACCTATAGCAAGAAAATTCACCCACATAACAAGTTTCGTTGGAGGCCAAATGTGAAATACCACAAGTGTGGTCAATTGGACATAAGGAAAAGATATTAAAGTATCAGCATCAAAAAGAAGTTTGTTAAGGTTGTAAAGGACAAATTAATCATCTAGGTCTTAGTTTAATTTCTATTGTCTTATATGTTCAAGATATTAATCAAAATTTATTTAGTTTAGCTTCATTATTACAGCATAGTTATAAGTCGTTTGAACATAAACTTTGTGCAATTATAAATTATCTTATAAATTTTAATTATTATACCTCATATATTAAAAACATTTATTTATTAATTTTAGAAGTGGGACTCATTTAAATTACGGCCTGCACTTCAAGAGGTAATCCCCACCTTTTTCTTTTTGATATTTAATTAAACTAACAACGTTCACTACAGTGGTCTCGTTTTCATCAATTCAAGAAAAGGATGGGGAAATCATGGACACAACAGTTGTGTATATTTGAAAACAGTTTTCAAATGAAAGTAACTTACACATGCAATGAGTTCTTTTCCATTTAGTCATTTTGTAACTTACACATTCATTAGAGATGAGAGGGTAGCATGTTCAAACAAAGGAGATACTGACTATACCATCAAACAAGAATATAATCAACCACTACTTAAGCTATACTGATTCAGTAAAGGTTACCAAAAAATTACCTATATTTAGATATACTGAAAGTATATTTCTAGAGAGAAGTTAGATATACTGAAAATATTATGTGGAATAGATTGAAAAAGACAAGATATCAATTCACATAGTGAAAGTTTCACAAGCCTTTATTTATGGATTAGGAAAAAGAATGTTCTTTGACAATTACCTTGCTAGTTGTGGTGACCTTTCTAGGTCCAGAGAAACAATGAAAGCTGGGAAGAAAAGTAAAAATGCATTTGACATTAAATTGGATTCTCCAGATACTCTTAAATCAGACAATAATGATAATATAGGGAAAAAATATAGTAGTATGATAAAAGTTAAAACAAGTCTTGAGGTAAAAAATGAGTTGCCTGAGTTCTCGGTTGATTCCAAGGATGGCGATGGTAAAAGTTTTAGATTGTGGAAGAAGATGCAACTTCATGCAACCTATACTTTAGGGGCAAATGAATCTTTACATGCTACCAAGAAGTTGAAGCGCATGGATACCATAGATGATTCAACTTTGGGATATCCTTCAAAAGTTCTGAAAAGAACTTCACCTAGTTCAACATTTATTGAAGAGAGACCATTTAAAAAGTCAAAATTGAATAAGTCTACACCAAATTTGAAAATAGAAAACAGCTTGTCATTGTAACATCCTAAAAATTGGATAACCTTAAATTGATAAAACGTCACATACATGAATAATCAGAGAGTACGGAGTTTGGAGTATGCAGCCATACAGTAAACCAAGCATTTCCCAGATTACATAAAAGAGGCTCCACACGGCCTAAACAAAGTACACTGGAAAAGCAAAAAAAACTATACTAGGTCTTGGGCGGACAAGAGAAACATAACTAATAAAATCCTTCAGTGATGGGCCCCACAGTAGGCCCAATACTCATCCAATCCATCAAGCTGCGGCATCCCTATTATCCATACCACTGCCAGGGGTCCTCACATCTGCTCACATCAATTAAATTGATGATCATTGCAAGGGAAGAAACCACACACAAACATACAACAAGCAAAAGGGTAAGCTAGCATAAAGAAATCTCATATTATAACAGTCCACATGTAATCTCAAAGCCAAGCATAATTGACAAGCATCACACCAGAGCTATCAAAACATATGAGACCCCAAGACTCGACTATCTGGATACGTAACTGAGACACCACCACGTGGCAGTGTAATTATGTCCTAGCAATGAGGCGTCACCGCGAGGCCTTCATGGAATTATACCCTTACAGGAGGCACCACCACGTGGCCTCCGTAGAATTACGCCCTGGCCCTGAGGCACCACCACGACCCCCCGTGGAATTACGTCCTTTTATCGAGGCACCACCAGGAACTCCCCTTAAGAGGGCCCATGGAATTACGTCCAACAGATGAGGCGCCACCAAGATCTCTCACTACAAGAGTCATGGAATTATGCCCTACCCGTACTTTATACATGTTCCACCCACCAATCATGAATTTCCCATAATATTAACATTATGCATAACAAACCCATCATGCAACTCATGCTTTCCAATTCACACAACATAAAACAACATACCATTCCCACCACAACCTCATATATCAATCATGGCATCATCCTTCATCCCTCATAGTAAAGCATTTAGATTAGATAAGCAATCACACATCAATGCACCATTCAACAATAGTACCACAACTTACCCCTAGTCTCGCTCAGGCTAACAGGTTCCGCTCAGGCGAGCGAGGTCCTCTTGCTCAGGCGAACCCCGTCTCGCCTTGGCGAGAACTCGAGCAGGGAGGTAGCAGACTCTGCGAGGTCTCGCTCAGGCGAGTCCCTTCTCGCCTAGGCGAGACCACTCCTCGCTCAAAAATAAAAACTTCTCGTCTAAGCGATAGATCGAGCAACGGGTCCTAGGCGAGCCTCTACTAATCTCGCCTAGGCGAGGCAAGCTCGCTTGGGCGAGAAAACCAGTGCTCGCCATTGTTCTCTCGTGCACAACACAGAAACCACATCAAAAACATACTTTTATCCATATCAAACAATCAAATCACGAAAACACCTCAAGAATATAACTTAAACTCAGAAAACATGCGAAGAACCTAAGGAAATCGTAAACCCTAACTTCCCTTACCTGGAAACGAGCTAGCGGGAAGTTTCGACACGCGCACAGAGAGCACCACAGTCTTAAGAGTAGGCCAAAGGGCTGAAAACGAAGGGAAGCAGAAAAGGAACGAGATTACTAAACAGCGACTAAACATCATATTCAGGTTCAAAAAGCTACGCCTAATTCAACATTATTACTTCCTAAATATCTTATAAAAAGTATTGCTATCAAGTCATGTTTAAAAGTTATAGATGAAAGTGATTCTATCACATGACCATCAACTACACCTAGAGAATCTTTCTCAAGTTTTAAGTACATTTTGTACTTGGAATAGACATTGAAAGAATTGTACCTAATTATTTTTTTTTTTTTTGGAAAGCTTTTAATATGGTTTATGTTAACTGAGTGTATCAAATTAACAATATTTACCATTTATAACTTACATCTTTATATTAACTTTTGTTTTCAAATGGATAGTTATTTCCTAATCTCCTTTTTAAAGTAATATAGTTTTCAATAGTATATTTGACAAACTTCATCTTCAGTTTGTTTCTAATAGCTATAGATTAAATATTGGACTAGAAACTTTCAAGCGATACCTATGTCAACTATAGTAGGATCAAGTCAATGGCCAAAATTTGTAATATTAAATGCAATGTTGAAATGGATTTTGTTAGGTTAAAAAAGAAAATAACCATGACTAATAATAATAACATGTTTAGTGTAACATCCCGACCAAATATTATAAGTTTTTAATAAAATAAAATAACGATAATTAAACGTCATTTATTGAAAAATCATTTCTCAAAACGCAAAAAATTAAACCATTATTACATCGTAAATGAAAAAAATCCATAATGTATAAAATTCGTTCACATAAGTGTTTACAAATTTATTCAAAAACCATAAAACTTAAAACTCTAATAAATTTTTTCTCCCATATAGCCCACGCTCCAACTCTATGCCTCACCAGATTCACCTACAACATCATCTGCTTCCATGTACCGCGTACACGATCATCGCCAAACACAAGCAGATAGGGTGAGCTAATAGATAAACATATAGATAATTCAAATATATACATATACACCCATCAAAGGAACTTTATCCTTTGATTCCATACCTCATGGCCACCACCATGTCATCCATGGTCTACATCTTTAGAAGAATACCTCAAGATGTCTTGTTGCCACACTTACAAGCCACAACTTGTAGAGCACATGCGGGAAACTTGCTATAGACCGTACTCCGTAATGCCAGGTCGAGTTCCCATTACGAACATAGTTCATAACGTCTCAAGACTACAAAACTTGTCAGCTAATTACTGAGGAGGGAATCTATTTAGACCCATCCGTACGAGCCACAACTCGCACACTCACACCGGCAACACTCACCAACCCGAGCCACAACTCAAGAGATGTCATTCTGAGCCACAACTCAAGAGATGCCATTCTAAGCCACAACTCAAGGAATACCACGTGCTTAACCCCCATCCCGAGCCACAACTTAAGGGATACGTTCTGAGCCATAACTCAAGGAACACCAACGACGACCTTTAAAGTATCATCAAAGCCTTGTAGACCACGCACGTCAAAGCATCACTCTACATCTACATTATTGCTTGGCGTTGCTCCTAAGCCGCCAGGTGAAACACGTATCCAGACCGCCTAGCGGGGAACACGTGACGCCAGGCGCCAAGCGCCTCTGATGCCACTATTCCTGCAGGTATCGCCTGGCGGGACCACCCTTACCGCCAAGCGCCACACGTTCCAAGTTTCCTCTAATTTCATAGATATCGCCTGGTGGTTCATACCTCACCAGCAGGCGCTACACCTCACGTTGTACTAGTTTTTAGGCACACCAAGCAGATTGCACACTCTAAGCTATGAATCAAAACCCTCAGTAAACTTCACCAAGTTAATTTCACCAAATTCTCTTATATTTAACTTGTTACTAAAGTCTCTGGTCCCCTTTAGATTCATCAACCCCAAATGTTCCAATACTTAGGATTTGCGTAAGGTCAACTTTGCTTCTTCACATAGTGCCATAATCAACTCCTACTATGTGTATTCCTTACATGTTCTCAGATATTGACTTCATCTCTCACCAATTATAAATACATGACCCTTATGCTCCTATCTATATTCTTACTCCCAAACTCAACTTAGGCAACTCCACATGGCCCCATAACTCTCACATCAAAATTTGGCCTGTAATTCCCTTAAAGTCCTAACTACATGAAACTTCTACCTCACTGCCATTAAATTCTACTTCTTCCAACCAATCTCAAGTCTATTAATCTCACATTGTATTGCCTCATGAATTTTTTAACTTCGTATCACCAATTCCTGCATATGATAACACCACTATTTCTTCCCCTAACTATTCTACACCAAAATCCCACCCTCGGAATGTCCCAAATACCAAGTGCCATTGTTCTGTTTGTGGCGTTTGACGACAAGCACAATACCGCCAAGCGGTGCATACGTGTTCTGGAAATTTTTCAGAATTCTCCCGCCCTTTAGAACCCAAAAATCATCATCATCCTCGATTTTCCAATTCATCCACCCTTAATCCCCAATTAACTGCACTCACGTTTTAAATTAACGTAAAATGAATCACTCTAAGTTCAGTTCACGCTGCAATTAATTCCAAAACCCAAAATTCCCAATTATTCAAACCCTAACCACATGTTCATATGATTTTCATCCAATTAACTTCCAATTTACAGCGTAATTCAACCAATTCTTAATATCTAAAACTATACCCCTGGGTCAACTCCCTTCTTTCCCGATTAGAAACACTCCAAGATCCCTTCGTTCATAGGAAAACCTAAAAATTGGGTTGCGTAGCTTGCATTGCCTAGCGGCACATAACTCACCGCTAGGCAGTTCCTCGTAGGAACTGATAAATGCACAAAAAAGGTATGGGTCGCCTAGAAGCTTTGAAGGCCCACTAGGTGGTTTCTGAAAATTTTCCAGAAACTCAATGTAGTTTAGAAAACACATTAACAAGGAATCATCATACATCACATTTCATGCGAAATTATGTAATTAGAATCTAAAACGAGAGTTACAGCTCCCCTAACCTGGATTCCTTGCTCCAAAAGTGCGCAAATCTTTGAGTCCTTGATTCCAATTAGCCTTAGCTTGTGATTCTTCCTTCAAGACTCCTTCTCAATTCTCACTTCTCCTTCTTTGCATTGTGATTCTCTCTCTCAATATGCACCAATGACAGCCTTAGCAAAAATCCACCCTCTCACCCTTAATTCTCACTAAATTTTGCCTTAATTAGCAATGAAGGGAGGAAAAACGAAAATGTGAACTTAATTGTCATTCAAAGTTCATCAGTAGCTGTTTCTCCAGCCCCTCTTGGCTGCCCATTGTCAGCTAGGGTTTTTGGCCTTTTAGATTCATGCCAAAAGGAATTTTGGCAAAAAGAAAGTTATTTTTGCATAAGCCTAGGTTCGAACCCCTAACCATACAACTATTAAATCAATGCACAACCATTCAACCAATTCATGTTTCATTTATTATCACTCATCATGATCTAGCATATTATTAAAATAAAAATCAATTAAATAACACATAAATGACATGCATAGAACTTGAACCCAAGTCCTCATACAAAATCAAGTACTCTCAACCATTTGAGCTAGTACTTTTTCATGTCACAACAATCAACATTTAATGCCATAATGGCCCCCACTACCCGCATTTATTAATTAATTATTAATTTAAATAATTAAATTTCATGAATCTTACAAAAAGCAATATCGGGACGAGTACAAACTTGAGCATACATTTACCAACAACAGAAGCATATGAGACTTTTTCCATTTCAACTCTATCATCATGAACTTGAGGACATTGAGATTTAGAGAGTTTGTCACCTTACTGAATAGGTGCAACACATGAAGAACAAGAATGCATGTTAAACCTTTTGAGAACTTTATCAATATATCCTTTTTTAGACAATCCAAGAATGTCACGTGACCTATCACAAAAAACCTGAATGCCCATAACAACATAGGCATCACCAAGGTACTTCATATCAAAATGGTTATTTAACATAAATATTGTCTCAGTCACAAGTTCAATACTATTACTAGTAAGAAGAATATCATCAACATACAAGACAAAAATGATGAAATGACTATCATTTTTCTTTAGGTAAATCCATTTATCTAAGGCATTTTCCTTGAAGCCAAAAGAAGTGACCACCTGGTCAAATTTTAAATACTACTGTCTAGAAGCTTGTTTCAACATATAAATAGACTTCTTCAACATGAAAACCAAATGCTCTTTTCCTTTTTTAGAAAAGCCAACAAGTTGAACCATATGCATTTCTTCAAATAAATCTCCATTCAGAAAGTTATTTTGACATCCATTTGATGAAGCTCCAAATTAAAATGAGCTACTAAAGCCATAACAACACAAAAAGCATCCTTAGTAGATACCGATGAGAAAGTCTCCTTTTAGTTAGTGCCATCCCTCTAACTATAGCCTTTTGCTACAAGTATGGCTTTATACCTCTCAACTTTCCATCTGGACTACGCTCAGTCTTGAAAACCCATTTACACCTAACTGATTTACAACCGAGTGGTAAATCCACAAGATCCCAAACATCATTATGGGTCATAGAAGCTAACTCATCATGTATAGCATTGTGGGCCATATAAAGGGTTGACTTTACCCTTTCTATTTTGTTGGCTATAATCTTAGCAATACTGAAGTTGCTAACAATAGCATTATTAACTAATTAACACATAATTGCTTCCATTATATAACTTGAACATCATTTTCTTCTTCATTCTCCTCCACAAGGGTAACAAGCATCTCAAATAGTTTTTACCTTATCTTCACAAATTTAGAACCATCAATAAACTTGACAAACATTGTCCATGTAGGGGAGCTGACCAAAATATTAATCAAACAACGCTGCTTTTGGTTAGTCCATGAATCTGACATAATAGAACAAGCATTTTGTTTCACTACAATTTATGATCTTTAAACAACTTTTCAATGTTATGAACCTCCTTGTTGAATTGTTGATTCTTGATATCTCAGTTTAATATTGGACTTAATTTGTAAAAAAAATTGAGTCTTAGAAGAGACATAATCATCTATATCAATTTGAAGGTATTTTAACTAAGAGAAAAGCGAGAATCAATCAATTGAACCATCACCACTATTTGCGCCATTGTTTCATTCGTGCTTCACTTCGATTCGCATTTTTGATTATTTTACAATTTTGTTTCCCATTTCTAATTAGTTTGTGGTGCAATACGTGATTTGTTTGACTCATTTCCATAGTAATTTCATGGCTCGACGTGTTCTTAACCAACAATTGGTGTACTCAATCATTTTGTTTGAATTCAGTTTCTATGTTTAATTAATATTGTTTTCAACCATTTTGTATCACCACATCACCATTCCATCCATTGCATAATGATACGCAAGTTGTTCCGCATCTATCACTCATGCACATCTTCATTCAGATCCTAGTTTTGCGCATATTGTTTTGTAATTTCATTTTCAATAGGTTAATTTAGTTTGATTCATGTATTAGAAACATTTCTCATGATTAGGTTGTGTGTAGCTTAAGTGTATTACTTTATTGCTATGCATAATTCATCTTGAAATTTCCACAAACACCTTGCATTCATTATAATTTTTTTAGATTTTCCATCTAACAGTTTGCACACACACATTTTAGTAGTCATTCTTAGTTAATTTTAGTTAGATTTCCCCCAAATTACACAAACACACTTAAAAATCACTCAAACCCACTTTATCTTTCCACGAATTGATCTTTGGTTACCTACTATGCTACATTAAGTGGGGAAATCAAATTTGACTAAACTTGTTGGACAATGAGTTTATCAAATGGCTAATTTCATGATAAGTAAGAGCTGAAAAATTAGGTTCATAAACACTTGTAGCATCAATCATATCTCAAAAACTCTCCAATCTTATAAAGTTGACTGACAAGCTTGTTTGGTACCAAAATCAAGCAATATATTGATAAATTGGTGCCTCTATATTTCTATCACATACTTCTTTGATATTAGGTTGCTTAGTTTTTTTTCTCTCTTCTCTTTCATATACATTGGATTTCTACAGAACATATATAATGGTCCTTTTTATTCTACCATAATTTCTCCCTAAATCATTATAAAGCGCTTCTCTCACATTTTTTGAAGTTTGGGTGTAAGCCACAACATTATCCTTTTTCATTAGAAGTTCTTTAGTTATAATTATTCCTTCTTTCATAAATTTTTCACAATAATTATAAAATAGTTGTATTTAAGTTTGATTCAATGCAATGATTTCTGTAACATCCCAATTTTAGTAGCTTATAAAAGACTAATAAAATATGATTGCTTCACTATAGTAGTCAAAACAGAAGATTCAATGTATAAAGTATATTAATACAGTCCTGAAACAGATAGGACTATAAAAGTATAATGTTTATACAAACCAACTCTAAAAGGCCAATTCTAATTCTAAGCACAGACTACTCACTTACAACAACTCCCACGGAAACCTTTTATTAACTTAAAAGATGACTCCTCAACCTCTAGAGGTGCCTCTAACACTGCAACCACATCTGCTCCCACCGAATAGGTGATCAACACAAAAGAAAGATAAACAACACTAAAACATAGAAAAAGGGTAAGCTAATGTAAACAAGGAAATATTCATATGAAAACTTAACTCTGTTTACCAACATAGCACACATAGGCATACATATAAATAGAGATACAATTAAAACTAAACTCAATTATCTAGATACATGCAAGTGACATCGGATCTCTCGGTGGCTTGCACCTGTGTGTGGTTCCCAAACTCTGCAAAGTTTGGCCTCAAGGGGTTATCACCAACCACCCACAAGGTAAATCTCCTTCGTGCCTAGGATTTGATCAAGTTCAGTGACAAGGACTTCCTACTACTCCTCACGACATAACTCATTTTACTCTATTTGAGAATTAATGATTACTAGAGCGTTAAGATACCAACCAATACCAAGTCCTTATGTCATTGCATACACTAAAATACCACCATATAGAAATTCTCCTTGAAATTCCTTAAACATCATAACTCTGCATGCCCACACAACATTTCATACCAATTATCATCTTATATACCCACAATAACATTTTTATCTCAATTCATAACAATAAGGACTATAGAATCCAATTCAAGTATACACAGAACATCCAAATGGTAATTGGCACTATACATGAAAAACATCCAAACGGTGAAAACCATTTCTCTAACCACAGACAATAAAACAAATATCCCACCGGTCAAAATGAAGATTCACGTGTCTAGAATCAGCTGTCAAAATTTCAGCTTAATCTGACGGTTAACAAAGAGAGAATCTTCATTTTACCAATAAGACATAGTGTTGAAAACAGAGTAGCGCTCAGCGCTAATTGGCTCGTATAAGCAAATGCTCAACGCTGCCATGGTGAGGCTTAACGCTGATTGGCTCATAAAAGTCAGCGCTCAATGCTGACATGGTGAGGCTTAACGCTATTAGATACTTCACAATCATACAAGATATAACTCACTCAGTTTAAAAGCTATTAGCTTCCCTTATCTGACAAAGCGACTCTGCAAGCCCAAACTGCTAAAAAAACACCAAAACGCATCTAACTCCACAAGATGCTTTATCTACACATAGAAACATTACAAGAAAGATCAGGACCTACCATTATGATCATTGATCAACAAAGACACATATTGATGATTAAAACAACACATGCAAGCGAAAGATGGCTCGCATGCGACAAAAAACATAATTATACCAAAAAGAGGGCGAAAACTCAACTTACGCGAACGAAGAAACTGATCGGTTCAACTTGAAGAGCTCGCTAAGAATATCAATCCTACAGTCTCGGTTCTTCGATCAGACAACCAAAGAGACAGAACTCCTAAAGAGAAGTTAGAGAACTCTAGAAAAGTGATTTCTAAAGAGATGGTGTGTTTTAAAATAATGAAACTCTTTTATTACAATTCTATTTATACTAAAACCTTTTAATACTAAAATAAGGGTTAAATATGTTTTTGGTCTCTTAACTTTTAGTGAAAATTGATATTAGTCCCGCTTTGAAACTTTAAACCAATTTAGTCTCTCATCTTTAATAAATGGATGAATTTAGTCTTTTTAACCAAATTTTATTAAAGTTTATTTGACGTTTTAAACGTGTTTCGAAGTAAACATTGAAGGGAAAATGAGTTAAATGATGTAAACAACTTAAATACTATCATGAAATGCATTTAAAATGTCAAATAAACTTAAAAAAATTAGTTGAAGGACAAAATAAACGCACTTTCAAAGTTGAGGAACTAAATTAGTCTAAAGTTTCGAGAATGAACTATTTTCAATTTCCATCGAAAGTTAAGGGACCGAAAACATATTTAACCCTTAAAACAATCGAGTCACATTATTTTTAAACCACTATCACTTCTACAATGTCATTTTCTAGGATTTCACAATTTCGATCAGGATCATTTTTGTGGGTGTTCTTAAAGTGTCAAATTCATTGATCATTGTATCCGAAATATAGGTGACATATTTTTCCAAAAAAATAATTATAGTGGAAAATTTTTAGAAAATAACTAGAATGAAAAAGAAAAAGAAAAATTACGAAAGGTTAGCATTGAACAAAAGTAATTTGAAAAAACAAATTGCAATCGTCGGCAGCAGCAGTAGTGACAAGCAACAACGACAATAGTGACGTCAACAGTAATGTCAATGGTGTAGTGACAATAGAGAAGCATGAGAAGCGGCAAACGATAGCATTCACGGGAAGCAACAACATCATCGAGATTGGACAAGGAAAAAGAGGTTGTTATAATATAGGTAGGGAGTTATGTTAAATTATAATGTCACATGCCTCTCCACATACTTTTCCATCTTCATTCATCGCCAGCATTCTGACTCCCAAAATGCCTACCATGAGAACAAACTGTAAATCACCACCAATTTTTATCATGGCACCACCATAGCTGATTTTCAATAACATTGATTCTTGAACATCTTTATAATTTCCAACATTTCTTGGAAATCAAAGATGATCCCCATGTCAACACTCCATTGATCAAAGTTCTATTGACAAGTTGATAGGAAAAAACTCAATAGAACCTACGAAGAAAACGTTTCTCATACGGCATGATGCCATGTAGACATTACATATAGATAGATCTCGAATCAAAGTAGTTCTATATAGGTCTAATTACGGATTGGTCTCCAATTTTTTTAGTTTGTTCAATTTGGTTTCCAAATTTTTAAAATGTTCAATTTGGTACCCTTATTTTTTAAAGTGAATCAATTTAGTACCATACTGAATACACTTCATCAAGGGTACATCAACATAGAGACTAAAATGATGTTAACTACACCCAACAAACAAACCAATACCATTAACAACTCCACCCTTGTTTCTATTGCACAGTGACAACTCACCCATATACAAACGGCGTTAACTAGAATATAACGGGAAGTACTAAACTGATCCACTTTAAAAAATAAGAGTACCAAATTGAATCGTCCAAAAACTCGAGGACCAAATTGAACCTTCCAAAAACCCAAGGACTAATTGAACCAACTCAAAAAATTGGGGAACCAAATTAGACATGTCAAAGTGAGCCAACCCGGCTCACACGGGTTGGCTCACCACGAGCCGGGTTGAAAATGAGTGAACCCAACCCGGCTCACTTTCTGGTGAGCCAGAAATTTTGTAACCCGGCTCAACCCACCACGGGTTGGTGGGTTAAGTGGGTTGGCTCACCAACCCACCTAAAAAAATTATTTATTTATTTTTTTTAGTATTCAAATATTTAAATAAATTTTTAAGTAA
>Ga0209589_1007087_pt1 | contig 18199 bp, 8 predicted proteins | sample CowpeawhiteBW_FD_187525 | JGI IMG/M metagenome (GOLD analysis project Ga0209589, IMG submission 187525) | Root nodule microbial communities of legume samples collected from California USA - Cow pea white BW (SPAdes) (version 2) | ecosystem: Host-associated > Plants > Roots > Nodule | place: USA...
GTGATTGTTATCCAATCTATTCTTTGATTGGGTATCCTTAACTAATATGCTTATGTATCTTTTTATTCATCAATTTGCAGATTACCATTACTGCTGCACTAGGGTTTGACAGTTTCTTGGTTATGCGCCATGGAGCTGGTCCTTTAAGTCAGGACCACAAGTTGAATGCTGAAATTGTTAATTCTTCATCTGTTGATATGCCAGTTAATGATGCAAATGGAAAGCATAGATTGGGCTGTTATTTCTGCAGTGATGTTGTTGCACCTACCGATGTAATTTTCGTGCTGCATTCTGTATGATATTTTAACTTATGCATTATAACTAATTCATAATGGCTTTCTGCAGTCAACATCCAACCGTACTTTGGACCAACAATGTACAGTGACCCGACCAGGGCTGGCTCCTGTTGCTTCAGCCCTTGCAGTTGAACTTCTAGTCGGGATTTTGCATCATCCTCAAGGGTAATTCAAATTCAACAAACATTTATTTTATGTACGAGAATTTTGAAGCATCACGATAGGGAGCCAAAGAGGAAATCCCATTTGTTGCTTTATTTATCCATCTTGAAATTGAGATATCAATTATACCTTCACAGGATATTTGCAGTAGGAGACATTAGCAACAGTGTCGATCGAGCTACTGAGCAACCTCTTGGTATTTTACCTCATCAGATTCGCGGCTCCCTTTCTCAATTTTCTCAAATGACCCTTATTGGTTACTCCTCAGACAGCTGCACTGCCTGTAGTCATACAGTAAGTCTGGGTGCTAAATAGTTTCGTTATTTGATAATGCTTCTTCTGCAATTAGTAGTGATCTGGATGTGTTGCCTATAACGCCTGGGCATGAAACTGTGCTAACAAGATTTAGTGCTTAACTTTAGTTTACCTAAATTTTAATTATTAAAAATTAAAAGAATAATTACTTAGACCAAGGCGTTTTCTCGAACTTCTTCGAGCTTTATTTGTGGTTTAGTTTAAAACCATTAACATCAATCAGATTCAATTAGTAGTGCAAAGTGGAATAATATTTCTGTTCATAGAGGAAAAAGTGGAATATGGAATTGGAAAAGGGAATTACACAAATGGAGGGTGGATTGGAGTTTGTAATTATTAATTCCAATTATTGAATATATTTTTTTTTTGTGTAATTTAATTGACAAACTCTCAAATAAACAATCAATATGCTGGAATTTTGGGAGAAAATTTACATGGAGAACTGATTAGATTTATCTTTCATAGTAGAGTAGTAGTGCGTGTTGTCCTCTCATTGGCATAGGTGCATGCATCAAAGTTTAATAGATGTTCGTGAGGTATATTGTTGGCCTAGGTTGTCGAACACATCATCACCATTTTCTCTGTCCATGTTTTTTTAAATTGCAACCATTCAGGTTGTATTAGAATATCGAAACCAAGGAATGGAGTTCATACTTCAAGCCATTAATCATCCTACTTACCTAGAGGATCTCACTGGACTGACAGAGTTGATGAAATCAGCCACCTCCTTGGATTGGGACAGGGAGATAGACGAGGAGGATGACGACTGTGTTGAAATTTAATGATCGGTCAGTTGTACATAAATTAATCTGTGCAATTTATATGATTTTTTTAGCAATGGTTTAGTACCATACTGCCATAACTTGTCAAATGTACAAAACTGAATTCATGTAATAACTGTATATTCATCAATGTCAGCAATTGAAGTTTATTATACATTTACCAGTCGGTAATTTATTAACACGTGCAAAATCTAAATCTGAGAAGGCAACCTCAAGCTTTACTAACCATTTATGGCTATCTTATTTAACCACACCATTATCACTGTATCTTAATCACCATTTTCTTGCTGTAAGGGAAAAGGTTAAACACCATCTTCAGATTTTTATTTCATTATTGGTTTTTAAACTTTACTTTTTCATTATTAAAACTTATGCGAGACTTATTAGGTAGGTTATACTCCCTGTTTAGTGACCCTTGCTTCTGTATTTGTGGGTTTTGTAATTAACCGTCTGGTGATTTGGGTCGTGCTCATTTATAAGCAATTCTTCAAGGCCATGTTTTACGAAACATTGAATACACCATATTTTTAGGAATCCAAATAAATATACTTTCTTTTCCTTTTAGTGCAATTAGGCTTGAAGGGTTGCACCATTTATGTCCTGCCATGTTCAAGTTTTGGCTTGAGCTTATAATGATATTTACAGCCTTACAAGAGTCTTCTTACCAATGAAAGATTGCCAACAAAAATAGAATCCAAGAACCCCAACTATAATTGAATTTATTTTCATTCAAATTAGACATCACTACAATAATTATTGGAAACGAAATTCCAAGAAACTAGTTATGTCTTTTGGGAGGACCGGGAAGAGGAGTGCCGTCTAAGAAATTTTTTATCAAAGTTAGGGCCCTTGCGGGTTGGTAACTTGGCACTTGATGCCCTGCTTCCCTCACAGTAGCTAATGTTAGGCCTCCCTTATATACTTCTGCAAAGCCACCAACCTGTCACAGAAAAGTTATTGTGAAAATGCTTTCTTATGCTATTAAGTATGATTATAAATGTTAAAGCAGCTACCACGCTTCATGATTATTCTTTCAATGCAACATGTACAATCATTAATTAGCTGTAATGCATTTGCACCGATTAAAAAGTTAGTGAAAACTGAGGTTTCTTTATTACCTCTCCATGGGAAAACCAAGGGTGCCAAACAGTTTCAACGGGAAGCTCCATCTTCTTAACCGAATACTTGGTTGAAGTAATAGGCACCCTTCCATCTGTGTCACCACTGTAATAACATGGAGAATTAGTTATTAGAAGATGGGTACTATTATTTCGATACCCAGTAAAATTTTACACACACTTTATATTCACTATTTTACCTCTTAATCTCTTTCTTTATAAATGCAAAAGTTAACTTTTTTAAATGATCAAAATAGCCCCTACAAGTGGGTGGATGAAGATTTTACCTGAAAATCCAAACTCTAAGGCCATTGTTGAGTAATTCGTGTAAAAGTGGAAGAACTGTTGAAGCACTATCTACCCACTTAGTAATGACTTCGCTGCAGGGTTCCCAATCATGTTTGAGATTGGTGACATTAGCATGGAGAGCCTCTTGAACATCTTTTCTGTTAATATATGCATGCACATAATACTCACTACATGGATCAGTGACAATCTGCAACAAAACAAAATAAAAATGGAATCTTTCATCAGAGTGAACTTCATGCATCATGTTGGACTAAATATTTAACAAATAGAAAGAAAAAAAAAAACTGAAATTTGAAGCTTACAGAATATCTTTTTGGCTGGGGTGTGAGTTTTGTACTGTCGCACAGTGGAGCATAAATATTGTATAAATCAATGTATTCAATATTTTTCTCAAGTTCTAATTCTGCTGCATCGCACTGATTTCTCCCTATCTTTGATGAGGAATCACAGGCTTTATTGAGATAAGCTGCTTCATCTGAGATGATTGCATGGCTTGCAAGATAATCATACAGTCCTGACGAGTCAGTATCTTCGTTGATCACTGCATTTCCAATCTGTACAATGTGAAAAAACACACGTAGAGTTCTATATGTTAGTCCTGTTCTGTAATTGCAATAACAATTTCTGAACGAAGATAATAAGAATTCAAATCCTTTACCATTATTTGACTCGTTTTTTTTTTATGGTATATGTAAGATTCAATTCAGTCACTTACAAAACTACGAGCTTTTTTCTTAGAGCTGAGGTTTTGAAACTGCAATTATGATTGCAACAGTTGGAGAGAGAGAGAAAGAAAAATATCATTGTCCATTCTGATAAGGAGAATGACTCAAGTACCATCTCTTTCTATGATGAACTCATGAATAATTGTTATTAAATTTTCATTTTTTATTCAAGGGTGCCAAATTGTTTCACTTTGGCATATACATTAATTACTTAGAGTGTAACAAATAGCTATATTACACTTCATCTATGTAAAATCTATGAATATCTCATAAACTCCACATTTTTCCCATTTTACTATTTTTTTAAAATCAACTAATCTCCATAATGTATATCTTTCAATTATGCGTGAATATTTTGACAAACAAGACCAACTAATTAAAAGAATTTATAGGATATAGTTGGACTATTAAAATATATCTATAATCTATTTCAATTCTCTAAAATTAAAGAATAATACTTGTAAGGTTATTTTAACATCTGTAGTTTCTGTATACTTAGTACAATGAACAAAGAAAAGTAAATATTTAATTCAGTATTATAATTATTACATATTTTATTTTTAGTACAACAAAAAGGTTACACTCTTAATATCACAACTTTAAACTTTTTAATTTTATTAGTTAACGCAATTCAGTACATATATGATATTTAGTAATTGTTAAATATTTTTATTAAAGAGAAAAAATTTACGTTCTTATGTAATTAATCTTATATAAGTATTAATTATATAACAATTTGTTTTCTTTAATAAATACATGTGTCTCTTCACTTCGATTATTATTAAAATTCTGTATTTTTATTATATTAAAAAAATTATTTATCTAACAAAACATTTTATTTGTTATCTTTATTTATATTTTGTATGAAGTTTGTATACATTTCATTGTTCAACCAATGATAGCTATGGTGCCAAATTGAATCAAATAATGACCAATCTACACTGTGTCACCACCCATACTGAGTCAGGCCTTAAGGGACCACTAATCATATCTACTTCTTAGCCCACTAACAATAAAAAAATCAACATTATCTCCAAAAATTATACAACCCTATCCTCTCATCTCTCATAGCAAGGACTACAATTTCATTATTTCAATTCAATAAACCAATCACGGCTCATAAACTTGGACCCACCCAAGGAAAAGTGGGTTGGTCCAAACCCAAATTCCCTTTTGAATCCAACTAATCTCAAACCTTTTTTACTAGGTTTTTTTGTGTTATTATAATTTTTTAAATATGAAAGTAACAAAATTTAAGAAAAAGCCTAGTCAACAATAATAGGTACAACAATTTAGAAAAAGCCTATTCAACTAAACCATGACTAATGTGAGATATAGGACTTATCAATTATATTGTAGACCTAATTAACACATGGGTCAACAACCACTATTTGCATTTGAAAAACAAAAAGGGGAAATATTTTTTTTTACTATTTGACAACTTTTTTTTATAATTTTAAGTGTCATTTTTTAAATGGTTTTTCATTTTTTTATTTTTTCATTCTCAATATTTCAAAACTACTTATAAAATATCACCTCATATTATAAGAGAAAATTGTCAAAATTTAAAAATTAAAATATCATTGTCGAAAAAAAATAAGGAATGTATTCGTACCAAGATTCCTTTGAAGTTGATGATTGCTTTATTTGCCCTTTTGTTATGATAAAGAATGGTGTGTGCAAGTTGAGGCACATAATGCCCAGCATAGCTCTCTCCAGCAATAAAAAAATCTCTGTTTTTATACTCAGGAAATCTCTGCAACCAATTCACCAAGAACAAATAATTATCTGCAGCTGTTTTCTTATCTCCATTGGAACCATAATCTGTTGATTTGTTTGAATAGGAAAACCCTACTCCAGCAGGTGACTCCAGGAACAGAACATTGGCAACTTCAAAACCCAATTACAAGTGAGATCAACTATCATTTTATTTTACAGTATAGGGAAAAAGAAGACAATTTTGATTTTGGTATATACCTCTGTTCCATGAAAATGCATTTGTGTGCAGTGTTTTGCCATCACTGTTTACTCTAAAGGGTCCAAGTTCTTGCATTGCTCCATAGGCAAGAGAAGAACATCCTGGGCCTGAAAAGTTATATCACAAAGAATTAAATCACAATAATATGCAATTAGGTTCAATTATTTTCTTATTAATTAGCATGTTTGGTGTATACATAGTTAAAAAATCAACTATGAGTTAAAAGTCTTGCATTAATCAAAATAGAAAAAATTGAGTGATATATAAGAAAAAAATTCACAAATCTTAAACCTTCAAGTCTTTTATATAGACAATTCATTTAATTGAGTTGTGTAATAGAATAAAGATAATATGTTTTTATCCCGCAACTTTTAGTAAAAATTAAAATTAATTCATCTTCAAAATTTTGGTCTAATTTTATTCTCAAACTTTAGAAATGTGTGAATTCTTTTAACCGATTTTTTTGTTAGATTTATTTAACGTTTAAAACGCGTTTTATGATGATAGTATTGAATTATTTACACTATTTGACACATTTATGCTCCAATGTTAGATAAGAAACACGTTTGAAACATTAAATAAATTTAACAATATTTCGTTAAAAAGACTAAATTCACGTATTTCCAAAAATAAAAAAATAAATTAGTTCAAATTTAGAAGAAAAACCGATTTTATTTTTCATTAAAAAAGTTAATAAATAAAAACATATTAAACCTAAAAATACAAAATACAAAAAAATTTGAAATTTTATGTTAAAAGTGGTATCAGCTTTTCTTTTTTAATACGAGTAACTCGTATTCATAGTGTATTGTAATAAAAAGTTCTATACACAAAAAGCATGGTGTTACCCCACCATATAAACAAGCACATGAGGTTCGCAAGTTGACAAAAACATAGTATATGTTGATCATGATGACCAGTGAACAATAAATATACAATAATTTAATTTGAATGGACTACCATTAGTGTTGAAAAAGATTGGTATTTTACTTCTAAGTGGAAAATGACCATTTTAAATTTCATATCGAAAACAGGATTTGACTTGTATTCACAATTTAGTCTTTGGGTGAAACAAATAAAGTCTTTGTCTTTTTTCTGATGAGAAAATAAATAAAGTTTTAAAATTTGGATTTTTTACTAGTTTTTTTTACACTTCATCTACTATACTTTTATAATAGACAAACTACCATTAATTTTAACGTTTTAAAATAAATTAAAAAAATATTAATATCAATATAGTGTATTTTTAATGCTTAATAAGAGACAGAAAAAATATAATAAAGAATTTAGACTCGATTAGCTTACACTTTTGTAAAGCCAATAAATACTTATGTTGCATAAAAATTAAAAAAATATAAAAACATTGGTAGGGCATCTTTTTAAAATGGTTACAATAAATGCAAAAATCTTCTGGATGCTTGAATTATGGGATTTGAACACCTTCATAAGAATCCACTTGTTTATGATGAATCACCTCTAAGAAGAATGAATGAACCATTTGTTGTGATATAATTAGTGAATAGAATAACTATGACAGCTCAAGTCTCTCTCTTTCCACAAACAGTTCATTAGCAATAATTTTTAGACAGCTCATTAATTTAAACACTCCAATTAATTAGTTAATTAATGTTTATTATATAACAACTCATCTAATTATGAACAACATAGGAGTCGTGTGAAACAATTGACCATAAGTAGATTCAGAGTGACAAAAATATTCATGTTTTATTGAATGAGTTCACGTGATCTAACTCAACTTAAGTGGGTTGAAAGTAACTTCCAAAATAATGAAGTTTCCCTAAGAAAAAAACAACATTAAAAATTATGTGTGGTTATAAGTGTGTTCATGTAGGGTTGCAACCACATTTGGAGCAATTGCTATAGTTCATCTTAATTAAACCATTTACATCACTTTCATTGCAAAGGAAAAAAAAAAAGGAAGCAATGAATTTAGCAAGCATCTCAGGCCAGATTCTTGTGAATTTTGTTTGGCATTTTTTGTTTGAATTTAAGTGATGTGTCCCTTAAAATAGCATGAATTGGAGGCAAAAAAAAACATTTACATGTGCATGCGTGTGGACACAATGGCTCACACACACTTACTCTAAAGCGTGTAACTTTCAAAGCATTCAAACTCATAAACTACAAAATTAACATAGCTTTCATGTTTGAGTGCATACCCTTTTCACTAATCCATTCAATATACTAGTCTTTTAATAAACTACAAAATTAACATAGCTTTCATATTTGAGTGCATAACACACGTTATTTACGTATTTACGAATTTATTTAATATGCTAGTTTTTCGGAAACAAAAGAATAAGCTCAAAGTTATTTTGAAAATGACGATAAAGAATTAGATCTAATAAGATTGATATTGTTGTTGTTCTTGCTTACCTCCATTGAGCCAAAGAAGAAGAGGGAGTGAGTGTTTAGAACGTTGAGCTTCAACAAAGTAATAGTAGAAGGCACGACCTGCAACTTTATCCACAGTTACATACCCTCCATACTGAGAAAAACTCACTTGGGGTTGCCCTGGAAGTCTTCCGATTCTATCTTTTTCTTTGAGACCCTTTTGAGAATCAACAATGCCATCAAGAACAACCTCTTCAACCTCAAACTCACTCTTATCAGTTTGTGAAATTCCTCTGAAAAACTTAGAATTTTGCAGTTTGTTGAGGGTTTGAAGTTGCCTATTTGCAGAGGTTTGAGGCACAAAGAATGAAAGAGTGAAAAGGGATAGAAGAAAGACACAACAAGAAGTGTTTGCTTTGCCCATTGTGTCTTTCTGTGGAGAATCACTGAGAAGAGTGGCAAATATATATAGCAAATGTGAGAATTAATGGTATGGGTTTATAATATGCCAAAAAGTTTTGTGCCACCATCACACTATATATTGTATTGTACAAAGAAGAATAACTGCTTTAGATTTTTGAAGTTGCAACAACCAAGACATGGTTGAAGGGTAAGATTGAGCAACCCAAAATTGATATGATAAGCATGTGGGCCAAATTTGAACCTTACCTTCTCCTTAGCCACCAATTGTGTTAGGCCACATGAAAGTGGATCTTAGGAGTGCAATTTTATTTCAATATCATAACTAAATTTAAGATAAGAATCTTTTAATAATCCCTTAGATAATGTGTTTGGTTGTCGTTGAAATGAATTTTGGAGATTTGTGTTTAAAGGAAAACAACAATTAGTTGTTGTTTTGGCCAGAAATTAATTCGTGTAAAATCAATTTTAAAACGTGTATTCAAATACGAATTTAATTTATAAAATTGAATTAGATTTAAAATTTACTTTTTCGTGAGATCAAATCAGATTATCTTCTGTGTATATATTTTATTAAAGAAAATTAACTTTGGACGGTGTAAGATTATTATAATTATTAGGGTTTGTTATTTTGGTATGGTTTCTTGAAGCTAAATGTGAGTTAATTTGGTTAGGAGAAGAATTGGGTTAGGGCAAGAGAATGTGAAAAAGGGAACAAAAGTGACAAAAGGAAGAATCCATGTAGGAAGAAATTAAAATGTGTTAACTCTTTTCTGGTGTCTAATGATAGCTATTCAATTTCGGAATCACTTTATTTATTGAATTTAGGGTTAGGGTAATTATTGTGCCCATTTGTTGACTTTCATAAGGGTGTCATTTCAATGAGTCTGCTTTTTTAATACTACTGATTTGTGTAAATTATGAAAATGGCGAATGGAAAAGACAGAGAAAAAGATGGTAGAAGAAGGAGGAAGGAAGATTCATCACAAATGATGCACATGCCAAGTTTCAACATTAAAAAAAAAATGCATAGATCAAAAAGGGCAATTCTAAATAAAAGAAAACTCAACATTTAGATTGTGGATGGTCATCATGTATCGAGAATATTTAAATGTGAGTCAAGTCTCATATTAAATATAATAGATAAAATTAAACATTATATAAATTAAAGACTCATAATATTATTATTTTAAGATTTTAATGTAAAATTGATATCAAATACTTTATATATATATATATATATATATATATATATATATATATATAAACTAATGTTTCATGACCATATAAAAATATAATCTTTCAATTTCTCAATAAATATAATTGATAAATGAAGAAATATACAAAACCCTGCACATGGATGAATTTCTTTACTTCAATTTAGCATGACAGCCAAATTTTACATCCACATGTTTGAACTCAACTGTTGTGTCTCACCCAAAACTAAAAACTCTACCAAATTTCTTCAAAACAAAGAATTGAATTTAATGGAGATAAATACTGCACTACTGATTGATGAATTATATTCTAATAGGCATGGACATAAAAGCACATGCAGCTCAATATTTCTTGAATTTATAAAAATAATGGTGCTGTTAATATAATATTATTTTGTTATATTATTTATTTATCTATTCCTCTGTCACATCAATCATTGTATCTCATTTATTTTGTTTTCTTTTCTTCTCATCATTCACTTTCTTGTATTTAATTATACAAATTCACAAACTAAAGCAATTTTTTTTCTTGTATTTAAACTCGTTAGGTAGTTTCTTTTCCAACACTGTGATTCTCCAAAATATTGCTTCAACCTGCATTTTTCAGAATTCCATGTCTTCTTTTGGACTAAAAAACGCTTTCAAATAGAAAAAGGTGACGAAAACATAAAAGCCCTTTACTAATTCTGTGGGATTCGTTTCTAATAAATTACTCTTAAAATTTGATCCCAAATTGCTTCTGACAAAAGTTTAACACTGCATTCATATTTTGTGTCCGTTAGTTTCAAAAGCTTGTAGTAGGCATGAAGAAAAGAATGGTTCAAATTAATTATGAGCAATCACTATCAGTGGGACACTTTTTTTGGTGTTGTTTATATTGTTTTGTATATCAAGAAATATTCCATGATAATAATATACCTAACCAAGATTTATTTATGAGATAAAGACATAACATTCTTTACTACAAATGAGAGACCCGTAGTGATTGAATGTACTTCATAATTTAGCTTTACATTTTTTTTTCTGCTTAATGATATAGTAGTAATTATATCGTGATCGACTTGTATAATAAGTCAAAGAAATCACAAATGTTAATTACCAAAATGTTAAGGATAGAGTAAAGACCAGATCTTGACAGGGAAAGACATAATAAAGTAAATTATATATAATTTTTAACATATATTTACTATCTTTCGTTCAATTAAGATTCCTAAAAATTTGGATTGAGTTTTTCTAAATTTAATGACACTTATTCACTTTAAAGAGAGAATAAAAGGAATTTAAATTAGTCTGATATATCACGTCCTTCGGTGGAAGAAAATCAGGTCAAATTGATAATAAACTTAAGAAAAAAAAAGTTAATTTAATTTTTTTTCCTTATTTTGTGAATAGTATTATATTGGTCCTCCGTTTATTTTTTTGTCTCATCTTTAATTAAATCGATATTACATATCGATATGTGATTTTCTTGAATTTAAAACAGTTTGTGAAAAACTAACAATAATTCACAACAACCGATAAAGACGAAATTGAATTATTTTAAAAAAATTCAAGACTAAATTAAGATAAAAAAAGCAAAACTAATTTGATATTTATCAACGAAAACAAAGATCAAAGTAATTTAATAAAAAGTAAAGTGATAAGGTAAAGAGCTACGGTTAAGAGCCAGCCAAACAAACTCATCCAGTGTCCCTCACACTAACACCAGTAACACACATGCACATTCTTTCCCAAACCATTTTGCTATCACAAATCCTCAATCTTTCAATGAAACATATTATAATAGAAGAATACAACATACAATCCATTCATCTTCGTCCAAACAAAATCCCGGCAAAACAATACATTAATCAGTCAATTTGTCTGATTTCTTCAAAGATTTTAATGATTTCAATCATCTCTACAAGCTAACTTCACTGCTCTAACTTATGAAAATAAAATGCTATTGCAAACAACAACACATTGATGGTGGTAACTTATCCAACTAATACAGATGACAAGAGCGACCATAAATGACTATGATGAACATTAAAATAAGTCAGCGCTATAAAACATCAGCTGTTAATTGGTATGTGGGTATAGTGTCTATCTCTGTGTCATTTATCTTTTTACAAACATATATAAAGTGAGAGTCTGGATCTTCCAGAACGAAATCTGCTGGTAGCAATCCCTTTTCTGAAAGAGGGATGGGCTCCAAGAATGATTTTCTCGATGGTGTACTACTTTCGGCCTTTTGAAATCCAGGTCTTGCTGCATCAGAAGAACACTGAATTACAGATCCACAACTTCAACAAATTATAATTCATGCTGTTTCTTCATATAAATTCATGAGAGCATAACCTTTTGCAAAAGAATCACCATGATCTTAAATAAGAAATGAACTTGTTTAATAAGTTGATTCTGCTATTTAAGAATCATTTAATTTTCAAATTACATTTAGTTTTTTTGCAAAGATGCCTACAAGCATAGTATCAACTCTCCCTCAAGCATTGAAGATCTGACATTTTAGAAGACAAAGATCTTCAATCTTGCAAAAATATTTAATTATCAGATAGCTTTGCTCATTATCCAAATAAGAACGAAACCAAAATAAATCTTCTTCTATACCTCTTTTGGCCCAAATTATCCAATGTCAAGAACAAAATGAAGAGTAAAAGGGCAATTTATCTACATTTAGTGGTGAAGAAAAAGTTTTTTCTAGCACAAGAAAAGATGAAAAGGAATAAACTTACGGATATTATACAACGTAATTTTCCAATTGTATACGGGTCTGCTTAGATGAGGCATCCTTACTGTTGGATCGCCATACGTGATCTGAAACAAGTCACCATTCAAAAATTAGCTATACTTATCCAAGTAAACCAATATTTTAGCCTATATAATACAAACAAATGATAAATTATTTTCATACATAAAATTTATAATAAATATTTTTAAATATATTGCAAGATTATCATTTGAGTTCCTAAAAATAATAATTATTGAACTTACAAGTTTCATTTTAAGTTACGGTAAGTAATTCATATTATGATCTGGATAATTTTAAACTAATGAAAATTTGTTTAAAAAGTTTAAATTCAATTCAAGAAGTTAAATAAAACTCTTAAAAGTTTTATCGTCGTAAAAAAGGTTCCTAAAAACTTTTTCCATTGAATATTAGCTCCTGAAAACACTTCCATCAAAGACAGACAGCTATTCTGATTTATATAAATAGAAGATAATATTACCAAAATATAAGTCCCTCCAGGTTTTAGAAGTCTGCAAAGAAGAAAATAGACATAATCAATGAGAATTTCGACAAGAAGATGGTCGGTTAAAGCTTCTGTTCAAATCTCAAGAAATTTATTCTCATTAAAGTCTATACAACCTACACACTTCTGCAAGCATCTGAGAAGCACTAATTGGAGCATCAGTACCACACTGAAGTACATACAAGCAAAATCGAGGATTAGGACATGCAGAGAAATATATATATATATATATATATATATATATATGTGTGTGTGTGTGTGTGTGTGTGTGTGTGTGTGTGTGTATATATATATATATGTGTGTGTGTGTGTGTGTGTGTGTGTGTGTGTGTGTGTAGAGGTATATAGATAAATTATGAGAACTATCAGTGAAGCAACATACCATCAATGAATCGAGAGTTCCTAGATCAACCATCAACCAAGCAATGGTGAAAATGTAATAACGAGACCAAAGCAGCATCAGTATAAGAATTACGAAACATGTATACATTCTAGATTTCATTAATTTAGACAAAGTTTGCATTGAATGGAGTTATGATACCTTTATCAATAACACCGTCAAAGGATTCATCTGGAAAAAGGCTCATATCCCTGACATCCATCTGCAAGTCTATTGAGATTCATTGAGGAAGCATAAGTAAGGAGTTTAGGGCCTTTAAAGTTAGTTAAAAAGTAACATACTATACAAATAAACAAAACAATGTCATCAATTAGATACATTTTAGCTGAGGTATGTACTCATATTTTCTTCTCATCATCTCAATCGCAACCGATGAAATATCAATATTTGTGATGTGCTCATAACCATCTTTGACCATATCCTCGGACATAACTGTAAAATATGACAGTATCCTTCTCCTTGTAAGATTCTCCGAAAAATATGAATTCAATAGTTCACACACGATAAATTTCATTCAAGCAAGATGGCATGGCATATGATAAGATACCGAGATAAGCGTATGAATAGCTCACATTCAATTAATCAATAACTTGTTTCTAGCAATGTTTAAATCCCGGATAGTGGTGCCTAAAGAATGGTCCCAAAATCGCTATAGCATGATAGCCATTGTTTTGAATTTCTCTTATAGTTTACATCTTTTTTATGGGCAAATAGTTTGCACCATGTATACTATATATAAATAAATTCTTAAAAAAGAAAAAAAAATAATGACTTTCATAATTTAAAATAAAATGCCATGGATGCCTTAAACGAAAATACAAGTAAAATACTATAAAAAAAAAAAAAAAATAAGTTACAAAGTTCCTGGACTAGATTCATCAATCATCTTCAAAATACTATAAATACGTATACGAGTAATAGAGAATGAGAACTCCATCTTCTGCATGGATGAGAATGAAAACTAAACCTACCACCTCCATCCTCATTGCTTTAGTACAATTTCCTAAACTATTTTATAACTCCCACACTGCAAAATCTCTTCAGGGCAGTTATTTTCTTCCATATTATGTGAAACACTACTTAAACTATATAAACTATACCGCAGCTTATATCTCCAACCAAAGCCATTTCGTGTTTACTAACAAGATTCATCCTCCACAAACCAATTACCAAGGAAATCCCTATTTCTCCTCTTGTTGGTCATATGATCGTATCACTATTCAAACTTCCAGAGCCTTGGCAATCAATGGCACAAACATGAGCTAAAACAAATTCTATTCCATCAATTGGTAGCAACTCACTTCAAAAGTTACTCGAGAATGAAATGTTCTTCTCCGTTTAGAGAAGAAGCGGGAAATAAACAGAAGGATGTGCTGTTTTAGTTAACAAAATAAGATCCAGCGTTTGCAATCCTCAAAAGAGGAAAAACCCTAGAGTTGGTGAAATTAGAGCAGAGAAGGAGAGAGGAATCGAAATGGAATGATTGTATTGAGTTGTGTTGGTGCTGAGAGCGAAGTGAAGAAAGAGAAAAGAGAAAGGGGAAAGCTTTACCAGCATTGCCGCAACCAACCATTAGAATCCTGGAAGAAAGAGGGATGAAATTGCGCACGAAAGGTCTGAGAGCAGAATAACGCTGGTACCAATCGAAGGAACCACCCTCTTGGACGTAGCGCGCGTCCCAATACAGCGCGTCGCCGTAGTTGTAGGTGTTGCAGCTAGACACATCCCTATACATCTTCCAATCTTATCTTTCTGCAGTTCGAACAGTGCGTGTGCGAGCGAGTGAGCGAGTGAGAAATCGGTTATGGTGGTTGGTTGGTGCGTGAGACTGTGTGGTGGGAATGGAACACGGCGGCGACAAAACCAGATTTTCTTCTTTTTATTTTTTTATTTATTTTTTAACTATATATATAAATGAGACTTCAGAAAGTGTGAACTTCACTTCTTCCCATTCTTCTCATTTTCTGTGGGCCTTTTTTTTGTGTGTGGGCCTTTGTTTGTGGGCCTTCTCCTCATGTGCAGATACACAAATCCTTATCCAGCATTCATTCCTTCACGGTTCAATGAAAGATCCGGTATATTCATTTCTAAATTTATTATTCTCATGCATCTTCAGGAAAAAAAAAGTATTTAAAAAATAATAATTTTATTTATACATGGTAATTCAATCATGCAATGTATAATGTGTAAGAAATGTTATTAAATTATTCTAAATAGTCGGTGTTATTCTAACTTTATTAACAGCAGTTTCGCAAGTAAATAATCAAAATTTCTAAAATGTGTTTTATACGGAGAGGTTGAAATCCTAGAAAAAATATATATCAATATATTTCATTTATTATTTATTTAAAATAGCTTTAATTAAGATATTTTTATGAAGAAAAACCACTGACAAAAATGTTATAATAAGAAATAAAACATGCCATGAGAAAAGAACACCGCACCGCACCGTTTGCGTCCAAAGCAACCAGATGAGGAAGAAACGCTGTCACCGCTTCGTAAAAACCAGTTTTTATTGATTCACTCTGTTTTTTATGTGAATAAAATGCAAGGCACAGTTATTCTGAGAGCCTTAAGAATTGGAGTTGAAAGTTTTCAGCAATTTGAGGGAAATATTGATGAATGAAATGCAACAGCAAGAGGTGAGAGAAGAAGAGAAAAAGATTGATGGAAAGGCAGAGAAAGGGAAGGAGGAAAAGGAAGAGGATGATGAGAAGGCACCTCCATTGATGGCTCTGAACCACGTTTCAAGGCTGTGTAGAAATGTGAAGGAATCCATAGATTTCTACACAAAGGTGCTGGGATTTGTTGTAACTGAGAGGCCCCAAGGTTTGGACTTTGAGGGTGCATGGTTGTTCAATTATGGAGTCGGAATTCACTTGGTGCAGTCGAAAGAAGAAGATCAGAGATTGCCTTCCGATGCTCAACACTTGGATCCTCAGGACAACCATATATCTTTTCAGGTATAGATTTAGCTATTGGAAAAAAACTATATATAGCTTTGATCTTTTTTATGGATTTGGGGTTACTTGTTTTGTTAGTGTGAAGATGTTGAAGCAATGGAGAAGAAGTTGAAGGAGATGAACGTGAGGTACATGAAAAGGAATCTGGAGGCTGAAGATGGAACGAGAATGGAGCAGATATTCTTCAACGACCCAGATGGGTTCATGGTGGAGATATGCAACTGCGAGAATCTGAAACTCGTTCCTGCTGAGTCACTCAGCAAGATCAAGATTCCAATGGATCGCCACACGCCACCCGTGGAGACAAATCACACACAGTGAAAGTTTACTTTTTCAAATACTTCTTCATCTTGCTTCGTTAGCTTTCATGCTGAGTTTATGAATCTGCTATAAATCTTCTTAACTCGAATCAACTACTATGTTTTAACGGCTCCAGAAATTGTGTGTATTTTGTTTTAGCACCGATTACTTATTTTAAATGAAAGGATGATCATTCCTAACCTAGAGGATTAAAATCTGAATTTAAACAAAAACATGGAGTAAAACCATAAGAAGTTTTTCCTAAAGAATCAACAATTGTACAGATCATCTTTATCTCACCGTCACAAATTATTTTTATTTTAAAAAAATGAAGGATGTTTTTCGTGGAAATAATCTCATATATATTATTTATATTCTTTTTAGTTTATATTTCTAATTTAGGTTAAATTGAAGTCAAATCAAATTGAAATAATTTAGATTTAACTAATAAAGATTAATTCAATTTAGTTTAACATATTATCGATTAAAGTAAACTTTGTCCGATTAATCTAATCTAATTTAACATTATTTCAATCTTATATTACAATTCAACATTAGTTTAATTTATTTTTTAGTTTAACATATTCTCAAGTAAACCTTGTCTGTTTAATTCAAAATCCAACTCAAGTTGAAAAGTAACTCAACTTGAAAAAAGTACTTATTTTGGCTTGGCCTTTTCTAAGTCCATTCTAATTTAAACTTTTTAAACTTGATTTGTGGTAGACTTGATTTGTGGTAGACTTTGCCAAACTTTATCCTAATTCAATCTAAGTCAACTAGCTTAACTGGTATGAGTTGATTCAAAGTCAATTTAATTAAATTAACTTTAGTTTTTTTTTATTTTAACTATTTTCTTGATTTTAACTAAATTCAACTTGTCATGGTTTTGATTTAGTTAAATTTAACTTGGTATTTGCTAAACTAAGATCTATTTGAACCCAATTCAACTAAATTGAATGCGGGTCTTTTAAGTTGAATGAATATTGATTTATCCATCTAACTTGACTAAAATCGATTAAGTCTAAATTGATTAAATTTAACATAGTATCGAGTAAACACGATTTAACAACATCTTTTATTAGGTTGGCCATGATTTAGTTTTTATTGAATTAAGATTTAAATGGGCTTAGTCGAATTCAACTAGAGTGGATCAACTAAATACAATTAACTAAACCCACTCTAAATTTGAATAAACTTAGATTAATTTAGATCTAAATTAACTTAACTCGATATAAGTATAAATTAATTAAGCTTGATTTGATCCTAGATCAACTTGATCTTAGTCCAAACTAACTTAACTCAATTAAATTTAACCAACCTTACATTAAATTCGTCCTTACTAAAATACCTTACAACGAGTTATATTATATGACCAAAACATTGAAAATATGAAACAATTTAAAATAACATAAATTCAAATTCAATATATTTAAATATCTTAAAAGTTATGATGTTTTTTTTTTTCAATCACACGGTAAACCTTAAAAAAACTTGCCAATTGTGTGAGTATTGTTCATATTATATGCAGCTTTATAGTTTTTGTTTCATTTTCTAATATATATATATATATATATATATATATATATATATATATATATATTTTTTTTT
>Ga0209589_1007088_pt1 | contig 18199 bp, 8 predicted proteins | sample CowpeawhiteBW_FD_187525 | JGI IMG/M metagenome (GOLD analysis project Ga0209589, IMG submission 187525) | Root nodule microbial communities of legume samples collected from California USA - Cow pea white BW (SPAdes) (version 2) | ecosystem: Host-associated > Plants > Roots > Nodule | place: USA...
ACCTAATTATGATTTTAGAGATTCTTTTATAAAATTGGTATGAATCTTAATTATGCTTTTTCTCAAATTATTATAAATGAAATTTAGTGATTTTGTATTTTCTGTTGCCTATGGTAATTTTTTTTAAGCTTTGAATTTATACCGTGTTGCTTATTTGATTAAAGTGGTATGAGTTTTGTTATGTCTTGTATTGTGAAAATTGTGATTTCTGAATATAAATTTTATCTTTTTCTAAATAGGTGAGATGTGATAAATAATTTCTGAATATAAATTTCATTTTTTTTCTAAATAGGTGAGATGTGATAAATTTATATTAGAAAGATTGTGATAAAGAGTAAAAAAACTGATTCTTTATTTAAAGAAGGTTTGTCATAAAGATGAAAAAAATGTATATATGTTCACTAAATTTTTCATGAGAAATTTTATGAGAACCAAGAATTCATGACAATGAAAATCAAATCTCTAAAGTTCTTAAAGTTATATATAATGAATTTAAAAATTCATTAGAACGCGATTCGGAAAAAACGTCTTCAAATTTGACAATACTCACCGAATCAATTTGATGAGGTACAAAGGGCTAATCTAAAATGATATTCATGATTTGGTATTATGATATAATAGCGAATAATAATCATATATATTTGAATTCTACTATTATGTATGTTTGTTTTAAGAAGAGGAAATGAGGAGAAAAAATGAAAAACTTTTTTTTCTAACTAAAAGAAAATTATATATAACAAATTTAATTTGGCACCCCTAAATTTTTTCTCCAAATTCCGCCACTGACCAAGACAAAGTTAAATTACTGTCTCAACTAATCAATTGATTGGCGATAACATTTACCGCGTGCATAATATATTCACAATTAAAATTACTTACTTTTCTTTATATATATAATCTGATCATAATACAATAAATCAAACAACACTTATCAAAGTATCATATGAAAAGGAGTCGTGGAAAGTTAGGAGGGATAAAAATATTTTTTATTTTTAAATTTCAAAAGGGAATTTTATTTATGGTGCGTCATGAAGCAAGTTATGGTAGCTCAATAACTATCACATGTATATTTCTCCAACTATAAGTCAATATTATGCTAAATTAATTATTTTTACAGAACATACTAAAAAACTCAAAATGCATAAGTATATCTTCAATTCAAACTAAACACTCCTCTTGGTGATAACATAACTTGTTCATATCAAAATCAACATGTGGTTTTCCAAATTGAATTAGGACAAGTTCTCATTCCAAACCATTTTACATATGATTAAATGTGTAACCTTGTTAATGGTAGTGAATATACGCTCTACTCACTCTCATGTGATGTAACTACTAAGATATTTTTCCATAAAACTATTTAGACTTGTTATTGTAATTATTACTGACATCACGAGGGTGTGTACCCAGAAAAGCATTAGAATTTTTGTTGAGCACTTGTTTGTGAGGCATGACAAGCTGGAATGTTATGTGCATGAAATTATAAGCTACTTAACTTTTATAATATTCCAATCCAATTCTTCCCCACACCCTACCCCTATTATACACATAACATGTGAAACTATTTGTATCCACAAAACTACTTTCAACCACACATCACATGCACTTCCTCATTACCCTAACCCTACCCTCTTTCCTTAACGTGCTTTCATGCTTTGCACCACATGCATCACTGCACATAAACTTCACATTGGCCCCTTCACGTAATCATTACTTTCTTAAATTTAACAACATGCACGTATAACATATATAACACATTATCACTCTCTTACGTTGGAAGTCCCACATCGACTAGAAATAAGATCAATTCATAATATATAAATGGGTCGATTTTGTCACTTCTAACATCTTATTTTAATTATCATTTCTTTATGCTCATCATCTATGAATCATTATATTAAGTCGAACTTGGAAGATTATTATTTTAGTTATCATGTCCAGAGGTATTTTGTTATTTGTATAAATCTTAAAAGATGTTTTGTTCGTTGTGTGTATAGTTTTGTCCTACTATATATTAGGGTTTGACCTGAAAATTTATTTTGATAAATCATGGACTTTTTATTCTAAATTGCATGTGATCGTTACTAATGAACATGTTTAGATAATTAAGGGAGCTTATTTAATTAGTTTGGAGATCAGTTTAAGCAACATAGGTGATTGATTGGTGAAGAGGAGTACAATGTCGAACCATGTCAGATTTTATTTTATTTTTTTCACTTTTCAGCTTTTTGTTATAAATTTCATATTTTAGATCTCATCAAAATTAGGTGGTGGTGCAATTGATTCTCATCTCATTTAGTTGGATTGTTATTAGTTTTTTCTGTAAGAATTAAATAATGTGTCAGAACATTATTTTCCTTATAATATGTCAATATTTTTTTTTTGATTCAATAATAACAAGTAAGTAAAAAGACCCGTTTGGAAACTTCATGAATAAAGTAAGGATTAATATTGATTGAATCCAAGAATATAAAAATTATTACCGTTAACTTTTGGTTAAATATAAAAGTTGACATCAACATCATATAACCAAACACGCTATAAAACAATTTCCTAATAAAATAAAGTAAAATAAAATAGTTTTGTAATAAATAATTTACTCCAACGTACTTGAGTGACTGGGTAATTAGTATTTCTTCACTTGAAAGTAATATAACAAAATGTGTTTTTCAATTTTCTTGGAAATAAGAATTTTAGTCAAAATTAATATTGTTAGATATTTATTCTTTGATATGCCTAACGAAACAAATGTCCAGTATGGTGTACCTCGATAACAAATACGTACTTAAGAATCTTAATTGAGTAATATTGAAGAATCGTATATTGAACCCTTAAGCATGTTTATAATGAAAAAAAAAAATACAATCTTATGACGTACTCGGAATAAAAAAATAAGAAGCATTTGATTCCACACACTAAAAAATATAAAATGATGAACACAAACGTTTAACGGAACCAATGAAGATGGATCCGAAGAAGTTGATGAAAACGATTATTAATCTAATTAATCTAATCTAAGTACATTCGTAAACTCCAACATTAACATTATTCAGAAGCAAAATGCTTTATGTTTTTCAAGGCAAATAATTATCGCAATACTTTAGGAATCATCTAAGTGTGAACCTTTTTGCTTAGACGCAATGACGAAAATGACCTCGACCACAGAGCGAAGATGTTTCCGTGTGTCAAAGGATGTCTCTTTTTTATTGGCTGAGGAAACGTCAGATTCCGTGAGATCTCACCTAAATGTGACACGTGTAGGCCATCCTCGTGATGTTAGCCACTTGATTGCCTTTTACAGTACCCACGTGAGTCGGAAACGCAATACGTCACGTGACTAATGTCGAGGTTTGGGTCCCATCCAACTGGAGTGCGCCACGTTGCGTGCTACTAAATCTGGCTCACGTGTCCATTGTCGGTATTCAATAAAACGATCTACAGTTAGAGATGGATTTAAAGAGACTTATAATAATTTTTTTAAGATTGTATTTAATTTTTTAAATTAGTAACTTCAGAGTTCAAATTATTATTATTATATTTAATTTTTTAAATAAACATCAAAATAAAAAAATGACATAATATTTTAAAATATTTATAGAATTATTTCTTTTTTAAATATATATATATATATATAATTTTATATATATATATATGCTACAACTCTACATACTAATATAATTAATTAATCGTATATAATGAAAAAAGTAAAATTATTATAATATTTATTTTAAGGATTAAATATATATATATATATATATATATTTATATTGAAAATTAAAATTAGTTAATCTTTTAAGACTTTGATTTAATTTATTTTTTCAACTTTAGCAGCATGCGTATTTAATTGTTTTAACAAAATTTTTGTAAATTTATTTGACTTTCATGTTTAATGATAATATTTGAGTTATTTATACCATTTGATATATCTCACCTTGATGATAGCTTAAAAACGTGTTTAAAATCTTAAATATAACAAAATTTGGTTAAAAAGATTAAATACACATCTAAAAAAATGGAAGACTAAATTTGTTCAAAATTTCAAAGAAAGACTAATTTTAATTTTTACAAAACAAAATATATTTAATAATAATTTTAATAACATGTACAATTTAATATTTATTGGTATTTATAAATAGTCTTACATAGTCAATAATATATTAGACATATTCATGCTATTGCAATTAATACATGATAAAATTTTCATTAAAAAATAGTTAGGTTTAGGGCAGGAGAGTTTTGCCACAAGCTCCGAAAAGCTCAGAGTAGTGAGGGATCCAGGAAACCATTTGCTTAATTTTTTTTTATATAACAACTCTATTGGAGTGTTTTTAAGTCTTTAATTAAGCATTGGATAAACAAAAAAGTTATTTGAAAACTACAAAATAAAATGTAATGATAAATATTTTCTTGAAATTTTATGGCTAACTTAAAATATTTAAAAAACACTTTATCATTTTCTTTATAATAAAGATAGACAGGCAGTATCTAATATTTCTAACGTTGCATCCATTTATCTTTTATATAAATATGAAGAAAATCATAAAAAAAAAGAAGAAATAAGAAAGTAATAATAGAAGCTGTAATTCAAGGAATTTTGTTATTTAGTGAATGGAATATTATAAGTTTACAATTTATATAAAATCCAGTAACATTTTATTAAGAAATTTTAAAATAAAAAATTAATTATGACATTTATAAATATTATATTTAGTCACAATGTTTGAAATTTAGGTATGAGTGTAAACTTTAAATTATATATATATATATATATATATATATATATATATATATATATATATATATATATATATATATATAATATGAGTATAATTATTATATCGAGATGGAAAATGAATTTCTTTCCTTGGTTTGCTAAGTTATAAGCAGAGTACGTCCTTTGTCATGACCTGACACATTAACCTCACAACCCAAAAACAAAAGAATATACAATAGCTTAATCAGTTAGTGTACTATATACCTATTTGTGACTATGATTGGTCTACTCTACTAACGCTGCAATTAGTTTATTTATCTACAAGCAAGCTTAAATAAACTAATGTATAACATTAGTAACTACCGTAGATAAGATATTTTTATGTTTAGAATGTACAAAAAAAGATTCGTTTATGTTTCTGAGCAATTAATGAGGTTCAGAAGAGACACTGTAGCGTTAAGCCAACTCTGTTCCCATGCATGCACTTGTTTGTCTTGTCTCACACTGATTCCATTCTGTGAATATGAGGTGATATTATTTTACCCAATATTGTTACTACTACTCTCATATCTTTAATTACAGAAAAAAAAAAAAAAGTGACACTCACATCAAAATAAGTCATGCAACTGCGGAGAACCTTTCTAACTGGGTCACTGTCCATAATCTCTTTGCTCTTTATTCTTTAAGCATATCAACTTTTTATCCTCAAAAATCAAAAAAGAAAAAAAAAATCACGGACAATATGCACATGTCCTTGTCAAGGATACCAAGCCACATTATGTTTATTACTCAAAGCAAAAGTAGGAAAAAAAAATAAAAATAAAGAACAAGACCTTTTTAAGTGTTTGACATAGTTTGTTACAAAACTTGTCGTAATATATTCCTACATTTGAATAATTCACAATGCTTATTTTACTAACATAGATAATTAGAAACCTCACTTGCTTTTTGTTTTAGGAAAATAAACGTTCTTCGTTGTAAATAACCCTACTCAAGTATATATGTTTATTAATTTATTATAGATGTTAATTTTTTATTTAAATATTAACACTTGCATATAACTTCTTTGATGCTAAATTATAGTAAAATTAAAATTATATTTGTGTAATGAATGAAGTTGTGGTAAAAATTAGAAGATGATGAAATTGTCCTTTGGGAATTGCATGCAAGAACATGAACGCGTGTCATGGGATGGTTTCCAAGGCACATATTCTGCAGAAAAAGTGGCCAGCGATGACAGTGGAGAATCATGTGTTGAATTTATACATTTCGAAAATTTGTAAATAGTTCTGCTAACAATTAAATATTAAAACAAATCTATTGAAACTTATTTATAAAATACAATTAAAATTATGAAGAAGTGGATTTTTAAGACAGCTTAACTAAACCTCCTGAGCTAGTTTTTCATTATGTGAAAAGATTATACCTCTTTGCTTACATTGACATTAACAGAAGAAAATCACATTTCTTTAAATATAAAAGGAATAAACACAATTTTTCTGTACAAGCATAAATTCTGATCACAAACAAAATTAGTAAAATTTTTAAAATGTTTAAGTTTTAGATCATTTTGTTATTATCTCCATATAGTTTTTAATGTTTTGTTTCTTACGTGTTAGGGGAGAACATAATAACAGAACATTATGTCACACGAGCTGAATCTGATATTCTAATATAATTTCTCTACATATTTTCAAGATGAATGATCCATGTCAATATTTTCAACTTTTAGCATAACAAAATAACGAATCTGGAATTATAAACTAGTAATTAAATTAAATAAAAATAAAAGTTGACATGTTGATGAGTTGAGTGAATGATATGTTAATTGTTGAAATGGGTGTGGACATGGACATAGAGATTGAGAAAGAGAAGATGGATCATGTGACGGGAAAAACACAGTTACTGAACTGTCATTAAATTAAGGATGGCCCCGACAGGGACGGTTTGGTAATATGCTATTATAAAACTGGGCGGTTAGGAAGTCAGTCTTCTCTCACTTCTCTTCTTCTTCAACTTCCTTTACCAGCAAACACAAACACACACACACCAAAGAGAGAGAACATAACTACACAAAGCAAAGCATAGCGTGGCACAGGATAAAGAAAAGAACAAAGTAGAATCGCAAGACCAAAACAGAGCACCTCTCTGTTCTTATTCTCTCTCTCTCTCTCTCTTCGCTCTTCTTCTTCTTCTCTCCAAGGTGCCCAATTCCAAATTTTCTCCCTTTCCCTCACCTTTGGCTGCCTCTTGCAATTCGGTTCGTGATTTTGAGCATGGATTTTTCTTGCTAATTGCAAAGTTGGAAGATTTTTTTGAAAAACAATGACTTGGAAAAGCAGGGGAGACTTGCTTCCCAAAAGTGTTATGTCTAAGAAATGGGTGATTTTTCTCTGTATTGGAAGCTTCTGTGCTGGGATGGTGTTCACCAACAGGTATATCAATTCCCTGTTTTTCTCTGTCTCCGTATTTTGATTCATAGTTTCTTCAGAGCTTTCTAGATTCTGTTTAATCAATCCTGTTCATCATATATTTCATGCCTTCAGATCTTTATAATAAACGTCAAAATTCAGCTGGTTTTTAAGTGTTTGTTTAATTCATTGAATTTGGTGTGAGTTGTGTTTATCTTTGTTAACATGTTTTCATTTTTTTATGAATTCAGTGTTTAAGTCAACTCATACTTTTCTCACCATATTTCAGTATATAAAAACACAAAGAAGAAGTGGAATGGATCTGTATAATGATCCAATCCATTTCAGTTTTCGGTTGAAATTTCACTGACTACAAAATTCTAGTGACATGTCAATTCCGCTCTCACATATCACTCTGCCTCAGCTCAACATCTTTCAATTTTTTCCAACAATCAAGTCCAAGATCAGTTTTCACCGTTGAGCAAGTTTACTTCAATAGTTCATTTTTGTGGATGAAAAAGAAATCACTGGTTTATCTTAGTTACAACACACATCATTGCTTGTCATATCATTGTCACTAATGAATGGGGAAGAAGACCTGTGACATGTAATAATTGATCGACACTCTTAGTCTTTCCTATGGTAGTTGCAACTGAAGCACTTATTTTTATATTTACAAGTTGGTGAAACGTTGAATGATGGACCCTTTTGTTTTGGGATCTGCCTTATTGTTAAATAGCGATGGTCCAACATATTTGGGGTGCTTCAGTTTTTTAAATTGCATCGATTTTTGTCCTTGCACATCATAATAGACTCATTTCTAGTTCAACGTTCATAGTTTCTCCAACAACTTGACATATTTATTTCTTCCCAGGCTCTGATTTGACTATAACGTATCATGTTTGTGTACCTTTGTCACACAGTTATTGTGGTGCTTTGCTTATATGAAGTTTAAATATGTAGCAGGATGTGGACTATGCCTGAACCTAAAGGACTTGGACGAACAACAGCCATGGAAGCTGAAAAACTGAATGTAGTTTCAGAGGGTTGTAATACAAGAATTGTAAGCATTTGTTACATTCCCCCTGCTTGATCAGTTTTTGATTGTTACTTGGTAGTTCTCAAAGACAGTATTGCTTGAATTCAATGTTCCTGGTATGATGTAAAATCATGTGAAATTCCTATGTTTGTGTGCTTGTCTCCCTCAGTTGCAAGAGAAGGAAGTGAAGCGTGAAACTAAAGGCATCTATGGAGAGGTTTCCAAGACACAAAATGCCATACAGTAAGTTATATTATACTTATGTTATCATTGGTGGTAGTTTATTTTATTTGATTGTTGTTTTTGTGCTAAACATGTGTATCTGCATGAAATGCAGAACCCTTGATAAGACTATTTCAAACTTGGAGATGGAATTAGCAGCAGCAAAGGCAGCTCAGGAGTCTATACGAAGTGGTGCTCCAGTACCAGCAAATGCCAAGATGAGTGAATCATCTGGTAAAAGAAGGTACCTAATGGTCGTAGGAATCAATACTGCTTTCAGCAGCAGAAAAAGAAGAGACTCAGTTCGTGAGACATGGATGCCACAAGGTTCATATTTGCATGATTTTTCATCCTTTCTACCCAGTTATTTCTTGTTGGTATTTTTTTTTTCTACTTTTTTGCCCTCAGTTTCTTATAACGTGTTCTTGTGATAAAATGGTAAATAGGTGAGAAAAGAAAGAAGCTAGAGGAAGAGAAGGGCATTATCATCCGATTTGTAATTGGTCATAGGTGCATATCTCAGCTCTCTTAATCATATTTATACTGAATTAATCGAAACTTGAACTTTTTTGTTTTTCCTTTCTTTCACCAGTGCGACATCAGGGGGTATCCTAGACAGAGCTATTGAAGCAGAAGATAAGAAGCATGGAGATTTTCTGAGACTGGTAATGGTCCTCTTTGTCTCTACTTGAATGAACACTTGACAAAATAGCATCATCTCATTTATTTGAAGGAAAGATTAAAAGATACGCAACAGTTTTGAAATCTGAGTGCTTTGATTCTGCAGGATCATGTTGAGGGATACCTTGAATTGTCAGCAAAGACAAAGATCTACTTTGCCACTGCTGTTAACTTATGGGATGCTGACTTCTATATCAAAGTTGATGACGATGTTCATGTAAATATAGGTATTTAAGCTTTCTCAATATCTCATAAACTAACGTCGCATGAGGAGTTTTTGATAGAAGTTGTTGGATTCTTGTTCCATACTACGCATATCACAACAATATTCACTCCTTTTTCAGCGACACTAGGACAAACTCTAGTGAGACACAGATCAAAACCTCGGGTGTACATTGGATGCATGAAATCTGGGCCTGTTCTTTCTCAAAAGTGAGGATCTTTTTCTTTTATCCTTCTGCTATTTGATGAAAGTGTCGTAAACATGATCTAGTTTCATTTCTATGTTCTTACTTGGGGACTTTCTTGCAGAGGGGTAAGGTACCACGAGCCAGAATACTGGAAATTTGGTGAGGCTGGAAACAAGTATTTCCGTCATGCCACGGGACAGTTGTATGCCATTTCAAAAGATCTGGCTACATACATTTCAAACAACAAGTGAGTGTTACATCTCACTTGTATTGGGAAAAAGCAATTCAAACAAAATTAATAGACTAAAATGGTGATGTGATAGCTTATATATGTTTATGTCTTTGTCTCAGGCACGTTCTCCACAAGTATGCCAACGAGGATGTCTCACTAGGTTCTTGGTTTATTGGACTTGATGTGGACCACATAGATGATCGAAGACTCTGCTGTGGTACACCACCAGGTAAGAGTCCAAATTCTCTTGGTTCTTTTTGTGCTGTCTTCTGCTAAACATTAAGAATAACCTAAAGAGGGAATCCAAATTCATCATCAAATCATTATTCATTTGGGTAGTTTATTGATTAATTAATAACGTTCTACATTTGCATGTTGATTGTGGCAGATTGTGAATGGAAAGCACAGGCGGGAAATGTTTGTGTTGCTTCATTTGATTGGACTTGCAGTGGAATTTGCAGGTCTGCTGAAAGGATCAAAGAGGTTCACAAGAGATGTGGAGAAGGTGAGAAAGCTTTGTGGAGTGCCTCTTTCTAGTGGCATTGCAGCTAGGAGTTCCTCCAAACTCAGGAGGAAATAACCAGCACAGTGAAACTAGGCTGGTGCAAGAATCTTGTTTTTCTTTTTGCATAGTTTTGGGAAAGTATAGAGAATTTTCATTTTAATACAGAGCAGGAGAGAGAGAAAGAAAGAGTGGAGGAGAAAAAACCAAAAGGAAAGAACTTGAAGGGGATTGACCATGGTGGTTGCAAGAATAGGAACCATTGGATAGTCCACCCCACCAATTCTTTGATGCTTGATGAGGCACTCTGTGTGTTAATAGCTCCATACCTATCAAGCTCCTAATAAATGTAGATATAGTTTTGGTTGGATATTCCTGTTTTCTTCCTTTCATTTCTTCTACTTCCTCACATGTAATACCATAAGAGCAAAGTCACAATCCTAGAACACTGACCACTTTTTTTCTGTCTTCTTAATTATATGCAACAAACACCAAACATAGAATACATTAAATGGTTCCCAATTGCCAATTTGGCACCCAAGGTATAAGGGGAAAAGACCAAAACCTCCGAAAGTTTCAACTTCGCCATTGCCAATTCAAATTCAAACCTTTGAATTCCCATGAATCGAAATACCTAAACACATTGGACCTTATATCTACTTCATTGTGGTACCTTTTTCTGCGGTTTTGTAACTCATTAAGTCACTTAACACTGTTCCCTAGGAGGTTCTTAGGGTGTTGAAAATTGCAAGTTTGAAACAATTAAAATAAAACATACGGTGGAGTTAGGTACCACAATTGGGATGTGACGTTGGATGAAAAAACTTTGAAAAGTCTTTCTTTTTATGGGGTCAACGATTTACAAAAAAGTCCAAAGTGAGAAAATTACAAGTCTAGGGATTTATTTCTCTACACTCACCAAATGGTGGGCCCAACTACCCTATCTAACAGACATGGTAGGATTGGTAATGAAGTACCGTTAATCAATGGATTAAATTAAAACCCTAGGCTTAAAGAAAGGGGTGCAGAAGATGTAGTTGAAGACTTGAAGTTGCAACTATCACTTTCTTAGGAACACGGTAAAAGGAGCATGTTCTGTACCAGCTGAGGTAATAAGTAAAATGATGCCGTTTTCATTGATGTTATTAAGGTACAACTTCACTGCAGCCGGTAGTACTTCACTCGTGTTCAGAACCTAATTTTTAATTACTAAACAATTAAAAGATTCCTTAACGACTTGAGCATGTGTCCCACAAACTCAAAACCATGTTTTGTAAAGGGGATTAAAAGACAAAAAAGGGGGAAAACTATGATCATGACTTATAATGGCATGTGCATTTCTGAACGGGTATAATAATAAAGAAACGGAAAATAATAGAAAGAAAGGATTTATTGGTTAATTTATCAAAAGGGTTAATTTTTTTATATTATTATTTTGTATCAGTTTTAAAAAAATTATATATATGAGTTAAGTAGTACTTGATGTGCATGACTTCATTTGAAGTTTTGAAGTCTACAATGTCAATAAAAACTACAATTTTAAAAATATCAAAATCGACTTTAATATAAAAAAGTATAGGAAGTCTAGATTGATAATATAAAAAAGAAATTAATTCCTTTTAATAAATTAGTCCCTTTTATCATATTTTTTATTTTCCATATTTTTTATTTTTATTTTTTCCGAATTCCGAATTCCGAGGATTATATATATTTAATTGATGTAAAAACTTGTATTCTTTTAATTCGCAATGAGTTCCATTTCTAGATTTGAGGAGGCAAGAAATGACTATAAGTTTTTTTTAAGTAGGGATGGCAGTGTGGGTCGGCCTGCCCCATTTAGGTCCGGTCCGCATAAGGCCCGCCCATTGTTTGTTGGTCCGTCCCGTCCCGCACAATTTATGTGAGTTGTAATCACTGGTCCGTCCCGCACATCACTTGGTCCGCTTTTTTTTTTAATTTTTTTTAATTCTTATGATAAAACTTTCAATGTTTAAAAAACTGAGAAACTTTCAAAAGTTCACAAAATTAAGTAAAGACTTTGGGGAGTTGATGATAAATTAATAATTCAATATTTTCATCATTCATACTATGACATACACAATGTATTCTTTAAATTTTAGAACATTAAAAAATACATAATACTTGTATTTTCCAGTTATATAAGAATTTGAAAAGTTAATGCAAGAGTCCATAAAAAAATTAATTAACATACACAAATGCAAGTTTTTTTTATTATGCGGGCTTGCGAACTGGTCTGCGCTGACTGCAGGCTTATACGGATCAGCTCACTACGAGTCTACTACCTTGACCCGCCCCGCGTTTTTCACGCTGGCCTGCGAGCCGACCTAACGGATCAGACCCATATTATCATCCTATAAATTTGCTTTTTTGTAATAACATTTAAATATATTTTTAGCTTATGCATTAGAGGAGTTTTGAACTTCATTCTTCCCTTTTATGAATTTTTTGGTGGTTTATATTTCTAATCATTTTATAACAGGAGGAGTAGTTTTTATTCTCACTGTATAATTCCTCTTACTTAATTTAATATTTTTACGAGTAACTCACTTTAAATTGTTAAATTAAAAAAAAATAAAAAGAGATACAGAGTAATTTTATTAGGATTATTTTTAAAATAATTTCTTTCATCCCTATTTTTTAATGACATGGATAAAACACAGAGAAAAAAAAACAATTGAATTGTATGTAAATTTTCTTTAGCTAATCTTTTCTGTTAAAACGTTAAGAATTGAACAATGGGCTTGCAAGTGGGTGCGCTTTAAAAATTATTTGTTTTGTAATTCTTTCTTAATTTTAATAATTTTTTTCTTCTAATTATTTGGTTTGTTATGAAACTCATTCGCATTTTTAATCTATTTTTTATCTTTTCATATTATGTAATTATGTTAAAATAATGTATGTCAATTAAAAAAAATTATGTCTCATTTAAATATTTCTATTAATGAAACTTAGTTGATAAAATTTAAAAATATTTTTAAGAAAATATATAAAAAAATAAATATTCAAATTAAAATATATTTTAAATGTTTGTTTACTTCAATTCTTTAAATTCTAATGAGTATCTTTTTTATACACTAATAAAAATGATAATACATCATTTGATTAAAATGACGCAAAAAATAAATAATAAACATAATAATAAAATTTTAACATAGATCTTGTATCTTTTGAACTCCAATATATGTTGGATAGTGATAAAAAAATATTCATGGCAATTACATTAAATTTTTATATCGTAGTAAATAAAAGTTATTTATACAATTATAGTAAAAAAATTACAATATGATTGATAATGAGTTAGAAAATAAAAAATAATGAGATAAAATCTATCGAAATAATATTCTACATAATGAAAATAAACTACAAATAAAAATATTAAAAAATTAACACATGTGTCTTATAAACATTTTAAGAGACTATTGAAATAAATCGTACAAAGAAAAACAAATGTATAATTAAGGGTATGGTAAGATGAAAAATACCTTAGAGATCTAAGAAAAATTTTCAAATATCAACATATATATACTCAATAGTTGAGAAATAACAAAAATTGTTTTAGTGAAAACAAAAGAGTTCTTCAAATGAAACAAAAATTAATAATAATAAGTAAATAACTTTTTTATATTACCGAGTAAATGAAAGGTTTATGTTATTGAACATTTAATTTGAGAGTATTAAACATTCTCATATGAAAGAAAAGTATACAAATAAATAAAAATATTAAAAAATAATAAAAATATTCAAATGTGAGACATAAATTTTTTTTAATTGACATGCATCATTTTAACATAATTACATCAATGTTATGATAAGGACAAAAATATATTGGAGAATTCTTCATACATATATTTATACCCATACCCAATTAATGTGGGAATTCTCCACAGATAAAAATTCAGACAATAACATGGTAACGATTTTATTTGCAATATTTATTTGTTGGACAAGATGGGATGTGTTTATCTTATTTACTAATTACTAGATTTCGTCAAGTTACAATCTGAATCATGACAAGACGACAAAAATAACATAAGAAGACAAAGAAATCAACACCACAATTTAAGGAAAATTATATTTTAAAAATAATGTATTTGAAACTAAATTTGTATCCAGAGTGGATTACATGCAAAACAAGTATATATTGCAATACAAAATTTTTAGTTAAATGTGGAAAAATAATATAATTTTTAAAATATTTATTTTCTCCCAAAATCAAAAAATATATATGTAAAAACAATTTAAAGCTACTTTTTTTTTAGAAATTAAAAATTATTTGAACTCAACAAAACTCCATATTTACTTTTAGTTAGGATGAAAAATCGGAGTTAGATATTATTTATGAAAAAAGTGTTTGTTACGAAATATGTTTACGTTAGGCTCACAAGAATTACTTTACTTTTATGTATTTAAATTCAAAATAAAAAATATTTTAAAAAAAGTGTTTATGTTAGTCCGACAAGAATTATTCCTAACAATTTTAATTCATGAAAAAATTATGTAGTTATTGTGTTAAAAAAAGTGTTTTGTGTGTGTTTTTTTAGTCGTGAATTAAAAAAAAAGAACGTAGTTTAACATTTTAATTATATCACAGCTTCCATTCAGTTCTTAAATATTTTATCCTAGATGTAAGAGAAGTAACAGTAAATATTACGTTAACACTAAAAAGGATATTATTTAATTGGATTAAATATTTTTTTTGTCCTTTGTATTTTGAAATTAGTCCTTTTTTTAAGTTTTTAACCAATTTAGTAATTCATCTTAAAAATGTGTGGATTTAATCATTCTTATTAAATTTTGTTAAATTTATTTGACATTTTAAACACATTTTATGATAATATTTGATTTCACATTGAAACAAAATTGTGTCAAACGATATAAATAATTCAAATACTATCATGAAATACGCTTGAGACGTTAGGTAAACTTAACAAAATTTGGTTAAAAGGACTAAATTCATGCATTTTTAAAGGTAGATAACTAATTTGATCAAAAATTTTAAAAATAAACTCATTTTAAATTTCACTGAAATTTAAGGAACTAAAAACATATTTAACCCTTATTTAAGTATGCGAAAAATGTCACATCTATTTTCTTCGCTTATACATAAATTCACGTCCAATTTTTAATAGCATATAAATTTACAATTATCATTATTATGTCTGATCTGACCATCACGAGAAAAGTAAAATCGGTGGACGTAAAAGATTTTTTTCTGTAAGTGTGATGTCAACTGCCAAATGAAGGTAATTCCAGGAGAAGGTAATGCTATGTAGTTGTAGCTCCTTTTAGGCATACTTTGGTAAAATTAAGGTACAGCATTTTCTTACGCCAATAGTTTTAAATGTTATGTCCGTACTGTAAATCATTCGTTATAAATCTAATACATGTCATATATAATTTTAATATTTACTTATTTTGTAATTTAATTACAATATAATTTGTCAAATAAAAATATGAGTTAAATATAATTCTTTCTCTAAATTATTATAAAAGTCATATTTTATCTTCAAACTAAATTATAAAATATTTCACTCTTACATAATTATCTAAAAATATATTCAACAAATAATATGTCGAGATTATATTATAATTTTTTTTTATAAAATTTGTTTGTCACGTGAAAGATACAACATGTCATTTATTAAAACTTTCATAAAATATAAAAACTAAATACTTTAAATTTTAATTTAGAAGAAAAAAACATTTTATAATAGTTTAGAGATAAAACAAATATTTAACCCTACAGACGATGATTTTATTTTATTTTTTACACATTTTTCTTGCAAAGTGATTATTAAATTTAAGTAATTTTTAATTTAATTTTTTTTTAATTTTCATTTTTAAATTAAATTATTTTTCTAAATTAAATTAATTATCTAAAAATAGGGACAAATGTACACGTAATGTGTTTCCACTAATAAATTATAAAACTAACTATATAAAATAAACATCTATCCTAACCTAAAATCAACAGTTAACAGACTCAGTGTAGAATGTTGATTTATATACAGTAATTGTTTTTTCCATCTATCTCAAGATTTTGGCTTCACTCTTGAGAAGGACTTCTAAATCTACACAGTGGGGATTTAAACTTTATGGTCATTGGAAACCATGTGTTTAGGTTGAATTGAGATTTGAATTTTTTATATTTTCACTTAACAATGTACCTGTACCCTGCATTATTCATTGACTTACTTATTCACTTCTTCACCTACCATATTTGATTCAAATTTCAAAATAAACAAGTAGACATTGGAAAAATTATTGATCCCTATTAAAAAAATTTAAAAACACAGGTATACGGTCACTGTAGCAATTCAATGAATAAACAACATGATCATCTACGAACTATTTCTTGTTGTAAATAGTTTTCCTTTTCTACTTTTCAAGGATGAAAGCATCACATCTTGAAAATGTTTTTTTTTTTTTTTTCAGTTTATGTATTTAAAACATGATATGCATCCACCTTTATACATTAAAATATTATATTAACTACTACTTTATCTCTTTCTTTATCACCATATTAATAATTATTTTCTCTTTTTCCTTTTTTATCTTGATTTAAAATTGTTACACACAACAAAGTTTAGAACCTGCTCTGCAAATGTTGAAAATAGCATCTGGAGTTCATAAATAACTTTCTAGATGTATTCATTCATGAATTCATTTCAATCGTAATCACATTTCTGGTACTTAAAATGAAATAGGATCAATATTTAGAAGAAAACTGGGAGGAATTAAACCTAAGAAAAAAGCAAAGAAAAAGAGTGAAAGGGAGATAAAGAGAAGAAACAAACAATACCAAAAGAAAAGATGCATGATACTTGCACACGCTTTCAGAGTCATCTCTTAGATTCAAAGCTTGTAAGCCACTTATTATATTCATCATAACTCAAACAATATAACTGAGTAAAAAGAGGAACATATTATTGAACTTCTAATATACAGAGAGAAAATGCAAAACATGTAAAAAGACAGCGTAAAGGAAAATCAGAAATAAAATGAGAATAGTGACAAGGATATAAGTAAAAACTAAAACACGAAACATGACAGGCTGGTCCAGTTCAATAATGACAGTATTTAAGGACAACATGATACTCTGAATTTTTTTGCAGAAGAAGAAGCCTAGTTAGTTGATAATGTGTAAAAATATGTATAAGTGAGACAAACTCTGGTGTGGAAAAAATGTGAGAACTTAACTCATCTAAACGAATAAAAACTTGATATAATACATATACCTGCAAAATTTTTGATGAGAAGAGAAGGGTTGTTCAGGGGTTTTAGGAGCAGTGGCACGTGATATTGGCACGGCTCAATCGAAAAGCAGGGCCTGAGACATTTTGAGCATTGCTTTCTCATTGAACCGGACCAATATCCCGTTAAACCGGTCCATTGTTCCCCTCCGAGAGAGAAGGAGACATGAAAAAAAGAAGAAGAAGAGAGAGTGATGTGTATGAATGGAGAAAAAGATGAAGATATATTGAGGTGGAAAAGCAAAAGAGAGAAGAGAGAAGAAAGAGCGGGAAATGGAGATGCATTAAATTTGCAACAACCCTTCAAGTGAGGAAGTTGGAGTATTAATTTAAGGGCAGAGAGGAGACAAATGTGTGGGTTTTAATGTTAGCATTTATGGATTATGGGGCAGAGAGAGAGAGAGGGATGTTGGTTCTCTTCAATCTGCATGGAACAGTAAAAAATAAGCTCTGCTAGTGCCACTCAACCTCTCTCCTTAGGCACTTCGTAGGTTCAGAGAATGGTTTTTGTTTCTCTTTCACTTCTTATCTTCAAATATCACAATCCTTTGCTTAACATCTCAGGACTCAAGGTGCCTCATCATTTATTACTAATCAATAACTATCAACACTTCTCCTCCTGCTTTCTCCATTTTACTTCTTTGCGGTCAAGTTTTCCACACAATAGTGCTTTAGGTTACTGAATTAAAAACTTTTTTCTTTTTTTTTTTATTG
>Ga0209589_1007089_pt1 | contig 18197 bp, 11 predicted proteins | sample CowpeawhiteBW_FD_187525 | JGI IMG/M metagenome (GOLD analysis project Ga0209589, IMG submission 187525) | Root nodule microbial communities of legume samples collected from California USA - Cow pea white BW (SPAdes) (version 2) | ecosystem: Host-associated > Plants > Roots > Nodule | place: USA...
TACATCAAACCCTATATAGACAATGACGTTTATGGTATGCTTGTTGTCAAATGATGGAATCAAAATAAGAATACTTGACACGTGGCATTTGGGGTTTATTATTTGATTATTTTTCAGGAATCAATCGGAGAAAGTGGACTTGTTGATCAAAACACTAATTAAAGAATTTTCATTGTGTTGAACCGTCATTTTATATTTATTTTTATAATTATTTGGACTTGTATGGACTTGAGTTTGTTTGAACTTTATTTAAAATTGATGACAGTGATGTATTTTATTTTATTTGAATTTATTATTAAATATTAATTTTTTTAAATAATTTTGTAAATACCCGCGTGTACCCGTGGATACCCGCGAATATAAAAAAAATAGACGGGTACCCGCATAATGGATACCCGACGGATATGGATATGGGTACGGGGCGAATATTTATCCAACGGGTAGGGTACGGGGGAGCTACTACCCGTACCTTACCCGCCCCGTTGACATCCCTAGGCCTCATTCTCTTGGTGAAAGATATAGTCTTCTCTAACTTGGGCATCCTAGAAGAGTGAAGTTAGGCTGCAAATGATTAGGCCTTGATTTCCATCAATTTGGCCCACATTAAATAATCCTAGATTACCTTTCTCCTAAAAGAAAAAAAATGCAATATGGATGGATGAATGTATACTTTGATGCTAAAATTATGCAAAATGCAATAAATTTAGTAAAATTGAATTATGTTATGTTTTACTAGAACATTTTAACTACATTATACATAAAGATAATAATTAGCTTAGAAAATGTTCTTAGATCGAGAAATAAGTAGTAGAATGACATACATCAAATACTTCCCACTTTTGTTCTTTTTCACTTCCAAGCAAAAGATAAAAGAAAGAAAAGTATGCATGCATGTAATGCAATTATGGTTGTTGTATCAAATGTTAGAGACCTCATCAAAGGAAAAAAAGTGAAAGGAAAAAAAAAGCTCAAAAGCATAACTCAAAGTATCACCATGGTCAAGTACATCTCATGGTTTAATAAACTTAAGGGAACTTCCTCAAATGTCAAGTGTTTCACTCAAATCTCTCAATTGTTAGGTTGAAATTTTCATTCATCATCACTTCATCACAAAAGCCTTTATCATAAGATTGAAAGGTTTTTAATTTCCCACCATTAGAACACATACATACCTTAGTAGATCAACAAAGTTTTTATTTGGCTTTTAACAAGGCTAGGGATAAGGGTAGGATAAAGGGTACTAAGGCTAAGAAATTTAATGGAATGAAAATAATGGAGTATTATACCTTGAGGATTTCTTCCAGTTTGTCTCATTTTATTATCGATTATCTTTTCTTCTTTTTAAGGCTAGTGTATTTTTGTCCGAGCTTAATATGGAATATTGTGCACACCAAGTAGGTTCTCAAGAAAAAAGAGGTGGGTCACTAATGGACACACTTTAATACCAAGTCTTTCCTTGCCTAAAATCAAGAAAAGGTTAAGGCTATGATTTCTCTTTGACACTAGCTAAGCACATACAATAGTAGAAATCATTTAGGCCACACTATTTTATCCACTTAGCTAAATGAGCCTACCCTTACATTCAAACCACTCAGTTAGGCCTTTAGATATAACCAACTCAGGACAACTTCTAGCTTAGGCTGACTCAAGTTGACCTTTAGTTCAGGCTGACTCAGCTTGACCTTCAACCCAGCCTAATTATGCTCAACCTTTGACCTGAGTCAATTATGCTTAACCTTCATACTTGGCCAACCTAACTCAATTCCTCGACCTGCCACAATTTGATTGACTTGAGACTAGGGTAAGGCCTAGATTAACTCGTCTTGACCTTTGATATGAGCAGACACGCGACAACCTTCAGCTTATGCCAACTTGACTTGATCTTCAGCTTGGACCGACTCGACTTAACCTTTGGCCCGAGTCAACTTAACTTGGTAGTCAAGCTGTGGAGGTAGTTCAAATGTTGAAAGGAAATGGAAGAACCCTCTAAAGTTTATTGAATTTATTTCTAATAAGTGGATCCATTTCAAGGTTAGTTGTAATGCTTAAGTAATCAATGCTCAAGTTACAAGGTTCTCACTAAAGCAAGGAGGGACCAACAAAGTTATTTCTCCCGAGTTGCATTTCACTCAACCAATAGGTGTATCGCTCAAGCAAAATGAATTTTATCTTATATATGATAATGGGGTCTCTCAAGCGTGAGAAGGTCACTCAAGCGATAATATATGTTGAGATGGTGTTGTTGTGTTTGTTGTGATGTTGCTTAACACTTTTATAGTGTTATGTTGATGGTATGATGAATAAGAAGTAAGATGGAATTATATATGATTTGGATAGATAGATAATTGATATTGAGACGCATGATATGTTGGATGAATAATTCGTACCCCATATGGATCATAGATCCTAGATGGATCACTTATATACATACATATATATATATATATATATATATATATATATATATATATATATATATATATATATATATATATGGTTGCGGTATATATGTGTTTAAGGTTTGGACCTAAATGGGTAGTGCATGGCCTTTCATTCACTACACAATGAAGGCCTTTTACATTTGTTATTTTAGGTTTTTTACCAATGTTTTAAGTTTGACATTAATTCACGACACGTAAATTTACATCGCATGAAAAAAATGCAACGTAAATTTTTGTCAGACTATAACAGGTTCGACGTAAAAACGTTAATTACCGCCAGACTATACTAGGTCCAACATAAGAAGTTTGCGACCAATAATAAAAGCTACAATGAAATGAGCATTTATGAGCTTGTTTTAGTTGTGTATGTTGCATATCAAATGAAAGATTTTGATAAAGTTGAATATCAATTGGCAATTAAAGAAGCAAAAGTGGGACAAAGGTTGGTCCAAACAAAAAGAAGATTGCATTGAAGTCCAAGAAAGATTGAAATCTCTAATTTTCAATTAATTTGCAGCTTCAATACCCTTGAACATGTACAACTCAATCTTCTCTCTAAGTGGCCCAACCTTTGTCCTAAATTTGACTTCTCTACTTCCCAACTATTCTACAACTTTATTAAAAATCATTCATTTGATATGCAACATATAAAATTGAAACAAGTTTAGAAATACTCACTTCATTGTAGGTTTTTTTTTATTGGTGGTAGAAATGAACCAACGTGAGAACCGAGGTTCGTTTTTTATTTTAAATGTCATGAAAGTCTAAAAGAAGCAAGCTTTTTTTATCACTACAACATATTCTTACAATGACAAATACAATATACAAACAAAGGGACATTCATGAAAACTAATGACCAAGTCATCCAAAAAACAATTATGATCACAAATGAAAATGTAAATTTTAGCAAACAAACCTTGAAACAAATTGAACAAAAGGTCAAAAATGAATCCCCAAACCAACACTATTTTTCATCAAAGAACAAACCCTAACTTGCAAGAGCATTTTGGGCATATTTTGGCACAATGAAAAATTAGGAGGAGAACCTGGATCCGATATTTAAAAAGAAATATAAGTTGGGTCCTACAATGTCCAACATAAAACAAACAATTTACGTCAAAAACTATAGGAATAATGTAAATTATCTCATTTATGTTAGCCAATAAAGGGTCTGACGTAAATCACTTCGACTTATTTCAAAAACACCGTAACACTTTTTTACATGGGTTAATTCTTTGTTAAACGCAACTTAGGTGACATAAATGACTACTTTTGTGTTAGTGGTTAATGGAGTAGGGATACTTGGAATGCTATCAAGCCTTATATGTGGTGATAAAAATGGCACACACTTAAGAGAGGTATCTTAATTTTATTATTATCTAATCATGTAGACAAGACTTCAGGTGGTGAGAATGTGAATGAGGCTTACATCAAGCTTGGAAAGTAGTTGTACATTTGGCTCACAATAACATATGCTTTTTGTCACCCTAATATTGGAACCTAGGACCACTTTCAGATGTATCAAGTATTAGTCTTTTATAGGATTTATCATGATTAAACTCTTCTAAAAGATGCCTCATATTTAGTCATTAAATGTTGTATGACTAAATACGGATTCATTTGCATTACATGCATGATCTCAATATGTGCATGATGACAGAAGTATGATGAATATGATTTGATGTTGGTAACATGTGTGTTATTTTATTGTTTTCATTAGCTCACGCTTGTTTGTTATTATATGTTATTATTATGATCATACTCGTTACAAGAGCATATTCTTCGACAAAAAGAGTTAGAAGCAAGGAGACTTCTAAAGGTTGATATTGATACCTATTATGGTGTTTTCATTTTAAGGATGTAATTATCGAAATGATAATATATATATATATATAGTTTGCGAGTTATTAGACTTTTAGAACGAACATAATAAGCATGTTCACCAAGGATTGATATCCGACTTAATATGTTAAACTCTTCATTCATAGGATATTTCATAACCAACCAAGGTAATTCCATTAAATGTGTTGAACCGCTAACATGTAAATCTGATCGATTTATCATAATTAAAATTGTCATCTAAGTGAGTTAGAAGTTAATGAAGTTTGAATATCTTCTCTATTAATGAAGTTTGAATATCTTATAGTCAAATCAATTAGAACATAAGAAATTACCCCTCAAAATAATCTAACAATTAACTCACAACTTTTTCCAATTCATATCAATATAATTACATGTCACTAAACAGTCCACGTTCACACTAATTATCAATTTCAAGCATGGTAGAAAAACATTTAAACATATACACATAAATCAATTTAATTAAATTATAACTATAAATTTTAAAACTATTTAAACAATATAACTAAATAGTAATAATTAAAATTTTAATTCTTTACAAATTTGTTGAGTGAAATTTACTATAACAAATTTTGTCAGACCCTATTTTGTTGAGAAAAAAAAATTAATCCAGTGATCGATTCTTCACCAAGAAAATGGATTTTTCACGAGTGATTTCATCAGTGAAAAATGCTCATGGCAATAGGTCTGTTGAGTGGAAATATGTTCCTTTCTATGAAATTCCAAACTCACGAGCACTTCAAATTTTACAATCTAATTCTCTTTGTAAAGTCACAAACCATTTATGAACCAAATTCAACTATTAGTTATCATGTAAAAACATATATAATTTCATCTAACTATCCTATACCTCAATAGCCATATTCATTGACATTATTTCTCCCTCATTCAACTTAATCAAATTCATTCTTAAATATTCAAATTTTACTCTCTTTACTAAAGATGGAGTAAATATCCAAGTTTTAAGAATTTATAATAATCCAAATTCAAAGTATTTTAAGTCCATTGAAATAAATTAGCTCAAGTTGTTTGTGGCAGAAGGTCGGTTGAGTTAGTCCCGATTGAAGGTCAACCCTCATTGGTCGTGGTTGAAGGACGTCTCGAAGCAAGCCCGATAGAATCGATTCCAAGGGAAGTTTGGCCTAAGTCAGTCTCAATTGAAGGTAGGCTTCCGTCGGCCTTTGTCGAAGCTCGACCCTAACCGTCCTCACCTAATTCAGTCAAGGACAAAAGTCGGCTAAGTCGACCCCAACCAAACATCGACCCTAGTCATCAACTTAAGTTGATGTAGGATTATCTTGATTCCTTTTAAGATTAATGAATATGGTGTGTATTGCTTAAGAAAGCCTAGTGAAAATTCCCACTGCACATTAAGATAGTAAGCTATCTAGATGTGAATGTGCATTTCACAAGGTTCTAGAAAAGAAGAGAAGTGGATTGATTCAAAGACTAAACATATAAACACACAGAACATGAAAAGTCGAATTGAAAATCAAAGAGAAAGAAAGTATGAAAATGGAAAGACAAGAAAGGGATAAAAGTGAGAAGCACACCACTACAAAGCTAGACTAGGTTAAACTTTTAAAAAGTTATGAATTTAAGGATGAGAATATTTTAAGATTATGGTTTGTTAATCGCATGTATTACTCTATTTAATAATTTTATTTATACATAAAATCGATATACATATATTCTAATAATATAATAATCTGTTTATAATAATATTCATGAATACGTCATTTCGATCAATAAATATTAATAATATTATATAAAAGAAAGCTTTGAAGGTGTCAAGATCCTTAGGTGGGGTTGGTTTTCTATCTAAAATTTCAAAGACCTCTTTTATCTTCATCGTGAATTATAAATTTGTTTATTAAATAATATATTAAAAAGAATTTTATTATTTAATTATATAAATAATATATTTTAAAATTTTATTATTAAAATTATAGATATTTAAAATTTTATTATATATATATATATATATATATTATTAATTTCATAATTTTATAATTTATATAACTTAATTAATAAAGTTTATATAATTTATGATCTAATATATTATATCCATTTAAAATTTCAATAACTTCTATTTGTTTGTCTTCTTTACCAATAATAAATCAATTTATTAAATTATACTTTTTAAATAATTTTAGTGTTTTATAATTTTATAAATCATAACACATGTATACATCTTGTAAGATTTTCTTACTAGATTATATTAGAGAGATTGAAGAGATTGACTGCTTCTAAAATACGAATTGCTCATATTTGATTCAACTTTTTTATTTTTACACATTATTTTGAAACTTTCAACTCATAAATACTTGGATTCCTAAAACATGTATAAGAGTTGACAACGAATTCACTAACTTTTTCCTGGAAAAGGTCACGTGACTTCTCTTAATTTTCATATGTTGAATGACCAAATTCAATCTTTTAGAAAAAATATATAAAAGAAACTAGTTAAAAATTGGGCAAAGTTACGTGAGTTTTTTTCAAAAAGACGTCGCAAAATTTTTCCCTTGTGCACACACACATACATACATATAACCACATATACATACATATTCGTACATAAAAACATACATTATAACTTATGAACTATTGACTTGTGATGAATTGGACTGAGAAATATGTTGAGTATGAAGAATTTCATGTATGTGATACCTAATTTGAATTGATGTTTTGATTTGTGTTTTTCTGTTATTTATCTGCCTTGATGATCCTTGTGAAATTGTTGTGTAATCTAATTTCATTTGTCTTAGGCTATTTGATAAGGGAAAGTGTGCAAGTTGCATTTGTAATTGAGTGAAAAGGCTTGGATAAAAGGACCAGGGTCCCTTGCCCACAATCTGTGATCTGCATAATTATGTAGACTTGCGGGCGAGTAGATGGTTGTAAGACCCATGAAATTAATTAATTAAACAATGAATTAATTAATAAATGCGAGTAAAAAAAGCCTTTATGGCATTAATTGTTGGTTAGTGTGATGTGGAAAAGTGCTAGCTCATGTGGTTGATAGTACTTTGATTGTGTGAGAGGACTTGGGTTTGAGTCCTATGTATGTCAATTATGTGTTGTTGTTTTATTATTAATTTTAATAATATGTATGAGTATGGAATTGATGATGTAAACTGTTTTTGATTGGAGGGTATCACAAAATGTGAATTGGCATAGTGGTTGTGTTTTGGCCTTATCAGTGGTCAAACCTTGGTGGGCAAAGAATAAGCTTTATTTTTGCTAACTATTAGTTGTGGTATGAATGTGAAGGGGTAAAGAAAACCTAGCAGAAGGGTAACCATTAGGTGCTGAAAAATCACTCACTAAGGGACTTGAATAGCCATTAAGCCCACACTTGAATAGCCAATCCCGTTTTATTTTTAAAACCCATCTTAAAGGCACCTATAAAAGCCAAAATTTAGGTAAAGGGAAGGGTTTTGGCATTTGTGGTGAACTGCTATAGTGAGAAGCACGAAATTGAGAGTGTGAGCAGAATTTTGGGTGTGCAAGGGCTGAAGCAAGAGGGAGATTGTGAATCAAGGTTTCTGTCTTCTTAATTTTTGATCACTAATTCTAGGTTAGGGGAGCTGAACCCTCGTTGTTAGGTTTTTGGTCTGATTGTATGAGATTGATGATCTATTGCCAGAGAATTCAAGTTAAATTGTGGGGTGAATTTGGGGTGGGGTGAATTTGGGGTGGGGTAATTGGGTACTGTTTTATTGAAAATTTCATGTGAATTGATGCTCATGATGGCTATTCTGTGTTGTGTATACTCTTATGGTATGAAAAGTGGGAGTGGGAGTCTCTATGGCGTTTGTACTATGCTATTTTGTGAGTGTAAGGTTGTCAAATTGATTTGGTGTGTTTTGGGAGCGTATTTGGGTTCTCTACTGCAATGCTTGTGTGCGTAAAATAGTTTCAGAACCTGCAATTCTTGCTCAAGCGGATGGGACTCGCCTAGGCGAGACATGCAGGGACTCATATTCTTACCCTACTCGAGGTTCTCGTTCAGGCGAAGAGAATTAGGTTTGAGCGACGCAGACACTCGCTCAAGCGAGTGAGGTTCGCCTAAGCGAGATAGTGATGAAGTTGCGCATGTTGATCGCGACTTCTCGTCTAGGCGCGGGTTTGTGGGTTTTGAGCGAATCAGGATCTCGCCTAAGTGAGACGTCGTGGTCATGTGTGATGCTTTGTTTGCATTTTTAGCTCAAGCGAGTTTGAAATGGGTGTTTAGGCGAGAGATGATCTCGCCTAGGCGAGAGGATCTCGCCTAAGTGAGATAACGTGGTGTGGTCACTGTTTGAAGCTCGCTTATGCGAGGTGAGTCAGCCTAAGCGAGGCTGAGGGCTTAGCTTGGGCGAGCGTCCCTGGCTTAAGCGAGTTTATGCGAGTTACTGTGCTTATACGTGATTGTGTGTGTTTTGGCTGTTTTATATTAGGTATAGGATGTATATGCATGTGGTGTGATGTTTGGGCTTGAAGGACTAAGTCCAATAGGGGTCTGGGATGTGCTTGATGATTGGATACATGATGAGCATGAAACTTGTTGAGTTCCCGTCGGCTACTAATGGACGAGGAGTCCTTAGTATGGTGATTGCATGTGTCGGGCGCACGATGGGCAAGGAACTGTTATGTTCCCGTCGGCTACTATTGGACGAGGAGTCCATAGTATGGTGATTGCGTGCGTGCCAGGGTCCAAGTGAGACTTGGATGTTTTACTACAGACAAGGAGTCTGTAGGGCAAGACTATGAGCGGGATAGGCTCATAGGGTTGGACCACGAATGAGTTAGTTTCGTGGGAGCACAAGGGAGTCCCAAGACCTAGTACATGTATATGACTCATGAAGGATTATGAGGTCATGGTTGGGTTATTTGAACATTATGAGAAATTTAGTTATGTTAAAGTTTTGGATTGGGAAACATATTTATATTCATGTTTTGTTATATATATATATATATATATATATATATATATATATATATATATATATTGTGCATAGCTACCCTTTCTGTGTGTGTGTGTGGCGATGATCGGATAACTTGTTATCCGGGAGCAGATGATGTGATAGGTGAGCCAAGAGATGCTTAGACTCGGAGTGAGGGCTAGCAGGGGATATTTTTGTATATGTATATATATGTTATTATTTTAGCTTTGAGAATATTATGTACCCTGTTGGGAGCCATTGACTTTATTTCAATTTTATGAATTATGGACTCTTGTTTGTTTTATGGTGTTATATATATATATATATATATATATATGTTTTAATTGAGTGAAAAAGCTTGGATAAAAGGACTAGGGTCCACTGCCCACAATCTGTGATCTGCATAATTATGTAGACTTGCGGGCGAGCAGATGGTCACTGAGCGAGAGTGCATAATTTACATGTTAGAGAACTCTAACGTTTCAGGTTTGCTAGGCGAGAAAGTCTCATTCGGTAGAATTTTAAAGAATCCAGTCCCTGTACTTTCTCGTTGAGTGAGCTTAAAGTATGTTGAGTGAGCATCAAGGCTATGTTTGCCAAAGAGGCAAGGGAGGCTAGTTCGTTGGGCTAGCCATTTGGTCGGTATGTGAGTGCCTTTCCAGAGGTCACACGCTAAGCGATTGCGAAGTGTGCCTGTCAAATTATCTTGTTGATATATGGGTTTTATATGTGACTTGAATTGTGTTTTTTTTATATTTATTTTGGTTTCATATGTTGTAAATGGAACGGAAAGGTATTCCTAGTATGGGAATACTAAAATGTAATGTATTGTATGGTGTGTATTGACACATGGACTAAAATGAGATTATCGTGACTCTACCAGTCATGAGAATCATATAAATGAAAATAACTAGTTGTGAAAGTTGAGGGAGGTTTGAATCTAGAGTGGCGACAATAGTTGAACTCAAAAGAGATACCAAATTTACCTTATCATGTAAAGTGGATTTGGGAGCAACCCGTACACATTATAATTATAACTCCCGAGAGACAAAAGTGATCGAGCAACGACATGTGCACAATCTCGGGGTGTTAGTCAATACATTGAACCTCTAAAGGTTGTGTTTGTAGTTCTTTATATATGATTTTTGTGTTATGAGAGCCTTTATGCTTGCGTGTAGACTTTATGTTTTTAGAAAAATATTGTAGTTATTCTTGAGTTGCTAATTATATTCTATCTATATTTAAAAATTATAAGTTGTAAATCAACTCTATCTCACCCTATGTGTTTTATATGTGGTGTTATTATCTATATGTTAGGATCGTGTACTTCACAAGAGTAAAGAATAATGTAGGTATTGAAGAGGAGAAAATTTGAGGCTGGTCAAGGGAAAATTTTTGTTTATGGATAGTTTAACATAGATATAACCATTAGAGTAATGTATTAGTTTACTCGTTCCTTAATTGTGAAAGACACATCGATACCTTTATATTTAGAGGACTATACATTATATCATGACCTATATACTATGGTTGTGCCTTTGATCTAATTATGTGATTGCCTCTTAATAGTGTTTATGATGCTATAATTGATCGTTACATTTTGGTATTAGAGCATTGTCTTAAGAAATCTAGGGGTAAGGGATTATTAGGATTCTGTTGTATGATTTGAGTAGTATAGTTTGTTTGTTTGATGATTAATGTAGCTAACCTGCTTTATATGTAAGACCCTAGAAAATGGCGTTTTAAAAGTGAAAGTGGTTTAAAAGTAGTGAGACTCAATTATTTTAATGTTAAAAGTTATAATATAAATATTATTATTATAAGTGAGTTTCAATATTTTAAAACACACCATCTCTCCAGAAACCACTTTTTTAGAGTTCTCTGACTTCTCTCTAAGGGTTCTTCCCCTCTATTCGTCTGATTGAAGATTTGAGACAATAGGAGTGATCCTCATGACGAGCTCTTCAAATTGGACTGATTAGTTTCACTATTTGTTTAAGTTAAGTTTCAACCTTTTTTTCCTTGGACTTCTTCTAGTTTATGATGCATGTGAGGCTTTTCTGCTTATATGTGCTCTTTTAATATTCTATATGAGTCTCTATTGAATAGTAATTATAATGGTAGGTCCTGATCATTCTTGTGTTGTTCTTAGATATAGATAGAGCATCTTGTGGAGCTAAAGGTGTTGAGCTGTCTTAGGACTGTTTGTACAGTTTGGTCAGGTAAGGGAAACTAGCTTTCTGTTGAATTAATCATCTTGATAGTTAATTGTGACATGGTTTGTTTAATTGATGAGTTGTATGTTGAACTATTTAATGTGGTTTGTTGAATTGATAAGTTGTATGTTGAACTGTTGATTTTGATTTCGGTTTAGTCTTGATTTGGGGAAAAGTATAATTTGTGTTTTGAGTGATTGGATCATTTTTAACTCTCTAAAACCATTTGGAATAAAAAACATTAAAGGAAAGGTGCCTAATCAATCAATTGTATATGATCAATTTTCCCCCAAATTGTTGTTTCTAATAAAGTGTCGTTATAGTGTTGTCAGACGCCATTACAATGTCGTCGAGCGCTAGGCCCTTGACTTAGTATTCTAGGGGCTGGGCGTTAGGCGCCACTTTGCCAGCGGGGCACCACCTTGTTTTTCTAATATGTGTTCCTTCGGTAAAATGAACATTCCCGCTTCGTTAATCGTCAAATCGATATGAAATTTTTACACTTGCTCCTAGGCACATGATTCTTCACTTTGATTAGTGGGATCTTTGATTTGAGGTCTGTAGTTACACCAGTTAATTTCTCATGTTTGTTCTATACTTTAGGTTTCTCTTTTAGAAGGGTATTCTTATTTGATGAGTTACTAGGTTCTTATGTAATGTTGTGGTCTTCAGTTGATCTTGATATTAAAGTATGTGTTTTAAGAATGATAAATGTGTATGATATACAAATATGCTAAGGTCACTACTAAAAATTCTCATATCACACAAGAATTTTCTTACAAATTTGTTAAAACAATTTTGCAAGAAAAGACTTTTTCCTACTATTTTTTCTAAAAATATTAATTGGCAGGTAATTCCTTCGTGGGTAATTATTTCCTACCAAATAAAATTCGTAAGTATTTCCTAAAAAATTTGATGCGAAAAGTGTTTTATACAAAATATTTTGCAAAAGAATTGACAACAATTTTCTGCAATTTTTTTATAACAAATTTTGTAAGTGTTTCCTACAAAAATAATCAAAACAAAATTGACAGGAAATGAGTTTTTTAATGGTGGGTGATGAAATGATTTAATTTACAATTTGTGGAATCTTATTATGATATTCTTAAACTCATTTGGGGAAAGTTATATTATGAAAATTAGTAGTGTATGAAGTGGAAATATTGGTGAAAAGAGTTATGAATTGTGTTCTAAGGAAGTGTGATGATTTTAAGAGTGAAAGTGGAACTTAATGGAAGGGAATGAGAAAAGTTTATTTGAATTGTTTGTAGTATAAGGGTTGTGGTTCTAAGGAAGAAGTGCAAATCCTTTCTAGTATATTGTTATGCATTGGCTAGGGATATGTGTTGGTCAGAAGCTATCCTATACTCTACTAGGTTTACAAACTCATATAGAGTGTCGTGGATTAAATGGTGAGAGTTGAAGGAGGTTCTTATGACGAGATTAGGGGTGGGACTCCTAATCTGGCGATGCCATAAGTAACTTACCCTCTCCAGAGGAAATAGATTCATGTTGATTAGGCCAAGTGGAGTCGGGGCCTTTACCGCAATCCACTTTTTATGACAAGTGCACAACTTCTTATATATAAGTCAATGCATAAATCTGGATAATTGAGTCTAGAGAGTCTGTAATTGTATGATTGGTATTTTTATATGAATGTTTGAGATATGCTATTTTATGATTAAGAAGTTTAATTATTATATGATTATTTCTTTTATAAACTAGCTTACCCTTTTTTTGTTGTTGTTTGTATGTGTTCTGTTCTTCTTTTGCAATGATCATCTTATTGGTCTGAGCAGATGAAGATACAGGTGTAGAGGCACCTCTTGAGGTTGAGGAGTCTGATGTCTAGGCAGTGAGCAACTTTAGATCATGTTAGGTATAATATTGTAATAGGATCATAGTATAATAGCTTGAGAATGTATATAAGTGATATTATTATAGTCTTATCTTGTAAGGCTATACTAATTTATGATATACATGAATTTATTTGTATTCTGAATATTCATAATAAAATGTTTTATTTTGGAAGTATTAAGCTATTAAAATGAGGTGTTACATTATCTGTGACAACAAAGGTATGACGCAAAGGCCTCCAACTCCTCTCACCTTCTCCTCTACTTGATATGCCTAGTTTGGCAAGGGCTATATAGGTGATGGTTGTAGCTTTACATCAACAAGGCACATCAATGGCATAACTACATCAGACTATAATGCAAAAAATGGAGGATGTCAGGTTGTTAGCTAAGGCCTCTCAATTGCAGCATTTGGTTGTCTTGCAACAACTTGAGCCTTCAAGGACAACAATTGCAGCTTCATAGTCTCATGCATCTTCAAGCATATGGAGTTTAAAAGACTTTCTAAAGCATAATCCTTTGATGATGATGATGATGGAAAAGAGGGGCGAGATCATCAAATGGAAAAACTTTAAAACCAAGTTTCCAGACAAGTACTTTCTTGACAATGTGAGGTATGCCAAGAAGGAGGAGTTTTTGCAACTCGCACAAGGATCAATGTTAGTAGTCGAATATGCGAAAATGTTCAAACATCTTGCAGATTTATATACTTTGTCCATTAATGAGATATTGAGATTCAAAAAAATTTGAGAATGGTCTCAAACAAGAGTTGAAAGAAGTGATCGTGCCTATGACCATTAGAAAATTTTCCAAATCTACTAGAAAAGATCAGGATGGTGGAGAAGTTAAAAGAGGAAAGTAAGGTTTTGATGAAGACTTTTGTGGGAAGTATTACTCCAAGTAGACCTAAGGAAGGAGAGAAGAAGAAACCTTACTCCAGACCAGAAAACTCTACGAGTGGAGGTCCTCATACGAAGAATTGCCTTTAAAATCTGTGTCCAATACGATGCTTCAAATGTCAAGGATAAGGGCATTTTGCTAGCAACTACCCCAACTAAAGAAAAATTGAAAAAGCTATTAGACCATCACAACAACAACAAGGAAGAAGAGGAGGTGATTGTCCTCAAGAAGTCGGAAGGGTGTATGCTTTGCTAGGAGTAGAGGTTGTAAGATCAGGTAATTTGATTCTCAATGTGTGTTCTTTAGTTGGTAAGAGTTTGTAAGTATTGTTTGATTCTAGAGCGACACACTCCTTTGTGTCAAGTGCTTGTGTTGAAGAGTTGAGTTTACTAGTCATGGAGTTATAGTTTGATCTGTAGTGATGAGTCTGACCTCTGGTCAAATGTCTTCCATGAGAACCTATAAAATTGTATTTTAAGAGTAGTAGTGTTTTAAAATAATGAGGCCATATTATTTTAATAATAAAATGCTTAACTATAAATAGAAATTTCATAAAGGGATCTCATTACTTAAAAATACTTTGTCTCTCTAAAAACTCTTATCTAAGAGTCCTTTACCTCTCTCTAATATATCTTACCCCTAGTCATCTGTTTGAAGATCGAAGTTCTTCACGTTCAACCGATCAATTTCTCTATTTGAGTAACTTCATTTTCAACTCTTCTTTAGGTTGATTTTTGTTATCCTTTGCATTTGTCTCCTTTTGAGGTCGCATGTGTCCTTGTAGTCTTCTTTTTGGTTCTTAGTTGATTAATAATCATAGGGGTTTCATTTGATCCTTTGTGTCGTATTTCAATGTGTAGATATAGTACCTTATAGCATGGGAGAGGTTTTGGTGTTTTTAGAGCAAGTCAAGCAATTTCTTCAAGTTTTGGTACCTGATGGAATGTTGCAATTGCCTGATGAATCTGAACTGAGATGTATATGTGTTGTATGTTATACTTGATGCTTGTTTGATTTGGTTGAATTTTAGGTTGATTGGGAAACTTAGAAATTGATAAATTGAACAAATTGATACTCCTTTCATGTGCTAAAATTATTTTGAACCAAATCACTAAGAAAGGAATACCAATTTGGGCACTTAATTAGGTTTGAGATCACCCAATTGTAGAAAATTTATCTGTTGTGGACCAATATGGCGTCGAGCGGTAGCCCCCACCGTTGTGCGCCACTTTTTGCCCATTAATTGGTGTTGAGCGACATCCAAGTGGCGTTGAGGGCCAATGACCACTATAAGTCTGGGAACATTTTGGCTTTATGGCGTTGAGCGGTGGCATATTAGCATCGAGCTCCAGTTTTTGCAAGGCAAATGGTGTTGAACACCATATGCCATATTTTACCTATTTTTCCTGTTTGGCTATTTTTGGATGTTTAGTGGTTGATGTGAAGCACATTTTATGGTTTTCATTATTATAAATTGAAGAGAATATGTTGTTGTGAACATGTATGATGATGTTTAAAGAGTTTCAAGGAAAATTCTTGGTGATGGTATTGTTAATGTATGTCTTGATATAGGAGATGTCAAGAAGGAGATATCTTGAACTCTAATAATCATTCAAGCTCAAATAGAATAGAATGAGTTATGTGGTGAGAGTCACAGGAGAACTTAGTCTTTGGATTTGTTCTTTAGTCCTAGGCATGAAGGGGATTAACCTTGTGTGTGGTTGGGTGATAACCCGTAAAGGCTAAACTCTACAAAGTCTATGAACCATCACAGGTGCACACCTCTAGTGAATTTTATATCAAAGACATGTATCTGAGTATTAAGTTTAACATCAATTGTTATGCCTGTATAAACATATATTATATTTATGTTTGAGTGAAAGTGATATGACTTACTTGCTTTTGAATAACGTTATTTGTAAATTAGCTTACCTTGTTGTTTAGTTTTGTTTTTCTTATGCAATGATCACCTAATAGTGTGAGCAGAGGAGGACTCAAGTGAGGATGCTCCTTTGGTGGACAACAGTAAGGCTACTGAGTAATGTTTAGGGTCCTTGAAGTTGTATAGAAATAGTTTCTTCTCGAAAAACTTTGAGTTGTTCTTGGCTTAGTTTGTTTATATTATATTTTTATAGTTATTTCTTTTGGATAACTATATTAATATTTTATACTCTCATAATTATTTGTTTTGCTTTATCAGAATATCTAATGTTTTATTTAGTAGTTTATACTATTAAATAAGATGTTAAATCTTCCTCAAAGGTTTGCTCTGAGTGTCCTATAGTGGTAGAGGGATGTAGTTTCAAAGTTAACTTAATCTACCTACGCCCACATGAGCTAAATGTAATCCTAGGGATGGATTAGTTATCTGTCAATTATATTTTTATTGATTGCTATCATAAGCGGGTAGTGTTTCTTGAGGAGCCAAGGTTGCGTTTAGTGTCAGCGCAACAAGTTGTTAGTGAGTTAAGGGGAGGAACTTAGTTTTTTGTTATACTCACTCATATGAAGAAAAAGGAGGGAGATCAGAAGGAAATGATACTAGTAGTAAAGGAGTTTATAGATGTATACCCAAAAGAGATACTTGGGTTACCTTGTACCAGAGACCACTCCTCGCCTAAGCGAGACCACTCCTCGCCTAAGCGAGACCACTCCTCGCCCAAAGGGGAGGTCCCTCGCCTGAGCTAAAACCAAGCGAAACACGATCAGGCTCTCATGAGTTCTCACTTAGGTGAGCCCCTCTCGCTTGAGCGAGATGACATCTCGTTCAAAACGAAAGCTCTCTGCCTGAGTAAGAGCTCGAGCAAGAACTTGGGCCAGCTTCTGCTATTCTCGCATAAGCGAGACTAGCTCGCTTGAGCGAGAATATCAGTTCTCGCCACTGTTTCACGCATACAAGTCAGATTCAACCCAGAAGCATGCACCATACATGCTTTACACCATCAATAACACCGTATAAGCATTTAAGCACACAAAACAATCCAACCTTAGGGAAAAATAGCATAAAAACATGAAACCCTAACTTCCCTTACCTGGAGTGGGGCTAAACGTAAGCGCAATGGTCCTAGGGGAAGAGGGGAGCACTGTAACTCCAACCAGTGCAGTAAACCGGAGAAGACGTTCAAGTGAAATAATGGGTGCTCTAATTGTGCCTAGCAGAGCTCTTTGCTCCAGTAATGGAAGGGGGAAGGGTTCTTGTTTTTTAAGAACGGGGCAGAGTAAAGGAGATTAAGACTAGAAAAAAGGTTTTGGACACCCTATGAGTTGGCCCTTAAGCCCAATAGTTAAGATCAAACCCTTAAACATAAAAACCCTTAAACATAAGAGCAGAAAAAATGAATCTTACAATGAATATGAGAATGAAAACAAAATACAAACATACAAATAAATAAATAAATAAATAAATATATATATATATATATATATATATATATATATAACATATATTTTTTATTATCAATAATAAAAATTTATTATCGAGTCACTAATTGATTTTAATTATATATAATTGAATAATTCAAAATATAATTAGAAAGTAAAATAAAAAATCTGAAATCTTCCCTCTAAATCCATTCTTAAGTTATTGTTTTAAAATTTTCTTATAATTTTCAATAAGTATTTTTTTTTTTAATTTTCCCTTTGCATTGCATTTTTAACATAATATTCTTAATTATTTTGGTTCATAAATAATAAACGTTAATAATTATCACATCTTTTTTTCTTCTTAAGAAATTTAAACTTAATTACTTTTATTATCTTTTAATATAAAGTTTATCGAAGAGATATTATAAATTATAATAATTAATAATTACAACACACTTTTTGTAACTATTATACATATCTATTATTATATTATTTTACTATGATGACTATTTTCTAATACCATAATATTTAAAATATATTATTTTCTTCATTATGTGAATAGATAGATGTGACAAGGTATATATATATATATATATATATATATATATATATATATTTTAATGTTTCTCATTA
>Ga0209589_1007094_pt1 | contig 18187 bp, 22 predicted proteins | sample CowpeawhiteBW_FD_187525 | JGI IMG/M metagenome (GOLD analysis project Ga0209589, IMG submission 187525) | Root nodule microbial communities of legume samples collected from California USA - Cow pea white BW (SPAdes) (version 2) | ecosystem: Host-associated > Plants > Roots > Nodule | place: USA...
TAAATTAATTGAGACTTTACATTGATTAATTTGCAAATCTACAACAATAATTAATTGAGCAATAATCTTTAGATAACCGATGATGAATCTATTTTGAAAAAGCAATGGAATCAATCTATTTTCTTTATTATTGTTTTTATTTCTTTTTATCTTTTAAATTTTATTTCTATCTTTGTTTATCTTAATCCCCTATATTTTTTTTTATTTTATTTGACTAACTCATTTGTATAGTTTTATAAGAACTAATTTGTTAAAAATCAATTTCGTGTTCGTTGGGAGACGACTTATGGTTACTTTACCCTTTCTATTTTCTTGACTACTATCTTAGCAATACTAAAGTTGCTATAGTTTAGTTGTATTAATTTGATCGCGTCAACGACAGCGTTATCAATTATTTTTATTATTATTCTTCTTATCATTATTATTATTATTATTATTATTATTATTTCTATTATTATTGTCATTATTATTATTATTACTATTATTATTACCCTTAATATTATTATTAATTTTATCTTATTTTACTATTATTATTATTATTTTTATTATTATTATTACTATTATCATTATAATTATTATCTTATTATTATTATTATTTATTTTATTTTATTTTAATATTATTAATATGATTAATATTATTATTTTTATTATTTTTATCATTATTTTTATTATTATTATTATTATTTTATTTTTTATCTTATTTTATTATTATTAGTAGTATTTTAATAATTATTATTGTTTATATTATAATTGTAAGACCCGAAAATTTTAAATAATTAAATTAATAATTAATTAATAAATGCGGGCAGTGGGAGCCTTTATGGCATTAAATATTGATTCATGTGATGTAGAAAATTACTAGCTCAAATGGTTGAAAGTACTTTGATTGTGTGAGAGGACTTGGGTTTGAGTTCTATGTATGCCAATTATGTGTTGTTTGATTTGTTATTAATTTTTAATAATAATATGCATGATCAAGTTGAGTGATAACATGATTATAGAATTAGGTGAATTATCACAAAAATTTAAATTGCTTGAGTGGTTAGGCATTGATTTGATGATGAGCATGGTATGAGTTTGAACCTTGGTGAACTCATATTTAACTCTATTTTTGTTAAAAAATTAGTTGTGGCTTGAATATGAAAGGGTAGAGAAAACCCTAGCAAAAGCCCCTCCCAAGAGGGGCTGAAAAACAACCCAATCGTTTTTTGTTTGCATTTACCAACATTAAGAAAACCTTTAAAAGGCAAATTCAGGTGAGAAGAGGGGTTTTTGGCATCGGCAGATGAATACGAAAATTTAGAGTGAATTGTGAGGATTGAGATCTGATTTGGGAAAGAATCAAAGAGAGGGCATTGGTGCTCAAGGGAAGACGCGTAATTCAAATTCTAAGCAAAGGAAAGTCCTAGGTAATGGGAGCTGACTAGTTTAATTTCTTCCTTTGAAAGAAGATTTTAAGTTTTGTTTGATTGAATTATTGTTTACAATAAAAAAAATATGTGATGCATTTATTTTATATTTTATAAATTTTGATTGTAATGGTGATATAGTATCATCAAATTTTCCTTTGAATGTTAAATATGTGATTGATGAATTTTAGTTGTACGAAATCTAATATAGCATGAATGCATTGAGGTTTTCTTGATTTGTGGGTGAATGATGCAAAGGAAAGGTTAAGGTTTATGTTTTGGGGTTGCACTCTAAAGCTTTCATTTCTTTTAGTTATATGAAAAAGTAGATAAATGTGGTGTTATGGTATGTTATAATATTTTAGGTGGATATTTTACGACATTCATCATATAGTAATTTATATAATATTAAAGAAAAAAAGGAAAATGTGGTGGATAATTTTATATCATATAGTAATTTTAGGTGGATAAATGTGGTGTTATGGTATGCCACGGGCAAGAGGGGGCGACCGAGAAGTTTTTCTATATGTACAATGTGTCATTTCTCCCAGCTACATGTGCGGTTACCTCTGGACGACTTTACCATGGGGGTGTTGCGTGCACTGAACGTTGCACCTACATAATTGCATCCAAACAATTGGGCATATATGCAAGCCTCTCGTGTTTTGTGCCAATCACTATATCCGCAACCTTCTCCTTATGCATTTTTATACTTCTACGATACTAGGCCCCGTCAACTGACTACTTGGCTATCTCTGGTGAGTCGTCCCAACATCAGCAGATTAGACGCGTTTTCTCAGTCCTTCAAGCATTTTAAAGATGGATACTTTAAAGTTGTGGTGAAAGAGGAGGGCAGGTCCCATTTCCTGAACGCAGATGGGAGTACCAAATTCTCGTTTAGCTGGACGGGAACCCCTTCTCGATATAAGGATATGGGCACCGATGAGTTGTCGGCGGTGGATAAGGAGATGGTGGAGGTCTTGATGAAGTTTACCGATAAGTTGCCCACTAAGGGTCTAGTAAGAGTTTATAATTCGGTGCACCCGATTATTGATATTGAAGGTATTTGTTTATTACTTAAACTGTGTTAATGATTCTAAGTTGACTTAATCGGGTTTTGATGTGTTGTTGTAGGGAACATGGCGCAATCCGGAAAGAAGAATTTGGCGCTTTTTCAAGCGTTGAGGAAAGAAATGGCTGCGAAGGCCAAGGCAGCTGGGAATACTGATGTTCCCAACCTGCAAGAATCGTTACATGAGGTGCACGTGCACGGTGGGACCAAGAGAAAGGCCAAGTTGCCAGCTCAACTTGGCAAGGGGAAAGATGTAAAGAAGGTGAGGGCGGTATTGCTCGGGGCGGGATCGGTTAGCGGGACGAAAGGGCCAGAGTCCGGCTTGATTGAGTTGCTAGAGATATCTGTTAGAAAAGATATTGCTATCAACCTTCCAGATACCATCATCAACTCTATTGACGGTATGGAGGCGGATCATCTCGTGAGGACCATGGTCGAATTTGGAAGCAAGGCATTGATACTGAGTCGTCGTGTTGGGTCTCTGTATCGACGAGAAGTAAAGGAGGGAGGTAGGGAAAAGGTGGAGGAGTTGCAGGGAAAGGTCGATAAGTTTGAGGAGGAGAGGGCCGCTTGGAAGAAGGAAAGGGAGAGTTAGGAAGAGGAGAGGAAAAGATTGGGAACCTGGAAAGTTCGTTGCTTGGATTCGGAGGGAAAACTTAACTAGAGGATAGAGGATTTGGAGGCGGACTATGATGAGTTGAAAGAGAAGTATGATGGTGTTGCGGTTGAACTTGATGACTTGAAGGGTTGCATCATCCAAAACCATATTAATGGTTTTCAGAAGGGATTGCGGCAAGCAGCCTTCTTTCATCAGGATGTTGACGCAGCCGATTCAAGATTTTATGTTAATAAGGATGTTGTTGATGGGCAACTTATTAATGAGGACGAGAGCAGTCCGGACGGGGAAACGGAGAAGTAAATGATCGAGGAAGAGAAGGAGACAGAGGAATAGGACTTTTAGTTTATAATGATTTGAAACCATTATTGAGCCTATGTCTGTAATAACCTATACATTATGTTCGTGATACTTGGTACATTGCTTTGCGTTTATGTTTAATGTGAATAAAGCTTTGTGTTTGCTATTTTGTATGCCGGATGTTGATGATTTGTGATGTATGTTATGCTTGGCGAACTCGATTGTATGTTAAGGGTGTTCGACCCAGGCCGCTCACTTGTGGTAAGGCTGGGGAACTTAAACAAATTAACCAACGAGTTAAGGGTGTTCGACCCAGGCCGCTTACTTGTGGTAAGGGTGGGAAACTTAAACGAATTAACCAACTAGTTAAGGGTGTTCGACCCAGGCCACTTACTTTTGGTAAAGGTGGGGAACTTAAACGAATTAACCAACAAGTTAAGGGTGTTCGACCTAGGCCGCTTACTTATAGTAAGGGGGGGAACTTAAACGAATTAACCAACGAGTTTAGGGTGTTCGACCCAGGCCACTTACTTGTGGTAAGGGTGGGGAACTTAAACGAATTAACCAACGAGTTTAGGGTGTTCGACCCAGGCCGCTAACTTGTGGTAAGAGTGGGAAAGTTAAACGAATTAACCAACGAGTTAATGGTATTCGACCCAGGCCGCTTACTTGTGGTAAGAATGGGGAACTTAAACGAATTAATCAACGAGTTAAGGGTGTTCGACCCAGGCCACTTACTTGTGGTAAGGGTGGGGAACTTAAACGAATTAACCAACTAGTTAAGGGTGTTCGACCTAGGCCGCTTACTTGTGGTAATGGTGGGGAACTTAAACGAATATGAGAGGTGAACTAGAGAATAGTCGTAAAGTTGGGAACCCTTTGTATTATTCATTGAATATAGGGTGCCTCGTTAAAACCTCCCTGGCCAAAACCCTCCTTAGGAAAAAAAGACCAGGTGAGGAAAAAGAGTACACCTAAGGTTACAAGTGTTTTGATGTGATACAGTATATGTTTAACTAAAGTAAAACTTGAGATGGGACACATTCCATGTATTGGGTATTTCCTCCCCAGATAAATGCTCCAAACGATATACTTTTATGAACAATCTTAGACATAGGTTTGCGTTATACTTTCTGGCAGCTCTTTGTTTGGCGGCTAAGTTGCGTATCTGGGCTTTTACTCTGAGTTCGGGTAGGAGGTCGAGGTGAGTGGCCATGTTTTGATGGTTGTGGGTTGGGTCATATAGTTCTTGGCATAGGAATGGTTTGCCAATTTCGACGGGTATCATGGCGTCTGCCCGTAAACTAGGCTGAATGGGGACTCGTTTGTTGCTGACTGAGGGGTGCACCTGTAGGCCCATAGCACTTCTACCAGTTCTTCGGGCCATCGGCCTTTGGCGTTGTCTAACCGTTTGCGTAGTTTCATTAGAATAACTTTGTTGGCCGCCTCTGCCTGCCCATTGGTTTGTGGGTGTTCTACAGAACTGGTTATGTGTTTGATGCCCAGACCAGTGTAGAACATGGCTAGTTCCTTATCTATGAATTGTCGACCATTATCAGTGATGATAGTATGCGGAACGCCATATCGGCATATGATATTTTTCCAGACAAATTGCTAGATCTGCTGGGCTGTGATAGTGGTCAGCGATTTGGCTTCTATCCACCTAGTGAAATAATCAACGGCTACTATTAGGAATTTCACCTGGCCCTTACCGGGAGAGAAGGGGTCGAGGATATCCATTCCCCATTTAGCGAAGGGCCATGGGGATAGTATGGAATGAAGTTGTTCTTGTTTCTGGTGCATGAGGTTGCCATGTTTTTTCCATGGTTTGCATTTTTTAACGTAGTCCTGACAATCCGCTTCTATAGTTGGCCAAAAGTAACCGGCTCGAAGGATTCTGGTGGCCATAGTACATGCGCTGGAATGGTAGTCGCAAATGTCTTCATGCAACTCCTTAATTATATACTGCGCTTGTTCTGCAGTGACACATTTGAGAAGCGGTTGGCCATATCCGCGTTTGTAGAGGTCATCACCTATCATGGTATATCTAGCGGCCTTAGCTAGCCAAGTTTTGTTAGGATCTTGTGGGGGGTTGCTGGTTTGGAGATATTGGATATAAGGGGTGGTCTAGTTGTGGGTTTGGGAAGGGGCGATGTTGTCGGTTGAGCTGTAGGTTAGGTTGTGGCAAGTATTTGTGATTGAAGGAGTGGATAGTGTTTATTGCAATAGGGATCGATGGCGGCTTTTTAATTTGGTGCTAGCTAATTTGGATAGGATGTCGGCTCTGATGTTGTCGGTCCTAGGAATGTGTTCGATGCGGACTTGTTCAAAAGCGGATTGAATGACTGCGCGGACCAGATGGTAATATTGTAAAAGGATGGGGTCTTTGATCTGGAATTCGTCATTCAGGTGGCCCACAGTAAGTTTGGAGTCGGTTTTGCACGTTAGAGTTTTGACGCCAACTTCGTGGGCAAGGGAAAGCCCGACGAGGATGGCTTTGTATTTGGCCTGATTGTTGGATGTTTTGAAGGCAAATTGGAGGGATTTCTCAATGAGGATATCGTTGGGCCCTTCTAACACGATACCAGCTCCAGCGCCTTTCGGATTTGAAGAACCATCTACATGAAGCGTCCACTGGTCCTCTGTGGGTGTTTGTTGGAGATCATTGACGAAGTTTAGGAGGCATTGGGCTTTAATGGGGCCATGAGGTTCATAACAAATGTTAAATTCCGACAACTCGACAGCCCAGGATGACATCCGTCCTGCAAGGTCTGGTTTTTGTAGTATTTTCTAGATTGGGTAGTCGGTTTTGACGGTGATGCTGTGGTTTTGGAAGTATGGGCGTAGGCGACGGGCTGCGTGGACCAGGGACAGGGCTAGCTTTTCCACCATTTGATATCTGTTTTCAGGATCTTACATGTTCTGCCAACGAAGTAAATAGGATGTTGTGTGCCGCCTACATCCTGGACAAGTGCGGTGCTGATAGTATAGTCGGTGGTTGTGATGTAAACTAGCAGGGTTGATGAGTATTCGGCTTGTGAAGGATAGGTGGTGAGGTAAGGGTGGTTTTAAGCTTTTAGAAAATTTGTTCATAGTCGTCAGTCCACGTGAACTTGGCAGATTTTTTGAGTTGTATTATGGGTTGGGTTTGTTTAGGTAGTTTGGGCAGGAAGCGGGAAATAGTTGTAAGGCGGCCTATGAGCGTTGGACTTCTTTGATGTTGGTGGGACTACGCATTTCGATAATCGCTTTGCACTTTTCAGGATTGGCCTCTATGCCGCGCTGGGTTAGCATGAAGATGATGAACTTACCACGGTCGACGCTGAATACACACTTGTCGGGGTTGAGGCGAAGGTTGTATTGGCGTAATGCGAAGAAGACTGCTGAGAGGTCCTGGGCGTGTTGGTGATGGCTTGGAGATTTGACAACCATGTCATCGATGTATACTTCGACACATTGTCCCATCATATGGCTGAAAACTTTGTCCATCAACCGTTGGTAGGTTGCTCCGGCGTTTTTGAGACCAAAAGGCATAACTTTGTAAAAATAATTGGCGTCGTCTATGATGAATCGATCTTGTTCATGTCAGACACGACCATGGGAATTTGATTGTAACCGGAATATGCATCTAAGAAACTAAGGACTTTATTCCCCGCTACACCGTCAACAAGTCGGTCAATGTTAGGTAAGGGGTAGGCATCTCGAGGGCAGACTTTGTTTAGATCTGTGTAATCTACACACATTCGCCATTTGTCGTTGGCTTTCTTCACCAAGACTACGTTAGAAAGCCAAGTGGTATATTGAGCTTCTTCAATGAATCCTACGCTTAGTAACTTATCGGCCTCGGCCTTGGCCGCTAGACGTCGTTCTTCGCCGAGTTTGTATTTTTTCTGAGAGATGTAGCAGGCGTCTTTGTAGATGGATAACTTGTGGGATGCTACTAGGGGGTCTACTCCAGGTAGGTCAGCGGCTGACCAAGCGAAAAGGTCTGTGTTGCTGACTAGGATAGGTGTGATGATGGCACGCTTGTCAGAGTTTAATCCGGTGCCTAGGTTGATGGAGTGGCCATTTGGAAGTTCTAGAGGGGAGGTTTCTTCGACAGGTTCGAAACGAACATCCCGGCCCACTCTGAGGTCTAGATCTTCTCCCGATAGAGCGATCCCAGAGCCAGGTGGTCGCTCGATGTGGTTGGTTTGCTGGATTAGGAGTTATGGGCGTAGGCTGGCCATGTAGCATTCGCATGCCAGCTGTTGGTCGCAATGGACGGTGAGGATGTCGCTAGAAGGGGAAGGGAATTCATTGGCAAGGTGAGGGGTGGAGACGACAACGCTGAGGGTGTTGAGCGACGGGCGGCCAAGGAGGACATTGTAAGATGTGGGCGCATCGACAATGAGGAAGCGGATGGGAATGGTTTTAGTCTGGGCTCCATCATGAAACAAGGTATGAAGGTCAATGTAGCCGCGAGTGGAAACTTGTTCGCTAGAGAAGCCATAGATTGGTTCATCATACGGGACCATGGTGGTGTCTGGAAGTTGGAGTTTTTGATATGTGGCCCAGTAGAGGATGTCAACAGAGCTGCCCTGGTCAACAAGGACTTTCTTGACTACGTAGCTTTCGATCTCAACAGTGATGACCATGGGGTCGTCTTGTTGGTGGTCGAGGCCGTGAAAGTCATCGTCCGTGAAGGTGATGGGAGGCATGTGGCGTCTGTGATGGGAATGGGTAATATGGTTGATGGATTGGATGTGACGGAGGTGTTTCTTTCTAGCACAAGAGGTGGATCCTCCACTAGCGAAACCACCAGAAATGGTGTTGATAGTGCGACGTAGGGGAGGATCGGGAGGGGTGATATCAGTGCGAGCCGGTTGAGGATCCTGGTTAGTGGGTTGGGTAGGGCGTCTGTCGTGGCGAGAGTCGTGTGGAGGTCATTTCTGGTCGGATCGAGGGGGGTGACGGGCTCAGGAGGGATGATCATCTCTGCGGATGAAGCGGCGAAAGTGACCAGCACAAACCAGTTCTTCAATTTTATCCTGTGGTGCTTTGTAGTCTTTTGTAGTGTGGCCATGGTTGCACTGGTAGCGGCAATACTTCGTCATATCAGCATTAGGGGGAGTGGTCGTCTTGCGTGGTGGTGGGATGAGGTCAGCTTGCAAGGCCTCATCAAAGAGGCGGGATCTGGGACATTAAGGGGGGCATATCTAGTAAAGCGGGGTTGGCGGGGCTCTCGTGGTCGGGTATCAAAGCGAGGGGTTGTGGGGTGGGGTTGGCGGTGGTGGCTGCGTAGTCATTGCAGAATTTGATGTAGAGGGTTTGCATTTCCTCCATGCGAACATAGTCGGTCACACGCAACTTGAGCTCGTGCATAGAGGCAGGTGGGTGGAGGTAGACATTGTTGGCGAAGGGGCCGGGTTGGAGGGTGAGTGCCATACATTGGAGGATCATTTCCTGGTTGAGGTCGGGGGTACGAAGGGTTGCCTTACTAAAACGATCGATAAATGCCTGGAGTGGTTCACCTTGTTCTTGCTTGATGCCTAGGAGGGAGATTGTAGCAGTTTGATGTGGGCGGCTGCCAGCGAAATGGGTTGAGAACATATGGGAGAGAGCGTCGAAGCTGTCGATGGAGTAGGGTGGGAGGGTTGTAAACCATTCTAGAGCGGGGCCTTTGAGGGTGGTAGGGAAGGCTTTGCAAAAGACTGTGTCTTGGGATGTGTATAGGGCGACATGGGTGATGTAAACTTTAAGATGTTCGTCAGGGTCGGTTTCACCGGTGTAGCGGTCCAGTGTGAAGGGTTCCCACTGGGCGGGAAGGGGGTGTTGGCGATGAAGTCGGTGAAGGGGTGGCGACGTTTGGGCTGGTGTGGTGGTAGCGGATGGGGGGAATGGGATGGTGGACAAGAGTGGGAAAGGTAGAGGTGAAGTTGTGAGGGGGGATGTGGGTCGCAGGGATGTAGTGTGGGTTGTAAGGTGGGACATGGGTAGTTTGTAGGGTGGTGGGTACATTATAGGGGACCTCGGTAGTGGGGAGGGTAGCGGCAGGGGTAGGGGCCACGGTGTGCCCTGGTTGGGTGGAGGGGAAGTGAGTGGGATGGGTGGAGGGGATGGGTGTTTGTTGGGTGGAGGTGAAGGTGTGAGGGGTGGGGTTGTATTCGCTTTCTTCTTCTGTGGGCTAGAATGTCGGGGACCTTACAGCCTCAGATGTCTCCTTGGCTTTTCCCTTCTGAGTGGGGTCGGCCTCGATCTTTCGCCTGAGGCGAGAATTTTCTTGTCGCAGTGCCTCCATTTCATCAGCGCTACGTTTCTTCAGGTCTGGCAGCTCCTGTTGCATTTTGGCCTGACTGTCTAGGATGGCAGCCAGATCCGGGGTGATGTTAGCGGGTCCTGAGGGACCAGCATCAACTTGCTTGTTAACTCCAGCTCTGCTATGGGTTGAAACCATCTTTGGAGAAAAACGGGTAGTAAGGTGTCATCTCGTGCCCCATGGTGGGCGCCAATTGTTCCTACAGCGAACAAACAAGATACATTAGGCACAAGTGTCACCTTACCCATAGAGTCTGCTATCTCCTCAGTTGGCCTCTTCCCGGTTGGCACATGTCTGCTTGGACCCGGGAGGGGTTACCTACAGAAGGGACTCTGAAGCTTAAGTCAGCTAAAGCTCTCAAAAAGTCAAATCAAGTGATTAATGGAGTAATGAATGTGTACCTTTAATTACTGGGGTCCATGCGTATTTATAGAGTATTAATTATGTTTGTCCATGTCATGGGTTGGGCCCTAGTTTGGCCTGTAGATGGGCCTGGGCCCTAGCCCAGGCCCTTACTTCGACTATTGTGGGCTCATTGGGTATCAGGGGGCTTTGATTTTGCTAAGTGCCTTGAGGTTGTCGGCATAAATCGACTACTTCCTTTGGCGGTTTGTATTGCTCATATGTTGACTTGGGTAGGTTATTTCTCTTAACATATTATGTTATCGATTTAGGCCGGCTAGGCTTAGGTCAGCCCAGCCTCGGCCGGTTACTTGAATGATTTAGTGTATAGGTGTAGTGATCGTTTATTATTATTTTGTTAAGTTGGCTTGGTGTGGTACAAAGCTGAAGACTGAAAATACATTTTATGAACTAATGTGTTTGTTATTGTTATAATCAAATCAGTTTCAACTAAACCTAAAAATTGATGTGTATAATTGTTTCTATTTCTATTGGTAACAATAAATGAAATTGTGGATAGATGAAATTTCTGCTCATTGGATAATATTGTGTGATGTTTATAACTAATGTTTATGTTGTTATATTAATTTATGCTTTAATATTGTCTATTCTTACCATTGATAAAAATGTTCTATATCATGTATATATTTTAAGTATTTTGTATGAAAATAATTATAAAATAATTTGTCTTACTAAAACAACTATTGTGTTACGGAAAACACTTGAACTAAACTTTGCATTTGCAAAAAAAATAATAATAAAAATTAGTTTGATATTTATATGAAAAAAAAATGACTGATAATAAAGATAATCTTTATCAAATTTATGAATTCAAAATTATTGTTTATGACATGAAATTAAAATGAATTATTTTAATTGATATCATGTTTAAGATCATGTAAATGTTGGTAAAAGAAGAAATCTTCATATCAAAAATTGAAGGGATACTCAAGTAAAAATTAAACTTGTCTTCTAGATTTCTTTAAAGAGTTTTTCATGTTTCTAAATTTAGACTCTTTCTTGTGCTCAACAAGGTTATGAAGTGGTTCTCAAGTGCAATAAGATTATTATTTCTAGACATGTGTTTTGGTTGGTAAATGATATATTTGTGATGATTTGTTTGAGTTAAGTACATTGATCTTGTAATAAAATATTTAGCACTTATTCTTTGATTATCACATATTTTAAAAGTATTGATATATCACATGCTATTATTATAATTGTTGAGAAGTTTGGTTAAAGACCATTCAAATTATAAAATTTTGAGGTACAAAATTAATTAAATAGAGAAATGACATTACATGTGTATATAAATGAGTGTTTTGTGTGAAACTCATGGTATTATTCACTATGTAACATCTTCATATAGTGTATGGTGTTAATATAATGGTGCAGTGAAAGAAAGGAAGAAAAAAAATGCTTTGACATGGTAAATGTTATGCTTCAAGTTCTAGCTTGCCTAACATTATATTAGTGAAATTCTATATCTTGCTTACCATATTTTGAACACAAAAGAACCACATTTAAAATATTTCAAAGTGTGGGGGTGTCTTGCAATGGTTAATACACCTGTTAATAAAAAATTCTTAGTTATATATTATAAAGTGAATGAATATATACCTCACTGGTTTGCCATCTAGTGTAATATTATTTTTGTTTTTTCTAGTTATGACAATATGTCCAATTTCTTGAAATTATTGAATGATATATATTAATGTAAATTGGATATTGATTTTTGTGACACAAAATCACCTATTGGTTATGGTTATGTTTTAACCTTGGATGGAGGTGAACTATCATGGAAATATTTTAAAAAATTGTTGTCATGATTTACCATGCAAGCATAAATTATTCCTTTTTCTAATGCATCCTAACAATTTAATTGTTATATTTAAAGTTTTTAGTAAAAATGTCAATGAAAAATTGACATATTAGAATGAGAGACAAATGTATAATTACTCATGGTTATCTCTCTTGACTTTGTCAAGTAAAAAAGAAATATTGCAGATCTGCTTATTAAAGGGTTGATGCATCAACAACAAGTATTTGAGTCGTCGAGGGGAATGAGACTATAGCCCATAAATTAGTTGCAACAATGGACACCCATCTCCATATGAATGGCGATCCCATGGAATGGAGTTCAATGGGTAACAACGAAGTTGTTGTTGACTAAAGTACACCAAATAATTTGATTAAATTTTATGTCTCATTCCTATGGCGAGTTGTACTATAAATTGTGACAATAATAAGGTTGAGGTATGTGCACTATCATGCTTATTTTATAAAATACCTCTTAATAAACCTAATGGTGTAGGTATGTGCATTATTTTATAAAATACCTCTTAATAAACTCAATGACAATTATTGTAGGGGTGTGAGTCATAGACCACCCTTTGAGGGTTTACCTAGTGAATGTGATGGTGGGGCCGCCATTGTGAGACATGGGCAAGTCTCTAAGTGACACTCATGAAACAAGATACATGCACAAGGCCGTAACGTGCACCCACTGATTAGAACCTAAAATGAACATCGATATTGTATGTGTTATTTACTAAAACCTAGTCACAGAGGATGTAGTTCAAGACAATCAAGTCTCTGCATTTTCTCAGGTGGAAGTTTATAAGTACTAGGTGTAAGGGTTAGACCCAGAAGGTTCCTTACACTGAACTACAATATTTTGTTTTCAAAGATAATATATTTTTATTTTATTTTTTTTAAAATTATGTGGGGGATTGTTTGAAATATTTTATTATAATTTAAAAAATTAATAATTAAAATAAAAAAAACTTACTGTTACTCATGTATTTATAGACCTTTAATTTATGGGTTAATGGTTTTTATGGCTAACGGCTATATTCTTATTACTATTTACTCCTTTGTCTCTTTTTGCTACCTATAAATACCACCTAGGTGCATGGGGAAAGAAAAAACAACAACAACAGAGACAACAAACACTAGAGTCATTCTTAAAAGTGTTCTTCTTTTCTTCTCTATATTATCTTTAAGACAGTAGTGTTCATAAGGTTCAGAGATCCTTCGCTACACTCGATCGATCTGACAAGTTGTTGTATCTTGGGAGAGAAACGCATTTGATTTGAAACACATATGATTGTGTATTTGTTTAGTCCTGTGCAGTAGGGGCATTTTCTCTCTAAGGATAGCGCTATGCATGCCTCAACCCAGGATATTTCTACTCCTTACCTTTTATCTTTTATTTATTATTGTTATTATAATTGTTGATCTCTGATTAATATTCATTGCTTTATATATATGTTTCAGTATTATTATTGCTCTAATTATTATTATTATATTATTTTCATATTTTTATTATTATTAGTATTATTTGAGTAATCATTTTCTAACAGTTTTTTTGCTAGCTCTTTCCAGGTAAGGGAAGCTAGGGTTTTCGCGTTTTTGTAACATGTTGATGTTTGACTATTGTTCCTGATATAAATGTTGGATTTATGTTTATACTTGCATGAGATTGAACTGGTGTTGGCATTGTATTGTTTCCATGGTGTTTTCCTAACTTATCTGTGCAAATAGTGGAGGAACCCGACATTCTCGACCAAGCGGATGTGCCTCGCCTAGGCGAGATTGACAACAACTCACCCAGGGTTTCTACTCGAGCTCTCACTCAGGCGGAGAGCTTTCGTTTTGAGTGAGTAGTCATCTCACTCAGGCGAGAGCAACTCGCCTAAGCGAGAATGCGAGGGAGCCCGAGTTGTTTCGCTGCAGTTGTAGCTAAGGCGAGGGACCTCGCCTTTGGGTGAGGGGTGGTCTCGCTCAGGCGAGGAGGTCTCGCCCAAGCGAGAACTCGCGAACCCTAATGTGTCTTTTGTTGGCAGTCTCGCCTAAGCGAGGACCTGTAGCTTGAGCGGAAGACCTCTTTCGCCTGAGCGAGGGTCCCTACCTTGAGCGACACTGGTGCGGGAATTTGTGTACCTCTTTCATGTTCTCTTTGGTGTTAGTTGTATGATTGGTTAGAGTACTTTATTTAATGTATGAAGTATGCGAATATGCATGAAATAGTTGATTTATATGGCTGGAAATTGATGTATTTAGCATGAGCTTGGTATGATATATGCTTGGATAGTTGGTTTTATACATATATTGGCACGAGATTGATATGCATGGGAACACTATGATTGGTTGGTGAAACACAGACAAGGTATGGGTAGGACATAATCCCATGACTCACATAGTGGGAGCTCATGGTGGTGCCTCATCTAATGAACATAATTCCATGGACCCTCCTAGTGGGAGTTCGCAGTGGTGCCTCAATGTAAGGACGTAATTCCACGGAGGCCTCGTGGTGGTGTCTCAAGGCCAGGACATAATTCCACGAAGGCCTCGTGGTGATGTTTCACTGCTAGGACATAATTCCATGGTCTCATGATGGTGCCTCAGTTTACGCATCTGGATAGTCGAGTCTTGGGGTCTTAAATGGTTTTGTATTCCATGTGTGGACGTCTGTTATTTATGCCTGACTTTGAAATCGAATGTTGACTATTATGATATAAGATATTCTTTCACTAGCTTACCCTTCTGCTTGTTTGTATGTTTGTGTGTGGTATTTCTCCTTTGTGATGATCATCAACTTTATTGATGTAAACAGATGTGAGAACCCCTAGTAGTGGTAATAATAATGGAAATGTCGCAGCTTGATGGTTATGGACAAATATCGGGCTCACTATGGAGCCCACGACAGATGGATTTTAACTAGATTACAATCCCTTGTTTTGGACAAGACTTTATGCTACTTTTAAACTAGCGTATTTTGTTTAGGTCGTGTGTGTGGCCTCTTTCCTTTTGGCATGGATATGCATGGTGTGCAATATACCTCCATAGTTCAAACTCTGTACTCTCTAAATATTTTATGTATGTGACATTTTATTTAATGGGATTTACCTATTTAATTGGGACGTTACAATTATTATTACTATTATCATTATCATTATTCTTATTATTATTATTATTATTATTATTATTATTATTATTATTAATTTTATTATATTTTAATAATATTATTATTATTTATTATTATTATTTTCTTTTCTTTTCTTTTACTATTATTATTAGTATTATAATTATTATTATTGTTATTTATATTATTATTATTATTACTATTTTTATTTTTATTATTATTTTATTTTACTATTATTATTATTATTATTATTTTCATTACTATTTTACTATTATTATAACTTTTATTATTTTATTTTATTTTATTATGATTATGATTATACTATTTTATTATTATTGTTAATTTTATAATTGTTTTATTTTATTTATGATTTTATTATAATTATTATTGCTTTATTTTATTATTATTATTATTTTATTATTGTTTTATCTTACTAGTATTATTGTTTTCTTATTATTGTTTCATTTTATTTTATTATTATTTTCATTATTTTTATTTTTATTGTTTCATTTTATTATTATAATTATTATCATTATTATTGTTGTTATTGTTATTTTTATTGTTTCATTTTCTTTATAATTATTATCATTACTATTTTATTATCCGTGCGATATTTTGGGACAATGATTATGTGTTCTTCGTGGGTTGTATATTGTTTGATTGTCTATGATTGTGTTAGGTATAACACTTTATTTTCATGGTTTTATATGAATTTATAAAGGGATAGATGTGTGATTATACTTGAATGATGCATATGAGCTGTGATGTTGTAAATTTAAGTATATGAAATATATGAATGCGTATTTTGGATTCTGGATGTTTGAGAATTCAATTGTTGGATGCTAGGAATTTAATTAGAGTACCTAAAACCAGTAGTGATTGATGCAGGCGGGGAGGTCCGTATATGTTGTACTCTTTTGTGGGGATACGAGCGGGGAGGTTCGTATGTGTTGTACTCGCACTTAAGGCTGCTATGAGCGGGGAGGTTCATAGTAGGTGTTCACGCATGTTGGACTACGAACGGGTAGGTTCGTAGAGTTGGACTACGGGGAGGGAGGTCCGTAGAGTTGAACCACGAGCAGGCAGGTTCGTGGAAGCATTGGAATCCTTAAGACCAGCTTGAGTATGTATCTTATATAGGTAGTGTGTTTTTCTTAATTTCGTTTTAATGTGTTGCAATATGGACTTGGACCAGGAGGTGCTTGACTGTGTCATGAGCGGGTAGGTTCATGGCTGGTGGTGAAAACGTGATAATATGAGCGGGGAGGTTCATATTATGATGCTCTCGTGTGAGGATATGAGCGGGGAGATTCGTATGTTCTGTGCTCACACTTGAGGGCTGCTGCGAGCGAGGGGGTTCGTAGTTGTTGGATCACGTGTGTTGGACTACGGGCGGGGAGGTCCGTAGAATTAGACTACGAGCGGGGAGGTTCGTAAAGGTAGGACCACGAGCGGGCAGGTTCGTGGAAGCATATATATCCTGGGTCCATGGTCATTGTACCACACTTAGCCGGTCCAACCAAATAATAATAATAAACGATCACCATATATACGCGGAACAAATAAAGTAAACAGCCTAAGCCAACCTAAGCCTAACCGGCCTAAGCCGCTAAAAGAGTAACCAGCCTAAGCCGATAGAAGAATAATAGCGGCCTAAGCCGCTGAAAGAGTAGCCGGTCTAAACCGACCACTCTGGAAAACTTAACGAAATCAAAGCACTTCTAAGATTCAACAAACCCACAATAATCAAACTAAGGGCCTGGGTTAAGGCCCAGGCCCACCTACAGCCCAAAATAAGGGCCCAACCCATGACGTGGCCAGACATAATTAATAATCTATAAATATGCATGGACCCCATGAATTAAAGGTACGCATTCATTACTTCCCTAATCACTAGATTTGACTTTCTTAGAGATTTCGCTGACTTGAGCTTCGGAGTCCCTTCTGCACGTAACCCCTCTTGGGTCCAAACCGATCACACCGAGATACCCATGAGAGATATGTGTCAACCGGGAAGATGCTTACTGAGGAGATGGCGGACCAGGGTAAGGTAATACTTGTGTTTAACATATCTTGTTTGTTCTCTATAGGAACAATTGGCGCCCACCGTGGGGCACGAGATAGTATCTTACCACCCGCTTTCTCCGAAGATAGTTTCTACCCGCAGCTGAGCAGGAGTTAACAAGCAAGTTGATGAAGGCCCCTCAGGACCTACTAACATCACCTCGGATCTGTCCGTCATCGTAGACGGTCAAGCCAAAATGCAACAGGAGCTGGTTGACTTGAAGAAGCACAGTGCTGATGAGATGGAAGCACTACGAAGGAGAACTCTCGCCTAAGGCGAAAGATTGAAGCCGATCCCACTCAAAAGGTAAAGGCCAAGGAAACATCTGATGTCGTAGGGTCCCTAGCTTTCCAGCCTACTGAAGAGGAAAGCGAGTACAATCCTACCTCGCACACCTTCACCACCACCCAACAAACTCCCATCCTCTCAACCCATCATACTCACTTCCACTCCACCCTCCCACGAAATACTGTGGCTCCCACCCCCGCCGCCATCTTGCCCACCATACACATCCCGCCCTACAACATGCCCACCATGTAACATCCCTAGGGAATATTACTTAAAAATAAATAATAAAATAAATAATTGCATTAATAGCCATCTCGATAAAAATCCCAACGCGGGATAATTTCAATTATTTAAGATAGCGCGCCAAAACTCATAACTGAATTCATAACAGGTTACAAGTTACCAAAATTTGTATTTAAAACATAAATTACAATTTATGTAAAACCCTAGCACTACTCCCATGCTAGCCCTCACTCCGCCATCTGAGCATCCTCAGCACCACCTGTATCAACATCTGCTCCCGTGTAACGAATTACACGATCATCGCCACACACAAACAGAAAGGGTGAGCTGAGAAAATAAAATAACAAGCATGTAAACACAAGATAGATCATTTACCCATCTTAATCATTATCTATAAATCTTGGCCAAGACCCTAACCCCCAAGACTTACAGTCTTCAAATCATACAATTGGTTAGCCTTGGACTCGGGAATCTGATGCTCACACGAACCTGCCCGCTCGTGGTCCTGCCTCTACGAACCTCCCCGCTCGTAGTCCTGCTCTACGGACCTACCCGCCCGTAGTCCAA
>Ga0209589_1007097_pt1 | contig 18185 bp, 7 predicted proteins | sample CowpeawhiteBW_FD_187525 | JGI IMG/M metagenome (GOLD analysis project Ga0209589, IMG submission 187525) | Root nodule microbial communities of legume samples collected from California USA - Cow pea white BW (SPAdes) (version 2) | ecosystem: Host-associated > Plants > Roots > Nodule | place: USA...
ATATATATATATATATATATATTACTTTGGCGGTTTGGGTTCTATCAAAATGGCACATAGGATAGTCTTCAAATACTTATAATACCTGCAACCAGTTCCTAAGAGAGCACAGAAACTTTCTCCTTTGAGATCTACTGGAAGTACAGGATCCTGCAGTGGTAAAAATATTGAAAAAATTAAAATATATATGCGTGTCATAAACATATATATATATATATATATAAAGAGAAGGGGCAAATTTGGAGTTTATAATTGTCTCTAAAATAACTTGAGTATACACATCCTTCGTTTTTTTTCTTCAGGATGTACATGGATCTAATAGTGTACCTTGAATGAATAATTTATTTTCACCACATAATTTTCCCCTGCAGGGATTTCAAATCGATCAAATGCATATTTCCTCTGCAAAAAACACCAAGAAATCAGAATAAAAAAGATAAATAAATATATAAATTCAATTGGCACAGAAAGCATCCCATAACTCCGAGACACGACAAATTATGTAGCTAGCAAACCTTAACAGGTGCCATGCTAAAGTTCGAAACATCCAAATTCACCAGATGCTGTGCTACCTCATTCTTAACATCAGCTGCAGCATCCTACAATTTGTGACAAGATAGACCCATCAACCACGGGATATGACAAAAATAGGGTAGAAATTAAAAATAAATAAAAATCAAATCAAATAGTAAATACATGTATATCAGAGTCAATCTACAAACTTACTTGCAGCTTTTTAAAGAAATCCGCAGAAGAAATTCGAGACTCCCGGACATCTCTCTCGAGACTCGTCATCTCTTCAGTGCGAAGCAGAGGTCGGGTAGGAACTGCATAGACGCACCTTTGCATGCCCTTAACAATAACACAACAACTCTGATACAAATCCCCAGTCTTAACCTGAATTGGAAACCAGAATCGAGAATGCAAATCATCAGAGTAATACTCGCTAGCAGGAATGAGCAACCTACTGTTGCACAACTCAACCCTCCATTGGTCAAGTCCAAAAAAAGCAAACTAAGTTTCAATGATGACAAAAATAATAATAATAACAGGATACTTCACAGGACCTCCATTCTACGGCTAAAATATTACGGCCTTAAGAAATAAAAAGTAACATTTTGTACCGTGGATGAAAACGTCAAAAAAACTATTGAAATAAGATAATATGTCGTGTAAAAGTACCTTCCCAAAGAGATAAAGGGTGCCCCTATTTTCCCCATAAAACTCTTCGTAGGCATCTAATATGTAGAAAGGCAGTGACCCATCTTCCTCCAGATCAAACTCTGAATGTTGGTTCTGCCAAGCATCCTTCGAATCAGAAACATCAACCCCGCCAGCATCGCGTATTGCTTCCTTCCAACCAGCAGTCGCAGATAATGCAGGGTCGTCCGCTTCTTTTACCTTCGCGTTCAAAGTGAACACCTCCTTCTTTGCATCCGCTTTCACTTCAATTTCAAAACTCTTCACCTCTTCCTCCTCAATCATACATTCATTAATTTGAGAATCCTCAGCTCCCACGGCCGGTCCCTGCCCATTCTCAGAATTATCGCGCCCGAAATCTTGGATTTCACTAACCACTGCGCTCTTTGGCGCAAACCCCGAGTCAAAACCATCACTCTCAACAACTATCTTAACAGACTCAGCGTTACCATTTCCCGGCAATGAAGAAAAATCTCCCATCATACCAACAGAATTATTATCCCTAACCGTGTTATTAACACGCAAAGCATTGTTTGCAACAGAAGTGGAAGAGGAATTCCCTTGCGCCCTTCTACGCCTCAGTCTATCAGTCTCGTCCGCAGCGAACTCCGCGATAACATCGTCGACGATGCTCTCACAGGCTTTGTCGTCTCTGCTCTTCTTGAAAACGGAGGAAGTGAACATAGAGGACAACCTCTGCCCTCCCATCATGGCCGCAGCGGCGGAGAGCGACGAAGAAGGCCGTTTCGGCTGAGGATCCTTCTTCTCGACCTTCTTCCGCTTTGGCCTCTCCGATTCGCCTTCGGATTCATCGGAGGAGAGAGTGAATCCAGCCTGAGACCAGTCCTCTTCCTCGCCCTCATCGCCGTAACCGATTCCTTCATCGTCGACTATGAAGGAGCGCGCCTGCTCGCGGCGCTTGGCGACGAGTGCGTTGTACTCGTCCTCAGGGACAGTGTCGTAGACAGGGTTTTCTAACCTGATTTGGGGCCCAGTGCCATCGGATCGACGACCACCTCGGAGGCGGGCCTTGAGACGTTCCAACGCTTCGCTGCGAGCGGTGGACTCCGGTCCCCTCGGCCTTCGCCTCCCGCTTACTGGCTCTTCGTCCGCCATCTCTATCTTTCTCGATCTCTGACTGGTGTGAAGTGATTGTGTGATTTACTGATGGAGAAGACGACGGCTACCTTAAGGGTTTTGAAGAGAACGCGGGAAATTGATCCAATTTTGGCGCGCTTTCTCGAACCAGTATTCAGAGTCATTTTAAGTTATCCATTCTGATACAAAATTTTCTTGTTGTTTTAATATTTTTTAATAAAATAATCCCATTTTTTTCTAAATATTTACCTGTTTTATATTTATCTCTTAAAGTTAAGATCAATAATATTTATTTTTAAAATATATATAATAAATTTTAAAATAGTTATTAAATAAAATAATTATATGAAAAGAAATTCAAATAACCATCAAAATAAAAGAGATTTAAAATAAATGATTAAAGATAAATTAATTATAAAATAATAAATTTTTTAAATAATAATTAATGATAAAATTAGAAAATAAAATGTGGACAGAAAAGATAAAATTCTCTTTATATATTGAATAGAATACAAAAGTGGACATAAAAGTCGGTCAAAACTAATTATATTTCTCTATGTATAAATAATGTTCTCTTAAATAATGTAACATCTAGATTTTTTTTTTCAATGTATATAAATTATTTTCTTGACAAACTTAAATATATACAGCACAAATCATACTTTAATTTACATAAATTATAATTTAATAGAAAAAAAAATTGATGCATGTGTTTGAATATTATTTTTTCATACTTTTAAATCAACATGAATTTGAACTGTGAAAATATGTGAAATAAAAAATATGAGTTATCAAAAAAATTAAATATTAAAGTAAACAAATAATAAAAATTAAACAGTATTGTTTTATCTTTTATTTTTGAAAAAATGAACTTCTATCGGTTAACTGATCACTAATTGAATTATGTATTTTATTTTCTCATTTTTATTCAATGACCTCTTATCTTAAATACCGCGCACACTCCATTTTTTAATTCAATCACCACCATTGAGACAATGGTCGTGAGCTTCTCATCCCCATCACTACTATATAAGGTCATGTCATCTTGTTCTCGTCATCCCGCTCTACCACCTCCATTGCAATTCTAACACCTCACACTCCACCCAATTGGTATGTTTTTGTTTGAACCTTAACTCTAACTAACATTTTATCATTCTCTTATATGTCTTTTACATTTTTCTCATTTTTTATACTCGTTGTTTCACTACTCCCATTCCAACTTTTTTTTTCATGGTCTTATAATATATTTTTCTTAAATATCTAGGCTTTTACCAATTTTGGAACTTTATGTTATTCACTTTGACAAAATAATTAAGTTATTTGTGTGAAAGGTGAATACAAACCAATTTAAGTTTGTCCTTTTAATGTTTTTTTTTTATTGAAAGTATACAATTTGTTTATGTTATTGTTTACACACTTGTTATATCTAATTTGAAGAAGAAAAACATTATGTTTCAATTATTTAAGAGAGACCTCACGATTGTGGTGTTGGTGTTAAAAAAACTTTTGGGTGTGACATTTTTTACGCACATTACAAAAATGACTCTCATTTTGCTCTATATTATTTAATTATGAAAGTGTAAAATTTTCCCTTAAATTTTCCCATCCTTTGTTGAAGGTGTTTTAAAATTCAACAAAACTAAAGAGTATTTAAGTTCAGTTTCGTTCAATTCGATTCAATTCAATTCGGTTAGGTTCAATTCAATTCGATTTGGTCCGGTTTTGTTTGATCCGGTTTGATTTAGTGCGGTTAGGTTCAATGCGGTTCGATTTGGTTCAGTCCAGTTCAGTTCGGTTTAGTTCGGTCTGGTCCGATTCGGTTTGGTTCAGTTCAGTTCAATAAAGAATATATAATGAATTTTTAAAATAGTTGTTAAATGTAAAATTAAAAAAATAAAATACGTACATATGAAATTTTTTTAAAACAACTGTTAAAGACAAAAGAGGTTTATAGGCTAACGTTTAGAAGTATACTATTTATAAAATAATTAATTTTTAAAATAACAATTAAAGGTAAAATTGAAATAATGAAATATAGACACAAAAGAGGGTATCTATTTATATATTGTTATAGATGAAAAAAATTTGTCTAACTAAACTTAACTATGATTATTTGTATTATATTAAAGTAACAAAAAAAAAATAAACTATTTATAATAAAAATTAAATGTGAAAGAAAAAAATAATAATTTTGTTTCATCATCTTATAATATTTTTCTTAAATATTTAGGCTTTTACCAATTTCAGAACTCTATGTTATTCACTCTGACAAAATAGTTATTTTCATGAAAGGTGAATACAAACCAATCTAAGTTTGTCCTTTGAGTGTTGTTTTTATTGAAAGTATATAGTTTGTTTATGTTATTTTTTATACATTTGCTATATTTAATTTGGGATAAGCATTATGTTTCAATTATTTAAGAAGGACCTACGATTGTGGTGTTGGTCCTGAAAAACTTTTGGGTGTGACATTTTTTACGTACATTACAAAGCGACTCTCATTTTGCTTTATATTAATTAATTATGAAAGTGTAAAGTTTTTCCTTAAATTTTTTCCTATTTTTTTGAAAGGGTTTAAAAATTCAGCAAAAGTAAAGAGTGTTTATGTTCAGTTCAGTTCAATTCGGTTCAATTCAGTTAGTTTCAATTTGGTTCGGTTTGATTAGGTTCTGTTCGAATCGATCTGGTTTGGTTTGGTTCAGTGCAATTAGGTTCAGTTCAATGTGGTTTAGTTCGGTTCAGTTCGGTTCGGTTCGGTCCGATACGATTTGGTTCGGTTCAGTTTGATCTAGTCCGGTTCGGTTCAGTGCGGTTCGATTCGGTCCAGTCTGGTTCGGTTCAATCCAGTTTGGTTGGACATGGTTTGGTTTGGTTCGGTCTTTATTCGATTCGATTCAATTCGATTCGGTTCAATTTGATTTAGTTCAGTTCAATTCCGTTCAATAAAGAATATATAATGAATTTTAAAAATAGTTTTTAAATGTAAAATTAGAAAAATAAAATATGTACGAAGTTTTTAAAACAATTGTTGAAGGCAAAAGAAATTTTCAGATAGTTAAAAGTAAACTATTTATAAAATAATTAATTTTTAAAATAATAATTAAGGGTAAATTTGGAATAACGAAATATGGACACAAAATAGGGTATTTTCTTTCTATATTGTTATAGATTAAATGATAATTTCTTTTTTATTTAATACTTAAAAATAAAAAATAACATATTGACCAAACAAATTTAAAAATGATGAAATTAAAAAAAAATGAAAATTTTCTAAACAAAAAATTGAATTATATATTTTAGAAAAATAATGTGAATGCCATACTATTTAAAATGTGAAAAAAAATGAATATGCATTGTTAGAAACACTTTAAGTTTCATTCATCATTAGTTTATCATTAGTTTATGAGAAATAGCTACAATTACTTTTATAATTTTATATTGTATCACTATTTTTAAAATATTTTTATTCCTTATTATTATACATGTTTTTTTTTTATTTTATTGTGTTTTTTTTAATGTAAATCGTGTAAGACCCATGAAAATCCACCTTACTTTTCATGTCCTAAAGCTTTAAGGGCTGCCCTTTAGCTATTGGGCCTTAGGGCTGGCCCAAAAGATAAAGCCACCCGAGTCTGACCTAGTTCCCCACTTTTCAGATTTCACCTACCTTGGTGCTTAGAGCCGCAGTCGCACTCTCTCCGTTAGGGTTCCACCGTGTTGACAGTCCACCTTCCGTTTGGCCGTTCTTAGCTCACGTAAGTGCTCTCGGACTCGTAGTTTCCTTTCCTTGGTCTGTTTTTCGTAAGTTGTTGTTAGGGTTCTAAACTGACCCATTCTCACTTCGTTTTCCAGCTTCGAGTCCATTCCTAAAAGTTGTTCGTCCTCCACAGTTTAGGGTGTCGAGGTTTCAGCTAGCTTGTCCAGGTACGGGAAGCTAGAACCTCACTATGGCTGTGGTTATAAACTGTTTTGCGGTACACCTTATGATTCTTGACCTGTATGTTGTGGAGATCGCTTAAAATGGTTGGTGTGTTGTTGGTTTGTGCAAAATACGTCTTTTACAGGCATGGCAATATCGAGGACTGTTAAACTCGCCCAGGCGAGCACGTCTCGCCCAGGCGAGGCGAGCAGAGGCTCGCCTTGGCCTTCTCACACAGATGGTCGCCTAGGCGACTCGCTCAATTTCGAGCAAGCGAGCGTCTCGCCTAAGCGAGAACGTGTGGAGGCCCCTGTTCCAAATTCGCGAACTCTCGCCTAGGCGGATAGGACTCGCCTGAGCGAGAGACTCTCGCCTGGGCGAGACTCCTCAGCCTGAGCGACGGTCTGAGCGAGGATGCGATTAGTTTGGGGTTTTTATGTCTTTTGGTGGCTGAAGTGTATTCTATTGTACTACTATGTGATGGTGTGAGTGGAAATTGCTCGGGTATGCTTGTATGTCGAGGTGTGTGTGCCTATATATATGATGGATTGCTATGTATGCGTGACATGATTCATAAATGATGAATGATGAGTGTTGTGGGAACTTGGCATGTGAGATGCATGTGTGGTTTGAAACTAAAGGAACATGGTATTGACATGAGAGGAGACCCTAGACTCATGGGATGGTGATGATCAGATGTATGGATTCAAAATGTGATGCGTATGAGGAATAAATCTCATGGATGGGTATGGAATTGTAAACATGATTTTGCTGTTCTCCTACTGTTGTTCTATGAATGTTGGTCCGTGTCAACGTGTAATTTCTTGGGGTCTCTAGGTGAGACCTCCGGGGCTACGCTTCAGTGGTCGGGACGTAATTCCATGGCCCCTGTTAGTGGGTGTCCATGGTGGTGCCCCATCTGTATAACTAGGTAAGGATTCAAGGTAAGGTTGCATCCTGACACTCTGAGGAGCCAGTTAGTCTCACCTAGAGCGGACTGACTCCTGTGGTGAGAGTAGCAGGAGGCCTGAAATCCAGTAAGGGCTAACCTTGTGGTGAGGGAGATTTGATTCATCGTAACACTTGTAACACATAGCTCAGGATCGAGCAGCTCAGGGTCGAGCAGAGGTATCCACCACAAGTGCAAGCATCCGCTGAATCCGACCAAGTTATACATATCCGGATGAGTCGAGTCGAGTCGTAGTGTATTGAATGAAGAGTCATAACATGCTTGGTTGTTATATGGATATGAGATGATGAAAATATATTTGACTGTATGATGATTATGTTGTTGGCTCTAGCTTACCCGTTTCGTTGCATGGTTGTGTTGTATGTGGCTGTTCTTCCTTGCGATGATCATCAATTTGATTGATGGGAGCAGATGGGCGAGGTTCTCGTGGTCAACAAGGGAATGGCGATTCCGCTACTTAGTCAGCTGGGATGGATCTTATACTTCCTTCCTTCATGCTTTCTTTAGGGCTATGCCCCTGTATTCGTGGTTATTAGATTGTAAACTTTTAGTTAAACAGTTATCCTGTTTTTGTTGGCATCGTGGTGTGCCCAGTTTTGTAGGGGTGATGTTGAGAACCCCAGGACTGCATATATGTGGCATTTCCTTTAATTGCGTTTATAAATTAAATAGGACGTTACAAATCGAACCATTATATAATTTGTTAAAATTGTGTATTAGTAATGGATAGTAATTAAATTTTGATTTTTCAATGAAATTGTATATTTTATGTACATTATTGAGTTGCATGAGTGAGACAAAATTTGAAATTATTGGAAATAGTTGTTCTAAATTTGTAGTGTAGTTTTTGGAAATTTTGAATGACTTTGTTAAGGAATTGAAATAATTTTTTTATGGTATAAAAAATTGTATTCGTGGCCAAGGATAATTATATTTATGACTAAGGGTAACTGCATATAAATTATAAACGAATGTAGCATCGTCTTTATTTTTTTTATGTAATAATGTTTGTATTTGTTTAAGGTAATTTAAATGGAAAAAGAATTAGATATGTTATATTTTGAAGCTGAAGTTGTAGTTGATGATTTTAATATAATTACACACTTATACCGAAAATTATAATTGTGCATAATATTAGTTGCACAGGTAATGTTACGCATGGTTGCGTATGCATTAAAATATATTGAACAATATTTGAATTCAATAAATAGTGTTATAGATTTTGTGTTAAATAGAAAGTGTCATATAAAGTATTTGATGTCTATTAATATTTTTTTGTTATCTATTTTTTTTTATCTATAACAATAGTCAAATCATTTATAAACTTCATTCCATTCATCCATTTTCACTTTCAAATCATTTAAAAGAAATAACATAAAATTAATTTTTAAATTCATTCAAATTCACCGATACACTCGTTCTTAAATTCATCCTTCATCCTTCACAAAAGAACACATCATATAAAACCTTCACACATAATTAAATTAAAAAAAATATATTATAATTCATTCGTCCATAGCCTCGTCAGAATTAATTAACATCTAAGAAATTGAGATAATATAAGTACAATTAACTAATTAATTTAGAGACTAAAAACTATGAAAAACAGATTTGGAGATCAAAATTACAAATTCTATGAATTATAGGATCGAAATTGGAAGTACAACTAATTGATTTCATGAAAAGAAGGTGAAAATTAAAATAGTAAGAGAAAGTGAATAAAAAACAAAATAAAGTTAAAAATGTTTTTGTTCAGGAAAATAAATAAAAATTAATAAAACGTGTTCATTTTTTACTGTTTTGCTTTCCTGTTTTATCTAACAAACCTATTTAAGCCCACCTAACTAATTTCCACTTTCAATTGGTCTTCTCTAACCCAAAAATTCAATGGTCTTGCAGTTGTTAAGAGCAATCCATATGTGAGGAGGTCAATAATTGAGAGAGTAAAACTACAGAAGAATAAATTTGTTTCCATCCATAACTAATTTGTTAGATGGTCCAAATACTTTAATTTATAATATCGATACTAAAGTTTAAATTTAAAACTTAGAAAAACTACTTCAAATAGTCTTCCATTGATACGATGGGTGGCTTATTACACACTTTATAAAAAGTACATAGCAACGATTAAGAAAAGTGAGTTCAGCCCCATGTATTTGAAATAGAGTACAATTACCGTGTAATGACCATAAGTTTTAGTTTTATGATGAAATTATAAAGTATTACATATATGTCAAATAAATATATTCTATTATATATATATATATATATGATAACTTTTATAGATGATTTTTTTATTAAATTAGTACGATATGGATATTGATATCTATAACAATATATAAAGAGGATTCCTTATTTTGTGTTCATATTTCATAATATCAATTCTATCATTTTTAATATAATTATTTATTTAACTTTTTTTAAATTAATGGTTATTTTTACATATTTTTTATAAAATTGTTTATCTTTCTTTTTATTCATCAACAATTAATTTCTCTATTCATTTCACTTTATTTTTAATAAATATAAATATATTTTATATATTAACTTAATTACATTGTATCATTATCACCTACTAACATATGATTATTTATATTTAAAAAATCGTATAGAGGCGCGATAGCGCTTGTGTGTTCGCTAGTGAATATTAATGATATTCAAATTTTAACATTTTGCAGGACAATAAAATATTTAGATATTTGTTTTATTTTTATATTTCTCCTTGATTTTTTTACAGTTTAAATTATTAAAATATTCTTAAATTATTGAGTATTTTTAAAATAATATTGTATTTTTAAAATATAATATGAATTTATTGAATTATATTATTTTTAACAAACATCTTTAGTAATTTTTGTTGATTTTTTTATGTTTTTTATTTATTTTCACGTGAAAGTATCTCGTTATCAATTTCGAGTAATAGTGCAATTTTTTAATTTATTAAAAAGCCTAAAAAAATTATTTATTTTTTCTTTAATTTTGTTTTATTTAAAGATTTTTTTTTCTTTTGCTACACATAATTTTTCATTCTTTCTTCGAGAATAAATAATTAAACTTGATTAATATTCACTAAATCTTCAAAGTATTTTTTAACAACATTAAATTAAATAAAAAGTATTGTAATTATTTTGAAATTTTAAATATCATGTTTTATTAATATAGTTTTTTATGTTTATAAAAAGTATTTAATTAATATTTGAAATCGTGTAAACTAAAATATGAGTGCTGCTACGACTACTCGTCCGATACAAGAACAAGGATGATACACATATTTTTTTTCAAAATATAATCAAAATTACACATATATGGTCTTGTTGTCATTCCTTTATAATCATTACTTTAAAAATATGCTTAAAATTATTTTATTATGATAGTGTGTAAAATTATGCTGTACTTAATAAAAAATAATTTCCTACATTTATATTTTATTTATTTTAAATGAATTTAATTCCATCACCTTTTGAAAAAGATATCAATAGATCAATTTTGAAAGAAACATACATAAGGCACAAAGAGAAATGTTTATCTTTATATAAAATAAATAATTATTAGATTTATAATAAATGATATATATTTTTACGATACACGTGCTATTAAAATAACCTTACATATATAAAAAATATCTATTTTATAATTGTAATACACATTTTAAATTATAATATAAGATAATTTTTAGTTTTTGATAATTTCTTCAAATAAATATTGCAATTCTCACATTTTAAAAGTTAATTAAATATCCTCGTTTTCGAAGTAGATAAATTTTCATCCATTTATAAACTCTTATTTCGAAACATTAATTACATCCTTCCACTTACGGTAAATTCTCTTAAATTTTGATCTAGGAATATAAATTTTAATTTGAAATTAAAATATATTAAGATTTTCATCTTTGAATCATAATATTAGATAGTATTAAATCCTTTAAATATATAAAAACATTTAACTTTTTTTTCTATCGTCTCAACTATTTTATCTACATATCATATCACACTTAAATTTTTAATAAGGTTTGATATTATTATAAACTATAACATGTTAGATATATTAACAAACCAAAACCTATTAATTATTTTTCACCACATAAAAATTTATTAAAAAAATAGATAAAATAACAGAAAATGTAGAGATCACACTACACACATGATAAAAATTACACCTCACTAAACATATACAAATTATATTTATTATGAAACTATCTAAATAAGTACACAAAAATAAATCATTTGTATGATTTCTTATGAATAAAAGTTAAATTAATTAATTTATTAGCATGATTTCTCTCACAAAAGAATAAAAGAATATGAAAATTTTTAAACTACGTATATTTACAAAAATATAAACACTTTTTTATTTAATAAACATAATAAATTAAAGTAAAATCATTCTCCGACTAAAATATTTAAAAAATTCCTTAAAAACATGTTCTAAAGTATAAATGATTATTATAAATATAGTATAAATAAAATTTTACACTCCTAAAATAGTTGAAAAACTACTCATTATTCACTCCTATTATCTCTAAAATTACCGATACATGGAACTAAACAAAGACGACCCACAGTATTCAATTTAAGCCAACTATCACATGTAACTTGTTATATTATTACCTTCATAAATAAAATCACGCATATTAAAAAATTTAAGCACAAAAAACGAGAAATTATTTTAATCATGTGCTTCTTAAATTTACTCATGTGCCAAAAATGATGATTTATTTTAACATGGATAAATTGAATCCTTCCCGAGTCGTTATAGAAAGAGACTGATATAAGATTTAGTTCTTTAGATATAACCTTTTGTCTTCACTAATTTGTTCTTTATACCTATATTTGATTATTTAAACAATTGTAAAAATAACATTTTTTTATTAACTGATACAGTACCGGTTGACGTCGAGAAGCACAAGCTAAATGACACAACAATAACAAATCAATCAGGACTTTTGTTATATATGTAATTGAAATATGAACTATACATTTACGTGTACAGATAAAAATGTTGCATTATATGGTAAGAATGTTGTATTACATGGTAATGTAATATTTGTACAATAGTGAGAGTTCAGGAGTTAAAAAGAATTAATATCTTTTGCAATATTACAACTACCATATGTTGTTGTTGATAAAAACCAAATATATATGGTTTTCACAAAAATATTTGTGGGAGATGTCGGAAAAGCTAGGTTTCTCCTAGGAGGTGAATCTCTAAATAATGGTTTTTAAACATGTTGGTGTAGTGCTCCTAGTTGGTTTATATGGGTACCTTATGATTGTTGAAGTTAAAGAATTAAATTTACGTGAATCAAAATTCATGAATCTACAATTTTGAGAAAATCAAATTATTTTTGTTTAAATAAGTTTGCGACATTCAATTGATTTTTATTATGGGTATTAAATATTTTAATGCAAATGTTTATTTATTTATATATTTGCACTTTTAGATTATCATCTAATGAAAAATGTATCATTCATAACGATCCAAAATCGACTTGAAGGAGTTCAGAACAAAATTATATATGTACATTTTGCCAAAGGTGACGAAAGTAATGGTATCATGTGCCTGCTTAATTCACAAACTAATGAATTAAAAAGAATGAACGAATGTGATGGTTTTTGTTTGTAAACACAGAACCAGCAACACTTCCAAGAACTTCACCTAACACTGATCCAGCCATCCGATTCTGACCAATTCTCCGGTCTCTTATCGGTGACAAGCCGCCGGAGACGACTCTCCGGAGAACACGACCATCCGGGCCGCTCGTCGGAATCCACGGAAGACGGGAGCGAAGCCGTTGCGGTGGAAGTCCAGTCAGGAAAATCGAAATGGGTCCTTGGTGACGGCGCCGGTGACGGCAATGGCTCATGAACTTTCTCGAATGAAAATGAGTCAACTTTGATGAAAGGGTGCTTCAGAAGCATCTCAGCGCTCCACCTGTTCTTGGGATCCTTAACAAAGCACTTTTCCAAAAAGTCCTTTCCCTCTTGCGACAATTCTTCTGGAATCTTTGGCAATTCTTCTCCCATACCAATCCGAATCAACAATGACCAAATACTCGACCCGTTGCTAACGTCCCACGCGGGTTTTCCGGTCACCATCTCCACGACGGCACATCCCAGGGCCCAGATATCCGCCGGCGGCTCGTACTCATTGTCGTTCACCGATTCCGGCGACATAAACAACGGCGTTCCCCTGAACTCGCACTTCCCCTGTTTCTCCCCCTTCTCCTTGGCGAGCCCGAAGTCCGCGATTTTCACCTCGCCGTTGTCGAAAACGAGAACGTTCTGGAGCTTCACGTCGCAGTGAACGAAACCGTGGTGGTGAATATGTTTGAGTCCTTCCACGATGGACCTAGCGCATCGCCGCACTAAAGGCTCTGGGAGGCTTCCGCCGTGTTTCTTGACCTGGTCGGCGAGGGACCCTCCGGCGGCGTGTTCGAGGAAGACGTTGTAGAACTCCTCGCCGTTCTCGACGGTGCGATCGTGGCCGAAACAGTTGATGATGTAAGGGGAAGAGCCAAGGCGATCGAGTATCTCCTTTTCGTGTTCGAGCGAACCCGCGTTGAGGGAATCAGAGGATTTGACGGCGGCGGGAGAAGGGAAGCGAGTGGAACAGTTTGCCGGCACGGCGATGTTGACGGTGGCGAAGGTTCCACTGCCGAGTGAGTCGCCGCGAACCCAATTCATGTTTGGTAGAACAGTGTACGATGAATTCAGTTTTGAAGCACGAAGAAAACAAATGTCTTGCGTTCCTTTATAAAGAACGAGAACTCGTTGAAGCGTCAAATACTGAAATCATCGGAGGGAGTGAAATTGGCGGCATGAAAACATTTGAAACACGTGATAATTGAGGAAATTTTCTGAGCGTTTTCCTGATCTCACTGCTTCAGGCTACACATGCTTTCTTTTATAAACCAAAATTTAGATAGATATCTAAATATGATAATGAAATAATTATCATTATCATTATCATATTTACTATAAATTATAAATTATAATAGATCACAATATATTATAGATTGGACACTAACCTATCATTTGACTCGCTTTGAAAGTTAAAATCTATATTTTTCTTAATTCAATTTATCCCAAATAAATCCGTGAAAGGACCTAAATATTTTTTTTAATAGTGGAAATACCCATGTATAAAATCTTCGTATTTCTTCTTATCAAGAGATACTCTCATATAATCTTTTTATCTTCTTCAATTATCTTATCTTATAATATGATATTCTTCAAAATATTGAAAAGTTTTTGAAAATGACATTTCTTTAATTTAGCTATATATTGTACTATTTTATTTTCTTGTCAAAAGGTAATTTTCCTTTTTTTAAGAATAACACGCAGGATATATAATTCGATAAAGTTAGCGAAATATTATATAAGATATACAAATTTTTATATGATTACTTCTATTGATATTTTCTTCAATCTATTAGATTTTATTTTATCGAATCGCTATAGAATTTATCACTGTTTGGATTTTGTGATAATATGAATTGATATCACAGAATAAAGATTAATGATTCACTTCGTTAATAACCGTGTTAATTACGTGACTGCCCTCACATGTAATTCCATTGGGAAAAGTTTACAATTTATACTTTAATGTTGTTTGATTTAACTTCTATCATATGTTAAATGTTAGATTTGAAGAAAATAAATATAGAAAACTGCATGAATATATCATCGGATTTTATGATATTTTTCTCTCTACTATAATTTTTTTTTTAAGTTTCGATGTATTCACAATTCATTATCTCATACCACAACTTTACAACTATTTTTGTAATGCATATATTAAATAATACTCATTATAGTTATTGTATTATAATTATAGTTTAATGTTTTTTTTTCTATTTAAAAGATAATGTGTAAAAGTGAATGGTTGTTGTGATATTATTTTGTCACTTTGTAGTGATTTAATGGACTGAGATGTCAAAATTTTATAAAATATCTGTAATGATTTTTCTTTTACTAAATGGTTAGGATGTAAGTGTTCTGTAATTTATTTATGGTGAATATTTTTATAATATCTTCTAAAATAGTTTTTACTTGGCACGAAAGTTGATAATTTATAAGAAAACAAGAACTTCCCGATTTAATATATAAAAAGTCAAGATTTAGATTTAGATGAAGATAATAAATCAATATTAAGATTAAGACAAGAGGAAACATTCTTAAATAAATTGGTGTGATAAGTATATTTTATTGTGATAAAATCCAATTCATACGTGAGATAGACGATTGAGAATTAAAATATGAATGAAAAGTGTACAAAATTTGATTACCATAAAAAAAATCCAAAAAAAAATATATATAAATTTTGAGGTTTTAAATTGAAGATGTTATCATGTTTTTAAGACTACAATTTTTAAAAATAAAAATATTCCTTGAAAATGAGATTTTCTTATGTCTTACACCTATGTTTTTTGAAATCAGGAAAACTTTAAATTTGAAATAACGTTAGAAATTCAGTTTTGATCTTAGATCTTACCTAACATGTTTCTTTTTTAAATATTTATTCCTTAATTTTTATCTAATGATTTAAAATAAAAAATTTTATTTTAAAGAATGATCAATAAACTAGTTTATAACTTATTATACTAGCAACTATAATATTAAGAGATTGAACTGTTTGATTGGATCGCAATCTATTTTAATGTTAGGTATAATTATTAATTTGGTACTCCAACTTTTTTGTTAAGTTTAATTTGGTGTCCATACTTTTTGTTTGTTCAATTTAATACCCAATTATCTAAAAAGAGTCAATTCTGTCCTCCCTGTTAAGTTGGAGTTAACATCGGGTCCGTACAGGGACACGTGTTAAACAAGAATTTTTTAATTTAAAAAATATATTTTTAATTTTTTTTTTCAAAAAATTTAAAAACTGCCACGTGTCAATTTATCATTGTGTCACGTAACAGCTTACAATCACACGTGACAGTGATAATAGTTGTTTTCAATTTAGTACTCAATTTAAATTTTTGGTTCAATTTAGTACCCAATTTTTTAAAATGATCAAATTTCGTCATTTCCAATTTGAGACCAAATTAGTAATTAAGTTTAATTATAACTTATATATACATGTTAAAATAATTGTTTTGAATTTATATATCAAATCACTACACCTAAATATTCAAATTATTTTATTTTTTAGAGGTGTAAAAATTTCATGTGTAAAAAATTACAAAGGTTAAATGTAAAAAATAAAATAATTTAAGTATTTAGGTGAAATGATTTGATATATATATATATATATATATATATATATATATATATATATATATATATATATATTATAAAAAAATAATTTAATATATATATATATATATATATATATATATATATATATATATATATATATATATATTATAAAAAAATATTGTAACATGTATATATAAGTTAGAATTAAGCTTTTTTACTAATTTGGTCTCAAATTGGAGATGACGAAATTGAATCATTTTAAAAAATTGGGATACTAAATTGGAAAAACTACTACCACTGCCACGTGTCATGATTGTAAGTTGCCACGTGACACAATGATAAACTGACATGTGACAGTTTTTAATTGTTTTTAAAAAGTATTTTAAAAAATAATAATAAAAAATAAAAATTTCATGACTTGACACGTGTCCTGTACAGACACGGTGTTAACCCCAACTTAACGGAGAGAACCAAATGAATCTCTTTATATAATTGAAGTACTAAATTGAACAAACTAAAAGTATGAATACGAAACTGAACTTAACCAAAAAGTTGGGATATCAAACAAGTAATTATACCTTCATGTTACTTTCTGATCACCATCATAATAAAGAAAAATAACACAGTTTTAATTATTCCCATCTTAGAAAAACTTAAAATAAAATGACATTTGGAGAAAGAACATTTTGAATGAAATAAACAATAAACATTTAGACTTTATTTATTATTTATACATTTCGTTAGATCAAACAAATCACTGTTTTTTTTTTCTTTGTGCACATGTTAAAAACCAATTTCCACACAAAGATTTGCACACATGTTACTACAACAACAGTGAAGAAAATTATGATGTTTTAGAAAATGTTGTCATGGCTTACGACTAATTGAAGGGTTGGTGTTTTTGACATAATTATTTTTCATATGGGTTGATTAGTTGAGTTCAAATAAAAGTGCACGAGGAAGTTAGGAAAATTCTTGGTTTAATGTGAGAAAGGTCGTTGTTGAATTCAATGTTCACACTTGATTCAGAAAATGTCAACACTCTTCAAACGGGGTTTTGAATATTTGCAGAAGAGAAACAGTGAATCAGTATTGCGGACAGATGCAGAGAACTGTCGTTGTTTTTGGATCCCACAGCACAACCAGTTTTAATATTCAATTTTCAGTTTGACTTGAATAGACCATAAATTATTTTATTTTCAGTTTATTACTCATTGTTGTTGAATTTTTCGAATACTTTTCTCCACAAAGCTTAACGAACTTAAAAATATAGTTTAAAGATATAATAAATAATATTTTTTAGAGCATAGAAATTAAATCAACAAGTTTTTTAATGTCTGGAGAATAGATTAATCAAAGAACAAAACCTAATTATGTCTAGAAAAGAGAAAGTGAAAACGCGTTCTTCTTCTCATTTTTTTCAGGTTTTAAAGTTGGGTAGTGATAAAACTGTGAAAATAGTAAGGACTCTGTTTTTAAACAATGTAGTGCCTATTTTTTATAATTTCTTTAAAAAGGTCAATTCATGTTTATTTATAGAAAGCTTACATGTTTAGAAAAATACTAGATTTTCTATTTTGTTTAAATTTTTTATTGTAATTAATTGTTTAAGTTTTCATTTTTTTATCATTTAAAAAATATAAAAAATGTATAAAAAACATAACTCGTAATATATATATATATATATATATATATATATATATATATATATATATATAGTGTGAGGATGAGAGAATTTAAAAAAATGTCAGTTTTCTGAACTTTTATTTTTGTAATATTTTTTACAACAGGGTGA
>Ga0209589_1007100_pt1 | contig 18180 bp, 11 predicted proteins | sample CowpeawhiteBW_FD_187525 | JGI IMG/M metagenome (GOLD analysis project Ga0209589, IMG submission 187525) | Root nodule microbial communities of legume samples collected from California USA - Cow pea white BW (SPAdes) (version 2) | ecosystem: Host-associated > Plants > Roots > Nodule | place: USA...
AACTTTAATTTCAACAAAAAAAAAAAAGAGAGATGAAACAAAGAAAAAAAAGAAAAAAAAAGGAAGAGCCCAATTTATTTTTAACTATCACACCCCTCCTCATGAGCCCAACAAACTAATATATTTCATCCTCGCTCTTTGTTGTTCTACTCGTTGTTCCTGATAAAGAAAATAGTTATATGATTCTAATAATTAGAAGCAATATCTATTTTAATGATAGTGTGCTCTGATTTTTTGTGATTTGATTCTCGTAATGTGTTGCTATAGTGACCAATGACCAATCTCTTCCTTATATTGTTCATTACAATTAAGGCTAGGATTACATTGATATTGCAATGTGTGGATATAAATACACAGTATGTCATGAAAAGGGAGATAAGATAAAGAAAATATTCTCTATACTTCTATCTTCCTTTCTCAAATACACCTCCTTTGTATTTCTTTTGGGAGGAAAACAAAAATCTAAGAGAAGTACGCAAAATAAGAAAAAAGGACAAAAGGTAGTTAAAAGGTAAGGAATGAAAGATAGAGATTAACAGAGAAGAAGAATTGAAAAGTTTAGAAGGTATGTCCCTATCAATATTTTTCTTTTGATTATGCATTCCCAATTTTTTATTATATTTTATTTAATATTGTACACATTTTTTACACTTAATTTTGGCATTCTCTTTATGGGCATTAGTTTTCATAAATATCTTATTCTAAAAATCATAAAAAAAATGTCGTTTCTTTAGTGTTTGTTCGACCGTTCGCGTGACACCAATTTTTAAATTTATTTTTACAGTAAATATAAAAAATATAAAGAACTAAATATAAAAAATAATTTTCTTCGTTTATAGTGTCTGTCCAACCGCTCGCGTCATGTGACACTCATTTTCAAATAATTAAAAATATCCAATAAAAACATAAAAAAGGGTTTTCAAATTATAAAAAAATCAATACATTTTTAAAAGGTTAATTAAGAACTACATGATCCCTGATTTTTTATTACGAAAGAAAATACGTATGAGTGAGGTCAATCCTTGTTGGGTTCACAAAATAAAATTAAATTATTTCTCAAATAGGTTTTTCATTTAGAGCTACATGGTCCTTGATTTTTCATTTTGAATGAAAATACGTTGGAATGAGTTACATCCTTGTCGAGTCCAAGAATAATTTTTATTTTTTGTTTCTATTTTATCTATGTTTTCTTATTTCTAGGAAAAATTAAATATTTTGAAAACCACATAATTTTTGCACATTTAATTAAAGGTACCGTCTTTTGTAGGGTTTTAACACCTTCACTACGCATAATCGACTTCCGACCCAAAAATATGATTTTTTGCAGACCTTGTCTTATTTTTTGGTTTTTTCGTAGTTTTTCAAAATAAACTATGGTGACGACTCCAAACTCTGTTTGTTTCAAATTTTATTTTTGGTTCATTGTTCCTTCGTCATTTCGGTTACAACAGAGCTCAACCCAACTTGTCCAATTGAGTTAACCCAATTCAACTTGGGTTTGGCCAACCCGACATTATCTAATGTATATTTGAACTTGGTCAGCCTTGTCTCAATCTAAATTAGCATTGCACAATTTGAACTTGACTTAACATCGACCCAACATGAGTCTGATTATACTAGGCCTGATGTCGACCGCACCTAACTCAATCCAACATGGCCAAACTCTACTCGACCTAACATGGAAACAACTCTACTTGATCTTATGTGGGCCTAAATCAACTAGGCCTAATTCAAGTCAGCCCAAGGTGAGCATGACACAGCCATAGGTGGGTCCAACTTGACTTGGCATGAGTTGGATCTAACTCTGCTTGACTTGAGGGGTGGATTTTTTATGTGATCCCAACAAGGCTCATAGCTTGGGCCATTGGCTAGGCCCATTTCTTTTAATTTCTTTTATTTTCTTTATTTTTAATTAAATAAATGTTGTTCTAATTGGGCTTGTTTTGTTAATTGCAACCCATTTTCCAAGCTGCCCAATTGGTATTGGGTCTGCGGCCCAATTCTTCACCACACCAATGCTTCCAATATGCGTACATACATAGTGGATCGAGAAGCCCAATTTAGCAGCTATTACCAACGTTTTTTTCATCACATGTTAGATTTCCGTAAGATTCTGCCAACTGCCAACGCGCATCATGCACATGCGCTTCAGCCTCATGATTTAGTGTCATTGGGCTTAAACCCAATATGCAGCAACCTACACACTTCTAGCACATAGTCCATTGAAGCCAACATTTCAACTAGGGTTCATTCACGCGTTTTCCACCTCTTTTCTTGTCATGGCAGCCGCTAGGGTTCAATGAAGGAGCTATCTTTGTTGTGCTTAAACGCTCTTTTCTCCATTACGTTTTCCTTCCTTCACGAGTTGCTCCTTAACTGTTAAGGTCAATTAGCAAAACCATTTCCCTCTCTCACTGTTAGGTTGTTGTTAGACGGTGTTTACCACTTCCGTTTTTTCTTGGCTGCCTTCTTCATCTATAAAGGCAGACCAACCTCATGTATTAATCAGCTTTGATGAATAATATTGAGGTTTAATCCCTTTATTTGTCAGCGCACCTTCCTAGTAGAGGATTTCTCCTCCTAGGGTTACCGGAACAGTGAGAGTTCGCGAGTTCCCCACTGGAACTTCGTTCGAGAGTGAATCGATCTCTCACCGTGAGATTAATCGAGTCTTCTGTTACATTCTTCAGTTGATTTCACTTAACAATCGACACTTGGAGGTCATTCCCGTCGAATGGAGCAAGTTTCCTCCAATTAACGGCGCCAACGAATTCATCAACTTTACTCGACTTGGCCCAAGGTGGGTCGGCTAGTGGTGGGTCGGCTAGTGGTGGGCCTCACTCAACTCGGTTTGAGATGAACCTGACTCGACTCTAGTTAGATGGTACTAGTATGACTCAATCTGAGATGGAATCAACTCGACTTGGCTAGAGATGGCTAGACTCGACTTGGCCAATAGTGGGCTTGAATCGACTCAGTCCAAGTTGGACCCAAACTGACTTGGTCTAAGGTGTGATTGAATCTACTCGACCTAAGATGTGCCCGCATTGACTTGCCCTGAGTTTATCCTGACTTGACTCGGTCTCAAGTGGATCTAACTTAACTCGACCTAAGCTGAATTATACTCAACTCGACTCGATGTGGGGAAGAGCCTTACATTAACCAATGTGGATCTGTCATGACTCAAGAAGACGCAGGTCTTACTCACCTCGACTTGGCTTAATGTCCACCTGAGGTAGGCTTGCTAGACTCATCTTAAGGTGTGCTTAACTCAATTGAGCCAATGATGGGCACAAATCAACTAGGCTATAGGTAGTCCTAACTTAACTCAACCTGAGGTGAGCTCAACTTTGACTTAACTTAATGTGGACCCATTATGGGTTTAACTTGACTCGATCCAATGTAGGTCTAACTCTACTTGATTCGTTGTGAACCCAACTTGATTGGGCACGATTTGAGTCCAATTTGACTTGACTCAACTTGATTGGTCTCAAGTTGTCCAACGAAACTCAACATTTTTATCAATTTGACTCAACTTAGTCAAACATGGGTCTAACTCAACTCCATCCAACATGGACTTGATTCAACTCGGCAAGGTGTGGACCTTATCAACATTACCTTGACCTGGATGTAGCGTAACCTTGATCTAACCCGAACAACCTACTTGAGTTTACCTAAATGCAACCTTATTTATTTTGACCAAGTACCAACTGACATAAAGTGACCTATTGACCCATAAAACTTTTTAGTCTTATAGACTTTTTCTTATGGGAGTTTCTTAACCGTAAATTAGAACAAATTGATATATCTAGACATTAGTGAATTTTTACCAACATAAATTGAAATTTGCATTCTTTTTCTATTTAAATATTATTGGTACACAATTGAATATGTAATTATAATGTTTAATATTCTTATTTAATTTTGAGAAGAAAGTGAGAAGTATCCTTTAAGCCCTCTAAACATATATTTCTTAAATAATATTTTGAAAAATATTTTTAAATTTGAAAATATCTTCCAAAACATCCATTTAAAAAAATAAGAACCAATATGGATGGTTTGGAACATACTTTTATTTTCCTAAATGAGTGTTGTGAATCAAATTCGAAAACATTTTGAGTGCAGGATAAATTAATCTGGAATTCATCGATATCTGCACCCATCTTAATCTTGTTATCTTTCTTCAACTCATCTTTTCCACTCTTTTTATCTCAACTCGTCTTGAAAGCGGTGTGACCACCAAGCTTGGTGAGGAATAGCTTATGAAGGAGCTTTGCAGGGGGTTTGGTGGCAAGAAAGCGGGTGGAAGCTGCACTTTTGGATAAAAGAAAAATGAGTTTGTTGGACATTGGAGGGTGGAAGAGAAAGCTGCACTTTTGGGTCTGCACCTCTGTAAAGGAAGCAGCAGGAACAGAAGTGCAAAGAGGCAAAATGGAGGTGCACCGCCACCACTAGGTAGAGGGTTTGGGGCACAAGGATAAAATGGTCATTTTTATCAAGCATGCGGGGTGCAGGAAAAAAAGAGCCTTTGAGTTAATGCTTGCAAGAAAACATTATTAAGCATGTTATAAAAACAAATTTGACGAGCTGCGGGAATTTTTCACTTTTATTGTTGAGATATTAGAGGACAGTTTAAGCAGCTTATTATAAGTAATTAACTTCTTGAGATAATTTCTTAAAAATAAGTCTATTTTAAGAAAAATAATCACTTTATTCAACTAGCTTTACTAAGTAAAATTTTGAAAAAAGAAATATCAATTTCTCGAAATTAATAGTAGGACAATGGCAAAATAAAACACAAACGGGAGAAAAATAGATGAGGTAAGTCTTGTATCATTCAACCCTGTCTGCCCTGAAACACAGAATTCACAACATAGCCGACTTAAGAATCTCCTTTCACTGATAATCTAAATATAGAACAAGTGAGACCGTCTATAAAAAAATTTCAGGGTACATTTTAACTAAAAGCCAAAATAACAAGGTACCACTCTACAACAATGGTAAATGCCAAGCCATTCAGCTCCAAACCAAGCAGAAACCCAGTTGTCTTACAAAGTTAATCCATCCTTCCCTTCAAAATCCTTTCCTTTACTTCAGTCGGTGTACTGCATAAGTCAAATCAAACATACCAATAAGACCTTGGAATAAATTAACAGCCATAAAATCAAACCTAAATGTCCTAATCTCAAGAAGGAAAAAATATAGAAGTTAAATAAACAGAGGATGTTAGGCATATTTTGGGAAACAAATAAAGTATTGCACGTTTGTCTTAAAAAGTGATTATAGCAATCTGAAAGGAGGAAAGGTAGAAAAGAAGGGGAAATGTGAAGATTGGATCAGTGGAGCAAACGCTGAGTATATATGAGAAAGATAGACAGGTGGTAAAAGATGTGGAGGAAAGAGAAATGGGAAAGAACTAAATAAATGGCATATGGTAATAGGGTGGTGGATGGGGAGATTTGACAAAAGGAAACAGATGTATTGCCATTAGTTAGTATCAATTTGCTCTTCAATTTTGCAAGGAGATTCTTAGAAGAAATCTCCCAGACTAAATATATAACCAAATTATATTACTAATCAGTTTTATAAGATTGGGTTATGCCTACATCCACATTCTAAGAATTTTCTCAAGTCATTGCAGCCAATTTAGTATTACAATCCATAAAAATGAACCGTAATGCATGTTTTATCTTGGCTTCTTGTCAAAATTATTTCATGCACTGCAAAAGTCACAACTTTGTGCCCGTGGCTTGTTAGAATGAAAAGCGCATATAAAATAAGGAAAATGATATTTTAACCCACTTTTTTTGACCCACTTTTAACCCACCACTTCAATCACCATTAGATCATCTTTTTTTATTCTTTTTGGTGATGTGATGTATGATCTAATGGTGATTGAAGTGGTGGGTTAAAAGTGGGTCAAAAAAAGTAGGTTAAAGTATCATTGTCCATAAAATAAATGCTCTAGTAATGGCACGGAAATTGACAATGACAGCATATACACCAAATTACTAAGAGAATCAGAATTTGTAAACTTACACAACATAGACATGTCCTCCCCAACCACTTAAACAATCACGATCTACGGACGATAGCAGTGCTTGGGAGATGGTCTCAAACAACTCCTCTGGTTCCTGTGTCAAGATCAGAAACCAAGCAGAAAAATCTTAAGCCAGGGCTCTTTAACAAACATTGAAAAAATATATTAAAACCTTTGTAGTTAAGTCACTAGTATGACAGTGGAAAACTCTGATACTGAAACCATACGCAAAATTAAGGCAATATCAAAGCATTAATTGTCTCTTGTATTTGAATCCTAGACTAACACAACATAAAACTTCTCGTGTCCATCCAACAACCCCATAGTTATTAGACATTTCACTAAAGTTTAAGTTTGGTAACCCAATTTATGTCTCTGCAATTACTTCCTCCCATACCCAACAAGATATCTCATGAAATTGCACAATAATTAGTCAAACTTTTTACGCTTTAAATAAAATCCATGATGATTTGATTAATTATGTATAGATGAATGAAGCTCATATGTTTGGATCATCCTCATAATCCAAACCAAACCAATCAAATTGAGTTGGACTACAAAATATGGATTTAACCCAGACCAATCAAATTCAATGGTGATTAGTTTAGGGTGTTGAAATAAGATTTACAAAATCCAATGAACCCAACCAAACTAAGTACAAACTTTTGGGAAAAATTAATGATAAAATTATGTATAAACTTTTGGATAAAATTATGTTCTTTTTCTTTTTCTAAAAATAGAATTTGGTATATTTGTACTAATTAGATCCAATTGATCCAAATACAACCAACCAGTTCTTGATTGGGTTGGTTTTGTTCGGATTTTTATCTTTTTCTTCTGTTGAAAACCCAAACCAATGAAATTTATTGGTTTGAATTTTATTTTCTCTCCAACTCCATTCAAACTCACCCAGGAACAACCCTAACAAGAATAATGTCTACAAGAGTAGGCATAAATAGATTGTAATTTGGGTAAAATAAAATAAATTATCCATGTTAAAGTAAGGTAAAAACATGACTATATTGATTTGCGTAATCACATTAAAGAGTTGTCTGAAAGACAAAACAAGTTAATCATAGTGACCAACCATGTCAGGCTTAAACATCGACTCACAAGCACCATACAGGGACTCGGATGCAGTGCCAGAAACAACAAAATCTTTTGCAAGCTCCCTGCATACAAGAAAATTGTAAGATAAACAATTACATACATGCAGCGCCGATATGCATACTAAAAAGGTTATTTGATTTAAGTGAAAAAATGCATAAAAGGCAACATCACTTCTGTTTGATAAGTATACAAAATTTTAGCTTTCTCACAAATTCCATCCATCTCTATCACTTCTTTTTTGAACCATGCTGTTTGTCAACTACAACTTGCTTTTATCTTTTATTAGAGCATGTTTACTTCAAGTTTCATTTCTTGTTTTCCTTTTTCAATTACAAAGCTATCACCTTGTCTTCAATTCAGTTTCTGTCTTCCAATAGGAAACACTAAATATAACTTTTCATTGGTTTTATCTGTACCTATACTAATCTTTGAAAACGGATTGAAAAGCAAATGATACTAACATTTGCAAGTTCTTACACATACCAGCAAGATCCCTATACAAGATTTAATATGGACAATAGTGTAGAAAAATTTAACTTACTTTGCTCCAAGACAATCCATTGTGCAAATGAATGGTTGGTCATCATCCCCTAATCCAGCAATTACAGGCTGGCAAAAATATGGACCAAACCTGAAAAGCAAAAGATGAAAACTTGTTTTCACTACTATAAATTAGAGCTTATTAACAATTTAAGATAACAAGAAACTTATGAATCTTATAGTTTACTGTGCTTTCTTGTAACCCCGTCTACAAACATGCAGAGGAAGCCAAAAGTAAATACAGAAATTAAGCATGGTTCAACTTCAAATAATGAATTGCTGAGTTAATTTTTGAATTGTGAATTGGACACCAAATATATCACATCAAGTCTTAAGATACATACAAACATAAATATACACACAAATACATATGTAAACATGCATACTGATACACTCATCTATAACTACATATGTATGCATGTACACACACTTTTGTGTTGTGTGTGTGTGTGAATGTATATACATACATATGCTCAGTGTAATATTTTTAAATAAGGAATTGAGAAAACAATTTAATCATAAGTCTCAACCAAATCCCAAGTCTCCTGATTACGTTAGCCCTCCACTATTAGAATGGTCAGTATCAACAAATTTCCAAAAGATAACCGCGCATGAAAACCCTTCACCACCAGAATTGTGGGTAACAGTTAACAATACAGTTCCCATCTGAGAGTTCCAAACCATAATGCAACCAAATGACTCCCCCCACACCATATGCCGAGTCAAAAAGGAGACTTAATCAAACCATCTTTAAACTAAACCTTCCCATAACACTGATAACTCAGTCTCATTTCAAAACTCTACACATTAAATTTCAGTTGCCAAAACAATTTAATAAGGATTTTACATCTGTCAGCAATAATAAAGCTTATCTATTGTAGACTAATTATCAAAACCCTGATGTTTTTTGACAATTGGCACAACTTTTTTGACAAGTATTCTGCTTTAAAAGCAAAACCAAAAGTTGTTTGAGAGATTTAACTTACAAGACTAAGTTTGGAAATTTTAGCTTAAAAGCTCCCCCAACCCGCTTTCTTTTAGAAGAAATATGATCCTGAAGTGTTTCTCTCCAAATTTGTTGCCCGGCTTTTTTTCAAAAGAAAAGCCAAAACAACTGGGCCAATCATTGACTTAGTATGCTCGTGTATGTAAAATATGCTCAAGTACACAAGTAATAAACTAGATTCCACCCCTGTTAAACCCTGGTTTGTTTTTTAGTTATTCATTTAAGACCAAAATCCAGCTCATAATCAAATCAAGTCACGATTAATAAATAAACTGCTTGAGTGATAAAAATGGGAAGGATGACGGAAAAATGGAAAACTATCTTGTTTTTTAAGGGAACGCAAAAAATAGAAAGGACTGTGCAACAGGTATTTTTCAAACGAAACTTCAGTCTCAGCTAAGTCCTGAAAGGAATATTTATCAGAAAAATACTAGCAATACGCCCTCACCACATTCTTTGAAGTATGTTCTATTATTAGTTAAATTAATTTCAGAAACAAAATTGTATGCGTTCCACTTCCTATTTGACAAAAGCCAATTACCAGGAGTGTTAGAATGTGTCTTGTTGGGATTCAGAAAACAGACATACAAACACAGTCACTACTTAATATACCTCAACGTAAAAAAAAAAAAAAAATCTAAAACCACCGTGCCAACTTGAAGGCAAACCGTGAATCATAAACATAGAAAACTACTTTACACACAAGGGTATCAATCAACTCATCCAAAACTCACCCATGTCAACCCACAATACTTCGCTAGGAAAACCCCATTTGTAACAGCACCAAAAAATAAAAACTTACAACAAATATTCCTTCAAAAGGAATCCAGAACCGTTTGTTTCCCCTTAGATCTAAGTGGCATTACCTTTTCTCATAGAGCAAGGCAGAGACCAAGCTGGCAAAGGTCTCCGGTTTCATGTCTCTCTCTTCACGAAGCTGATACAGTTTGTGCCGGAAAACGAGACGCTGATACCTTACAGTAAATAATCGAAAACAAATACATTAAAAAAAATATTTTTTTTTTGGCGAGAGAAAAATAAAGAATTGGGAAATCGAGAAGGGAGAGTAAAGGGTACAGAGTCTGAGCATCGGTGGCGAGGCCGGAGAGAGCGATGAAGAGTTTATCGTGAATCCTGGAAATGCGTTGGAAATCGGTGGCTATGGTTTGGAGCTGAACGCCGAGCCTTCGATCGCTGGCAATGGCGAAGCAGTTCTTGCCGACCATGGCCACGACGGCGCTTCCGTTGTACTCGAAGATCGACATGCTTTGAATTTGATTCCGGCGAGGATGATGCAGATTCTTGTTTTGGGTTTGGGGTTAAGTCGTGAAGTAATGTTGGTATTAGAAGAAGAAGAGCATCCCAGTTTTCTTTGGGGTTAAGCCACCAAATAAAAATAAATAAATAACAAATAGAAATAGTTTTTGTTTAATTGGGCGAGTTATTTACGAATTTTACCACCCATACTTTCACTTCGTGTACTTAGTTAAAAGTTAATTGTTGGTAGTTGATTAATAACGTGACATTTTCATTTATAACATCACAACATAAATAGGTAATTTAAAACTAATGTTTTACTATTATGCAAAATTTTGAATAAAGATAGTAAAATTGTGAAAATAATTAATAATAAAAATAAAATGTGTTAAAATTAGGATATGTTGGGAATAATCTAAATATAAGTTTAAATCTTACATTAAATAGAAATCACAAAATTAAATATCATATAAATAAAAAGGTTCGCAAATTCAATGTTTTGAGATAGAAGTGATGACAATTCTTCGTGGATTAAAGTTATGTTACATATATTTTTTCGTTGATAAACCTTATTGAATAAATGAAAGCCATGAGTGTATTATACATAAACATGTAATAATAAAAATGACAATGTTCATACTATGTTGATCGAGATATAACAACTATTACATTTGGTTCAAAAATAAAGTATTATAAATCTCACTAATTAACTTTTCAAACTTGTCTTGAAAGGAGAAAGTTAGCATGAATTATTCTTTTTATGCCAATAGAAATATATACATGGATGGTTGAGAGGGAATTTTGTTTCGAGGATGCTAAGCTTATTGAAGATTATGTTTTGGATTTGTATAAAGATCTCTTTGCTATTGAGAATCTTTCCTCATCTTACGTAGTAATAAAATAACATATTAACTTCTTTTATTCTTTCTTTAGTCACTAATAATTAAAATAGATGGCTTTCAAATTATCCTTCCAATGAGAAGATTTGAAAAAGCGTTTTATATCTTAATGGTAATAGCGTTTTTGGACCTAACGATTTTGATGATTGTTTCTTTTGGGAGATTGTTGGTGTTGATGTTTGTAGTACCATTCCAAGATCCCTTGAGTTGAATCTATGAAATACTTTTGACCTATTGTCGTTGCTAATTTTAATTTTAAATCCTTTCTAGAATTTTAGTTCATAGACTTATTATAATAGCTAATACGATCATGATTATTAATCAAAATTCTTTTGTCAAAGGTAGACATATTAAGGACTGTATTTATATCATGTTGGTTATGGTCGGGTACGTCCCGACCTGTTAAGGAGCAAATGGTCGGGTTCATCCCAGCTCGAGTATGGGGCACCCTCGTGCTCTGGTCCAGTTATTGGGGTACTTCTCCAGCACAACACAGAGGGCCCAATAAGTGTGATGGTTGGGTACATTCCGGCCCTTTTGGCCGTATACATCCCGACCCAATGGAGTGATAGACGGAAAATGGGATTATGAAGCAGGGGTGCAGCCGCCAAAAAGGAAAGAGTTGATATTTAGAGAAGTACAGACGGGCAAACCCCAAAAAGGAAAGAGTTAATATTTGGAGAAGTACAGACGGGCAAATCCCAAAAAGGAAAGAGTTGATCTTTGATAAAACAGCAACATGCAATCTCAGTCAAAAAGGAAAGAATCGACGCGTATAAACTTAATCAGAAAGAAAAGATTGGATCCTCGAATACAAACGGCCCGCAAATAACAATAGCAGGTTCGTCAAGAGACTAGTATAAATTAAGACCTAGTGAACACGTAAAAGGTATGTTTTTCTCACTTCACCAATTACACCTCATATTGAATCACTATTTGACTTGAGTGTCGAAGTGTCTGCAGGTACCCCCGCCCTCGGAGTGCAGACGGCAGGGAGATCCTAGAGGAGTCCAGAGAGGAACAGAAGGAGGTTCGACATAGAAGGTTCTTGAGATCGTCTGGTTCCACACTAAAATAGTATCGATCAAGTATAATTGGCACCCAGTGTGGGGCCAAGCTATTCTCAAGAAGGATGGTGTCGACAAGAGCAGCAGTCGATCAAAATACAGTAGTAGCGGAGATTCAACAAGAGATGAACCGCTAGTTGGAGGAATTGAGACGCAAGAACGAAGAAGAAATAAATGCCCTGAGAGAGGAGAACCAGCGGAAGTGAAGGCAAATTGAGCAAAATTCACAACAAAGGGAAGAATCTCACAATAATGGAGAAGGAGAGGGCGACACAAGGCGAGAAGAATCCAAGGTATAGATCACCACCAACCAAACAGGCGCGAGACCCAGAACAACCAGACATCACCCCTTCGTGGACGGGATCATGGAGGTAGAACTTCCCGCACGCTGGAAAGGATTGACTCTAAGCCAGTACGATGGCACTACTGATCTAGGGGAGCACGTGGATGTATTCACCACCCAAGCAGGGTTGGACACTTCAGATGACACAATTCTCTGTCGTGTTTTCCCAACATCCCTGAAGGGGCCTGCACTCAACTGGTGCACACGATTACCACCCAACTCTATCGATTGTTTCGATACGTTGGTCACCCGTTTTGGCATTCAGTTCGCCACCAGTAAACCATATCATCTCACCTTTCTGGCGTTAGTGAATATACGACAGGAGAAGGGGGAATATGTGCGGGAATTTATGGAGCGGTTTGGGAAGATAACATTGAATATCTCTAATTTGAATCTTGAGGTCGCCATGCACCACCTTATAACAACATTGAAGCCTGGCCCATTTGTTGACAGTCTGTGCAAGAAGCCTGTGAACAATTTGGATGAGCTTCGAACCAGGGCAACCAAATTCATGCAGATGGAAGAATTAAAGGAGTTTCGCAGTACAACCCGATCGGACACTCAGGAAAAGAAATACATCGACAAGGAAAGGGTACTAGCGCCACGACGTGACAGTAAGTTCAAGGACTCTAGACAACCAAAGTACAACAGGTACGCACACCTCATATCTAATAGAGCGAGAATTCTAGAGGAAGCCTTGAATGCCGACCTAATAGCAACCCCTCAAAGGGTCCCGACTCCCCCAAACACGGACACCACTAAGCATTGTCGGTATCATCAAAATTATGGGCACGCGACGAAAGATTGTTTTACCCTGAAGGATAAAATCGAAGAGCTTATACCGGCAAGACAACTGAGAAGATTTGTTAAACGGGAGGAAGAGGGATTCTCTTCTAGAAAAGAGCGAGAAGGGAGATACGAGGAGTGACCACGAAGAACGTCAAGGTACCAGGAGAGGCGAGAAGAAGGCACCAGAAGGAAGCTGGAGCCCCATAAAGATGAAGAGTAGGATGTGAGGGAGAAGCCACTAAGAGGAGTGATCAACTATATATCAAGAGGCTTCACAGAGGGTCATCCCAGCCCGAGTATGAGGCACCCTCGTGCTCTGGCCCAGTTGTTGGGATACTTCTCCAGCACAACACAGAGGGCCCAATAAGTGTGATGGTCGGGTACATTCCAGCCCTTTTGGCCGTATACATCTCGACCCAATGGAGTGATAGATGGAAAATGGGATTATGAAGCAAGGGTGCGACCGCCAAAAAGGGAAGAGTTGATATTTGGAGAAGTACAGACGGACAAACCCCAAAAAGGAAAGAGATGATATTTGGAGAAGTATAGATGGGCATATCCCAAAAAGGAAAAAGTTGATCTTTGACAAAGTATCAACATGCAGTCTTCGTCAAAAAGGAAAGAATCGACGCGTATAAAATTAGTCAAAAAGGAAAGATTGGATCCTCGAATACAAACGGCCCGCAAATAATAATAGCAGGTTTGTCAAGAGACTAGTATAAATCAAGACCTAGTGAACACGTAAAGGTATGCTTTTCTCACTTCACCAATTACACCTTATATCGAATCACTATTTGACTTGAGTGTCGGAGTGCCTACAGGTACCCCCGCCCTCAGAGTGCAGACGATAGGAAGATCCAAGAGGAGTCTAGAGAGGAACAAATGGAGGTTCGACACAGGAGTTCTTGAGATCGTCTGGTTCCACACAAAAATAGTATCGATCAAGTACATATCATTTCTAAAGTTATTGGCTATTTTATAAAATGTGGTTGTTTTGAACGCATATTTAGAAAATAAGGTTAGTTGATTTTTCTTTTAGAAAAGGGTGAAGTCGTCAGGATTCACAACGACATTCAAAGTGAAGTCGTGAAGTCGTCAGGATTCATGACGACATTCAAAGTGAGTCGTCATTAGTGTGTTCGATTTCCTTTTTTTTAAGGAAGGAAAGTTGTTATGATACATAATGGTTTCTATGTAATCATAATTGAATTGTTATGGAAAGTCGTCATGTATGTGAACAACTTTAGTTCTGTATATTTCTTTATTAATTTAATTTTTTAAGTGTGGAGATTAAATTTTTTTTTTTAATTTTAGTTGATTTTATTCTTAATAGTAAAAAACAATAATATTGTAATAAAAAGTAAACACTAATATATTATAACATTGATTACAAATTTAAAAACAAAAATAAAATATGTGAAATTAATAACACATTCATTTGTGGCCTCCAATGTCACATAGAGGTCGTCTTCTAGGTCTTCTAGGTCATGTGGTTGGTTGTTGTTGGTGTGATTCATCATCATCAACTTCATCTTGAGGAGTTTGAGGAAATTGGAGATGGTGAACATTTGTTTGGGGTATTTGAAAAGGCATTAGCGGAGGATATAATGACATTGATGATGAAGATCTAAGATCATGGACAAACAATGGTGTCATAGCTGAGGTGTCAAACATTTGTGTGGACCTGCACTATAACTTGACTAAGACAGCCAGTGCACAACATCACTTTGAGTTTGGCTGTGTTGGTTGCGGGTTGGGTTTTGTTGGAGGTTACTTTGACTTAGGCATGGGGAATTAATTAAGATGATCCGATTATGGTTGTTGAGGGTTAATGCATGAAATATGATTGTGTGAATATGCTAAACTTAATTTAGTAAGAAATAAGGAAATAAAGGAACTATGTAAGGTGAGGTTGAGGTAAGTTTATGTCTTGGCATGAGTTAAATGTATTCTTGGGGTTTTGAGTTTGGGTTCTCTATGGGCTTGATGAATCCCTTATCAAATTCAAGTGTTGGCATGGTTTCAATTTGTGAATGCATGTGTGTGTGTATATATATATATATATATATATATATATATATATATATATATATATATATATATATATATATATAATTGATGTATGTGATGGTTGATTGTGCAATTGAGTCATATTGAGTTACATGAACATACATTGAGGTATCTTGAATGTTGCTGTTTGTGAATTCTATTATGAGCATGAAGGATCCCTTGATATTTGCGTGTTAATATAAGTCAAAGTTGTGAATGCATGTGTGGAATTAATATTAAGGCGTATGATATGTAATAGTGTGATTTTGAGTCATGTGTAAATGTATGAACTTGTATTTTGGATTCTAGATGTGTGTCAGTTAGATGATTGGACATTAGGAACTGTTTTGGAGTGCCTAAACTAGTAGTTTCACGTTACTAATGTAGCGCTTGGCAATGCGGATTGGACCGCTAGGTGATAGCTAGAAATAGGGAGGCCTTGTGAGGCGTGGCATCGAACGGTGTTATGGAATCGCTAGGCGGTATGCAACACAACATAGCTCGACGACGCTTAGGTTCCACACGGTGTTATGGAATCGCTAGGCGGCAGGTTGCCGCGTTTGTGTGTTTTTACATGCATATTTGTAATGGCCTTGGTCCTATGATATGCTTGAAGGTATTATGAGCGGTGAGGATCACAATTGAGTTCAAATGCGTGATTAATACGGATGAAGAAGTTTGTAATTGAGTTTGAACACGTGATTAATGCGAACTGGGAGGTTCATACGAATGGTACTCTTGTTTGAATACGAGCAGGGAGGTTCGTGATTGGATGCACTCACGCATGTTGGACTACAAGCGGAGAGGTTCGTACAGGTTGGACTACGAGAGGGCAGGTTCGTAGAATCATATGATATCCTTAAGGTCATGGTTGAATAAGATCATGTCGCATTTGGATGTGCTAATCTCATATAGGTTATGAGACTGTGGTTGCATGTTTACCTTGTGATATAAGGTCTTTAAGAATGACCATCTAGTTAAGTTAAATTTTTTTCGTGAGGTGTTCACATTACTTATGTACGATTTATTCTGTTTAAGCTCACCCTTTATGTTTGTGTTTGGCGATGATAATGTGGCTTATCACACGAGAGCAAATGTGATTCTAGGTGATGCTAGTGATTCTTAGATGCGGGGTTGCGGGACAACTTGGGATTTTTATTAAAGAAATATGTATTGAAATACTTTGTATTTTCTTTTAAGTTGGTTTTGGATTTTGGATTGTAATAAATTAATTATGAAGTATCGTTACTTTATACGATGTTAACGAATTTGAATTTTCCCGCGCTTAGGAATGGTATTAGATGTTGAACTTTATTTTAATTATATAATTTTGCTTTCCCAAGTAATATCGGCCTAGAGTGTTACACATGACGAGTCCAAAAGGTACATCTTTTCTTTATTGTGTTTTATATGCAAATGATGTTTTTGTTTTTTATTAGTCCAATAAAACTACTCTCACCAATCTCATGTAGCTCCTCTACGTCTATGGCATGGCCTTAGGGCAATGGTTGACTCTTATTTAAAGTCACTATTATATTATTAATAATTTATTGCTTTCAATATAAGAATACAAGGATGTTTGGTTGCAATAGAGACTCCATTCATTTTAATTACTTAAGTGTTTGATGAGTGCGTATTTTTGCCCTCATTCAATATTTAATTTTGGGTATTTAATTGAATTTGTGTGTTTAAAGATTGATTTAATTGGGATTTTCTATTATTGGGTTTATTGAGCATGAGATACAAAAACATGTTAAAAATAAGTTTTTAGTTGCATAAATGTTCTTTGTATATTTTGAGGTGTTAGTGCAGCTGCAGCTAAGTTGAACTCACGGAGGTGTGGAAATAAATTGTTTAAAGCTTCATGACACCTTAAAGATAAATCCAAGAATAAGAAATTATCAAAAGCACAAAATCCTAGCCAAGCATTGCATGAAGACGACAATAAAAACTTGAAAAAGTGAAGTAGTTTGGCTAAACAAAGAAGAGAGCAACAAAAAAATTGGACCTTGCGGTTTTCTTTATCTTTATGATAAAAGATAATTTAGGAAAAATATATCTTTAGATATTTTATTTGATATTTTTAAATAATTATCTTATTTAATTATATCATAAAATATTAAAAGATAATAACTACCAAATCTTTTTAAATATGACAATATCTTCTTGAATCTTTTTAGTTCCACAACAAACAAATATATCTTGAAGATATTGGATTATTTCGAAGATAATTTAAGAAGATTGCGAAGGGTTGATTTGGAAAATTAATACAAATACTAATTGGTGATAATTTATCATATATCTTTAATTAATTAATTAATTTAATTATATTAGATATTGATATTATCAACCAATTATATTTGTCAAATAGTATATATCTCTCCAAATATTTTTAAATATTTATCTTTATCTTTATTTTTAAAGATATTTGAGAGATTTTAGCAACAGAAAAGTCCAGTCCAATTCCTATATAAAGAGACCAAGGGAGAAGCAAAAAGGACAAGTTTGGGACTTCGGAGTTTTGGAACCCTTAGGGGTGCCTAATTTCATTTCCTTTCCCTCTCTTTTCTTCTCTCTATTCTTCTTTTGTATTCCATGGATTGCTAAACATCTTGGGTTGATTCCATTGTAATTTCATTATGGATTTTGAGGTTAGAATGAATTAATTTCTTTGTTCTTTTTATTATCGTTGAGGTTTTAATTCATCTATGTCTTTTATCTTTGAATCTCGTAAAAAGTAATGATTTTAAATCTATATGCATGTTGATCATATGAGTTCAAGGGATTTTAAATTTAATTGAGACTTTACTTTGATTTTATTTAGAAACTTTCATGTGATTAAATGAGTTTTTACCAATAATTAAGACTTTACTTTGGTTAAAGGTATTTACTCTAATGAAAATTAATCGAGACTTTACTTTGATTAATTAAGCTTTTTATTTGGTGAGGAGATTAAAGAATAGACATGATTAGGCATAGTAAAATTTGATTGAGACTGTACTTTGATTGAATTTACTATGGATAATCTAAAAGTTCTCACTTTTAATTGAGACTGTACTTTGGTTAAAAGTGAGAACGCC
>Ga0209589_1007102_pt1 | contig 18178 bp, 7 predicted proteins | sample CowpeawhiteBW_FD_187525 | JGI IMG/M metagenome (GOLD analysis project Ga0209589, IMG submission 187525) | Root nodule microbial communities of legume samples collected from California USA - Cow pea white BW (SPAdes) (version 2) | ecosystem: Host-associated > Plants > Roots > Nodule | place: USA...
CTTCATTGTTCAGTGACAGTCAAAGTGCCATTTGTCTTGCTAAAAATCCAATTTTTCACTCCAGATGCAAACACATTGAAATTAAGTATCATTTTATCAGAAACTTGATAAATGATGGAGATTTGATTTTGTTGAAGATTCCAGGTGTAGAGAATCCAGCTGATATGTTGACCAAGACTGTCACAACGACTAAGTTGAGGCTTTGCATTGCCTCAACTGGCCTTCGAGAAAATTGATGATGAAGGCACTACACTAGGTAGTAATGTAAATCAAACCCCAAGTGGGAGAATTGTTAGTATTATGGTGCTTCATTTAGTCCCACATCGCTTAGAATAGTGAGATGTGGTTCTCTATTTTACTATATAAGAGACTCTATGTAAAGCTTTAAGATACACCAGAAATACAAATACTTCCTAGTATAGTCATGGACGTAGGCATACACATTATACGCCGAACCACGTTAAATCCTCTTTGTCTATTTTTCTCTCCTTTATTCTTTCCTTTATTGCCTTGTTCCTAACATCTTATTATTTTTCTTATAACAAAATAGTAATTTACACATAACTAACAATTTAGTTATTTACTTGTATTGATATTTTTTTATTTGTCACTCTAATCTCCTATACAATTTGAAGTTGTAATTATTTTTTAATTAAAACAATTTATTTTTATTAAATATAGTGTACTTTATGTCAATTCTTGTTTTAATCATCTGTTCGCATGTGCATACATGCACATATGAACACAAGACTACACACAATTTTAATAGATTTTATTATGATCATTATGGTTAATTATCAAATAAACCAAATTATTATTATTTAATTTATAACATATATCCGTACAAATATGAATACGAATATAAGACAAATATTTATCTAATGGGTAAACTATGAAAAACTATTATCCGGACCTTATCCGTCATCGTCCCTAATTACAGTATGAGCTTGGAATGAGGTAGTGAACTCACAAGTACTTAAGGAAGCAATACATTTTTTGATGGATTGGAACATCATCTCACACGTCATACCATTGGAATCCTTGGATCCCTTCAACAATCTGAAGAAGGACTTAGCCTTCTTTGTAAGTTGAGGAAGAAAAACCTTAAAAAAGTCACAAGTTTTCTGTTAAGATTCTATAATTAACACAAGTAATTTATTCTATAATTTCTAAATACATGATATACAAGGTAAGAAGGGTTTTTCAGGTGTTGATTAATGTGGGATATATACTTCACGCTGTTTAGACTCTGTTTACTAGCTATTGTTAATGTTCATCTAAAATGGTTTTTGGAATACTAACCTATTTGTGTCCTTTTTTGAGTGATACCTATTCTATTTCTAAGTACTGACAATTTCTAAATAGTTTTTGCGTTTTTGGTTTTATTATATATGTATATGGGTTGAAACAATGTTTTTTATTTCAAATGATTTTTTCTAATAAAAATAAATAAACCAACAAACTTGTTTTGGGAAACTTAATTTGTCTGTCAAGGTAATAAACGAAAGTTAGACTTTGATATGTTTTACTTAAGTAAAATAATAAGTGTAGTTGGCTAAACTAAGCTATCAAAGGAATAACATCGAATTAATTAACGGAAGTTAGACTTTGAGATGTTTTATTTAAGTAAAATAATAAGTGTAGTTGGCTAAACTAAGTTATCAGAAGAACAGCATCTAATAAATTAACAAAAGTTAAACTTTGTTAGACTTTGAGATGTTTTACAGTAAAATAATAACACTATGCTTTTATTTAATCTTAATTATGTGTATATGTATAAAAAAACTCCCCGAAAAGAAGGCAACAAAAGTTGGTCCACTTTAATTCTATAATTTTCTCCTAGTAAATAAAGTGGTATTTCTAAGAGCAAAAATATTACTGTGGTTTAGAAATTAATTTTCTCATGTTTTGAGCAATTATTACTTAATAATAATTTTTTTTCTGTTTAATTACCTGCTATATACCTTGTTACAAGTAATTAACTAATCCAATTTATAGTTAGCATATTTGGGGGGAATATGCCTCCCCCATACTTTGCTTCGGGATACTTTGTAAATTATGAGGCTTTGACATTGAAATGACATACTTAGGTAAATTGATAATTATAGGCAATTAAAGGAAGCTATAGAGGCAATTTATACAAGGTTGGGTGGATATTAATATTAAACTCAATATATATGTAGTAAATATTTACTAATTTCATTAATAACTACTCACGAAATAATTCTCCCAAATAGAGATCATGGTAGTTTAAAAAGTAATTCTAGAGAGTTATTCTCGTCATCACACTTCATTCATTAAATTGAATAACTGACAATAATATTTAAGTAAATTGAATATTCAAAAGTGCGGTACATTTTTATATGTTGGTCGGTCATTTATTCTATGTCAAGACTAATTCCTTATCTTAAATAAGCATAAATCTTGAATGAACCTCCCTCAAAAAAAAAAAAAAAACTTACGGGAAAATGAATAAAAGAAATTCAAACAAATTTAGATGTTTATAATTTGTTTATATAACTTTTCTAACTCTTTTAAAATAAATTAATTTTAATTCAGGAAGAAAATTATTTTGACCTGGGCCCTCCACAATTTATTTTTATATATATATTTTTTCAATTTTAATTCTAATATATTTGACCTTCTAAAATTTATATACCTATAAATAAAATGTTTACATTCCAAAATACTTTTTAAAGAACCATCGAAAATTTAAATGTGAGTTAAACCTTACATTGGGTAAACATGTAGATCATGCAAGGTGATAACTCCCTCCAAGGGTCCGTGTTCATGCCCTCCCTCATTCTGTTTTTATCGAAAAATATGATTCATAAACAAATATCTTTACAGTTTAAATCCGTTTTAGAAGCAACAATTCCGTTGTAGTCTAGTTGGTCAGGATATTCGGCTCTCACCCGAAAGACTCGGGATCAAGTCCCGGCAATGGAAATTTTTATTTTCCTTAATGCTTTTTAGCCAAATTATTTCTGAAATTGCTTTATATACCATATGTAATGCTTTTACATGAGTTATGCAAAATATCAAAATTACTTCCAGTATTTACATGGTCAAATATAATTGATGAATATTATACTTTACGCAAAATAATATATATTGTCGGTTAAAAGGTTTTGATCAATGTGAGATCAATATATATTATAAAACTAGCTAAGCTGCAATAGCTATGCAGGGTTTAGGACTTAGATCATTGCATGAACCATTGTTCTCTTTGTATCTTCATATTTGAATCTCAGCAATGGGAAACAACCCTTCTTCTCCTTCTGAAAAAGGAAACAGAAAAAGCAGCTCCAACAGTGGTAGCTCAGGCAAAGCAAGAGTCCATCGTTCACGAACTGCGAGTGTTAAAAGTAGCGTCCAGAATTATTCTTCTACAGTGGATAATCACAGGAGGAGGATGAAGAACTCGACATCATCTTACCCCAGTTATGGGTCGCGGATTGAGGATGATATGAGGAGTACTAGTTCGGTGTATTCAGGAATATCCAGTTTTTCTTCTGTGGTGGATAGTGATATGAGGAGTACTGGGTTGGCGCATTCAAGAATAACCACGTTTTCTTCGCGGGTGGAGAAAGATATTAGTAGTAATGTTTCAAGGGAGTCGCATTCCAGAAGAATATACCCTAGTTATGCTTCCATGGTGGACAATGATACCAGAAGTCTCGCATCATCAGTTTCAAGATCATCATCCCTTGGAAGTGTCCCTGCTTGGTCTTCGCGAGTGGATTATTATATCCGAAGCAATACTTCAAAAATATCATCATATGGATATTATTAAACAACAAAACTCATTTTCATTTCTTCACCATCTTGTTCCTCTTGTTTTCTAATAAACAGATAGATTTGTTTACGTTGTTGCATGTTTTTGTTTGAAGTTAAATTCAGGGATACATGGGAGACGCACTACGCGAGTCATCATCGCCGTGGTTATTCTGAAGGTTAAAAGAGTATTGGGTTTCTGTGCAGAATCTCCAGTGTTGTTGTTTTGTATTGTTCGAGAATGGAAAGAAAACAAATATGTGTGTTTGGATACCATGTTCTACATTAATAGTTCTTTTTAGAATTTTAATTTTTTTATGTTGAAATGTTATAATTGGATAATGTGTTTGGAATATATATCTAATTCAAGTTGTTTAATTTCGAAGCAAATGTATACACGCTTCAACATGCTATATATTTAGAAAATAGGTTTAAATATACATTTCGTACTTATTTTTGTCAAAATTATTCAATTTAGTTTTTATTTTTGTTATTTGGTCAATTTGGTTCTCATTTTCATAAAATTACATTCAATCGAGTCATTTTGGTAAACAGTATTAATATTAAAATTGTTAACGGAACAGTGACACTGTGAAACTGTATAGCTGACGTGGTTCGTTATGCATTTTTGTTGGCATATTGTTTATTTAATTTTAACAATTCAGAAAAAAATAAGGCTATTATGTTAAGTTAAAAAGGTAAAAAAATGGGTAAGCAACATTCAAGTAATTAAGTGTAGCGAGGGTTAATTGTGCAACGATAGAAAGCAGAAAAATTAGGGTTCTTAAGCACGAAATCGAAATTAGGGTTCTTGAGAAAGGGGGAAAATATTTGCTGAAATCTTCTTCCGCTGCATCCTACTTCGATACATTCAACGAGGTTCGTGGGTGAAGTTTGTCTTGGAGCAGTTCGAAGGATTGGAGCGTCAACGAGGTTAGTTGATTGTCAATATTGGTTTAGTGTGTTGCCCATAGTTTTACTTGAAACCCTAATTTCTTCCTTAAATCAATTCCACTAACTTTTAAACCTACAACGGCCATAAAATTTCACTGTGCCAACGTCATTGCCAAAAATTTGACACGTAACCCAAACAGTTCCACCGTATCACTGTTCCGTTAACAATTTTAACATCTTTTGTCAAAAAGACTCGATTGAATGCAATTTTACAAAAATGAGGACCAAATTGACTAAACAACGAAAATATAGACCAAATTGACCAATTTTGACAAAAATAGAGGCCAAATGTATATTTAAGCCTAGAAAATAATAAACTATAATTTGTGCCAGTTGAAAAATAAAATATATTTATTATATAAATTTGAGTTTATAAAAATATAAAACTTTAGTATAAATATTCTATTATATAAAATTAAATAATAATTTTACTACCAAATGATTTTTTATCATTGTATTGATTTTCAAGTTCATTCAAATGGTTTACAACACAATTTATTTATCACTAATACTTTATCCTTTATAAATAAAATTGATTTTCACAAAAAATTCTAACTCGAATATTTTTTTACTACGTTTCTAAATGATTTCTTTTATTAAAAATTATATGCAAAATGTAGAATAAAGTGTTTTTCCTTGCAAAAGTAACAAAGAAACAATTTTTCTTAAAGTGAATCAAAATAATTATTTACTAGTACTAAAAATTCAAAATTTACCGCAAGTTAAATACGTTGTTTTGTGGCTATTTTGAACAGTCACTATTTTTATTTATTCTATCAAAATAGAATTTAGCTCAATAAAAATATTATAAAGTTGGTTTAATATAATTGTTGGAATAACCCGCCCTAAAATATCAAAATCATTTTAACTATCTTTAAATTAAATTAATCTTTTTTATTTAATATTTAACTATAGTTGTAATCGCAAATAATTTCGAGAATTTAAAAAATTATTAAAGTCAGTTTGAATCATCTCAAACAATTTTAACAAAAAATTATAGTTAACATTTAGTGATGAATATGACCGTCTCTAAAATCATAAATTTTTTAAAATAATAAATTCAAAAAACTAAAAATAAAAAGGAAAAAAAAAAGTCCATCAAAATATATAACATTTTCCAATGTAAAATAGAATGCCTGTATTTAAATAGTAAAAACAAATGAGGTCAAACTATAGCACTAAAAATGAAAGGTTTGTCTCTGTCAAAGTGTAAATAATGAAAATACCATTACATTCGTTGTTAAGATAATATATTCCAGCGAGAAATAGAGTAGTTGTTGCAATAAATAATTTATTAAAATAATCATCATTAAAAACCATGATGGAAATGGTTATAAGTTTTTGTAAGGTATGAATTAATTAAAATATTTGCTTTGTTAAATTTTAAATATTATAAGTTTAATGAAAAATATTATATAAAAGAATTGAACAAGTAACAGTTCCTCACAACCCCAACAAGAACAACAAGCAGTAGTTGATAGCACACATAAATCACACATGAAAATGCTCTCATGTTTTAAACACTTATTTAGATGATAATGCTACCTTTAAGTCAAACTTGAACATATGTAATAATTTCTCACCATGTACGCCTTCAAACTTGAGTAGTTTCTATTCATTCCATTGATTCATTTTTAGGAGTATATTTTCCCTACCTTCATATTTTGGGTGCATAGAAACTGAATAGGACTAATTATTTCTGCAGGATACCAACTTTGTTAACGATGTTTTGCAATCAATTGGCCAAGAATAAAACAACTTGTTTCTTCATTCAACTTGTTAAAATTTTTTGGATCATCTAAGTGCAACAACTTTAAAATAAGAAAATCCTTTAACTCCAGATAATGTTCGGAGAGTCAAAATAATAAATTAAAATATATATTTAATTATTTTTATTAATATAATAAAAATTAATATATAATTTGGTATAACTAAAATTTTAAAAGAATCACTAATAGAAATTTTATATTGCATAATATTTTTCTTGCAAATTTGTTAAAAAAAATTGTAAGAAAAGATTTTTTTCTACCATTTTTTCTAAAAATCTTAATTGGCAGATAATTCTTTTGTGGATAATTATTTCCTACAAAATTATAAAATTTGCAAGTATTTCGTACAAAATTTGTTGCGAAAAGTGTTTTATACAAAATATTTTGCAAAAAAATTGGTAGTAATTTCTTGCAAATTTTTTTCACAACAAAATTTGTAAGTATTTCTTACAAAAAAATATTCAAAACAAAATTGGCAGGGAATATGATTTTTTTAGTAGTGCACATATATCTAAATAATTATTTTTTATTCCTGCAAATTTTTGAACTCATCATAAAAATTAAAATTTTCAACTATTTCTTTTCCAAATAACCATATTGTTGTTGGCAAGAAATTCATTTTTTACGGGTAACTTCCCTTCGATCACTTTTAAAAAATAGATACATTATTTTATTCCTTATCAATATACATTTTTTTTAAAATAGATTAAAAAATAATTTGTCATAATCTAATAAAAATTCAGAGAAAAAAATTTATGAAAATCCTACCCTAATTAAAGACTAGTTATGAAAAAACACATAGTACATTAATTTTACTTCTATATTCATAAAAAAAAATACAAAGGCTTATGAAATAAAAAAAAAATAATAGTCATTATTAAATTAATATTTGACTATGACGTAACCTTTTTTTTATTGTTCAACAATGAAATAGAACATATGAAAAATAAGAACAAAAATAGTTAATTTGTGTCTAACTCACTTAAAAAAAATCAGATGAAAGTGGGAGATGAGTACACTTTAAAATTCAAATGTAATAGAAAATAAAATAAAAAAAACATCTTAATAAATATTTTATTTTTTATTATATTTAATTTTAAATTTTATTATGGCTTAATTACTCGAAATATATCCGATTTGGTTTCAAAATTTGAAAATGGTATTCACTTTTAAGTTTATTTCAATTTAGTACCCAAATTCGAAATTGTGCATCAATGTAGTATATTCCGTTATTTTTTCGCAAATGCTATTAACGATGTGCCACGTGTCAACCTCTGATTTTTTTAATTAAAACTGGGTATGTTCCGAATAATTAAACCTTTTATTATTTATTAACATTACATTTTATTACCTTTTGGATATATGGTATGTATATTTCCTCTTGCTATAACTTTTAGTTATGTAATTTGTATTGGGTACATGATGGAGTTTATGCAAAGGGAATAAGGTTACATCTGGTGCCAAAGAAATGATTATAAAGAAAACACATTATTGTTTATGAATGGTTATTACGTCAATTTCTTTTAAAGGTTCCATACATGAAATGTTCATTATTGTTGTTCATCATGCTCCAATACCATATATACAACCCATGAAGATTAGTCTTTAAAATGCAATCCTTAACAAAGTTATCGAAAGAGCAAAGCAAACTAAAGACGTATTAATAACATTCAACATTCTGGATTATGTCTCTTTCTATCTTATGTCATATTTATATGCATGTTTGTATTTATAAAATACCCCCTCAAAATCAACGGAGACAAACCAAACTTAATTGTACAATTGTTTTTCCTAATGTCCTAAATAAGTGGTATTTCTTAGAGCAAAATTACCTGCTCATTACAAACTTCATTTCTGGTAATATTTTTCTTTAGACGCTATTGTTTTTCAATTCATGCTTTCGTCATTGTAAATGTCATCTTTTTGAACTTAGTAACTTATAATGTTAATAATTAGATGGAGTCCGCATCAATCAAATTCTATGGACGAACGTTTTATCGAGGAAAGGCAGAATGAAGTAGAGAACATAATTTCGTTGAAAGCTCTATGGAACATATGTATAATTTCTAAATACATCATATACTAATATACGACAAATAATTTTTTGGGTTTTAAAAATATAGGTACATTATTGTCATGTTTTACAGAGGGGGTTTCACTGGGGAAAACAACATCAATGAGACCTGAGGCCAACCACATAAGACATTGACACCTCTCTCAATCCAAAACCTTAAGACAATGGATTTATGGGTTTTTATTTTTATATAGTGCTCTACTTTCTCATTTCTGGTCAATGTGAAACTTAGACTCACACTTGGATTCCTAACATTATCAAATGTCGTTAAATTTTATTTTCTTTTTTTTCTCTTAAATTAGGGTTGCGTGTTTCCCGGTACTTTCCACAAGTAATTTAATTTGGCCTAGTTTTGAAAAAAAAAGGTTATACGAATATTTAAGTAAACAAAACAAACAAACGTTGTTTAGCGAAAGTGGTCTGTGCGCGTAATTAACGAAGGTTAGACTTTGAAGTGTTTTATTTGAGTAAAATAATAACTGTAGTTGGTTAAACGAAGCTATCCAAAGAGCAAGACGGCCCAAATTACATCCAATTCATATAAATTAATATTTAATTTTTGTATGCTTTTGTTTATTTTATTTATGTAAAAAAAAAAAAAAAACTCCTTGAAATGAAGACAACTAAAGTTGCTCCACTCTATTAGGAATCCAAGTGTGAGTCTAAGTCCCACATTGACCAGAATTGAGAAAGTAGAGCACTATATAAGAATAAAGACCCATAAACCCATTGCCTTAAGGTTTTGGGTTGAGAGTGGTGTCAGTGTCTTATGTGGTTAGGCTAAAATAAACTGGTATTAATTCTAAGAGAAAATATATTATTGTGGTTTCAGAAATTAATTTTCTCGTGTTTTGAGTATTTATCTTTCAACGTTTTAAATTTTCAGTTCGTGTCGTTGTATACGATCGTCTTTTGACTAATAATATTTTTTTTTCTGTTTAAAAACCTTTATATACCTTCTTACATATAAATAATTACACCAAATGAAACTTCTTAAATAATAATTAATTTTAATACAAAAAAAATTATTAATTATTATAATAATAAATTTAGATATCAATTTATAAAATAAAAATATATTGATTACTAACATAATCAACAATAAAGTCAATAATTTCATCAATAAATATTTCATCTTTTCCTTGACTTTTAATTAATTTGATTCATATTTTTTATTTGTAAATATTTTTATCACAAATCAATATTCATTAATAAAATAAAAAATAACAAATTAAAAGAGTATTTCAAAATAAATATATATATATATATATATATATATATATATATATATATATTTCTAAATGTTTCTCTTCGATCAATTCCTGTAATTTTGGTCAAAGGATTCTCTTACTAAATAATAAAAGAAGTTGTCAATTTCGTTTGTTAGAACAACTTCCATAACTTCCATAGAGTCTATGCCCATATCTTTTTTTTTTTGTTATCAATTTCTGAAATTTTCTTTGTTTTCGGAAAATGTGATTTGGCTCAAAATAAAAAATTATAATTAAAGATTAATTTATAAACTAATTTTTTGAGTAGACAAAATTTTGATAGCTAATGTTAGATGAAAAGTTTATAAATGTCTTTGATAGCCAAAATCTTGATAGTTAAATTTTAGAGACCATTTTAGATACCAATTATAAATCTTTATTCATAATAGTGAATATTTTAATTATTAATAATTTTTTATTTTATAAATTGGTATCTAAATTAGTCATTATAATTACTAATAATTTATTGTCACTAAAATTGGTTGTTAATGAAAGATTTTTTTATAGTATTAATCGAATTTATAGTTAGCTTATTTTAAAATAATATTATCCAGCCGCCATCCTTTGCTTTGTGATACTTAATTATGTAAACTAAGAGACTTTGACATTGAAATGGTATACTTACGGAAAATAATAACTATAGTCAATTAAAGCAAGCTACGGAGGCAAATTATACAAGGTTAGGTTGATATTAATATTAACCTTATGTATTTCATTTTTTTTTTCCTTCTAAAGTTCTTATCAAAAGGTCGGTGGAAGAGATGCAAAATGTAAAATCTTACGCTCATTCATACTATTATACATTCTCTTTTTGGAAAAAAAAATCGTCACATGAGTTTTTAAATAAAGGTATATATGCAATTTGTAGCATCAATTATAATAAAATATTTAATTAAGATATTTAATTAAAATATAAATTAAATAATTAAACTAAAATTTTGTGATTATCAACTTATGGGAAATCACTTTAGGTTGTTTTGGAAAAAGAAAATGATTTTTTAACAACTAAATTTTGACATCTTTCTTCTACAACTTGATTTTTTAATTTGTTTTTCATTTTTTATTTTTTTATTTTTTTTTATATTTCTAAACCAATGAAAAGATGTCATCAAAAATTATAAAAAAAAATTATGAAAATTTGGTGGTCTAACACATTTCATTGTCCTTTGAAAAAGTCATGAATATATGAATAAAGATAGATGCAAGTGGAGAGAATTTACGTATAAAATAATTAATATATATTGTCGGTTAAAATAGGGTTTTGATGAATGGAGGAGACGAGTATATATACTATAAAAGTAGCTACACTGTAATTGCATTGCAGGGACTTTGATCATTGCCCGAACCACACCATTCTCTTGTCTTCGATCGTATTTCAATCCTAGAAATGGAAAAGAACTCTTCTTATCCTTCTCGGAATCCTTCTCAGAAAGGACACAAGAAAAGCAGCTCCAACAGTCGTAGCTCAGGCAAACCAGGAGTCCATCATTCGCGAATTGGGAGCGTTAAAAATAACACCACCAATTACGCTAATAATGGTAGCATCCACAATTTTTCTTCTGTAGTGGATAATTATATTAGGACTACCCGTTTAGGGATGCAGAATTCCACATTATCTTACTTAGCCAGTTCCGCTTCGCCCACTTTTTCTTCTATAGTGGATAATTATATTAGGACTAGCCATTCAGGGATGCAGAATTCCACATTATCTTACCTCGCTAGTTATGCCTCGCCCACGTTTTCTTCTACAATGGATAATTATATTAGATCTACTCATTCAGGGATGCAGAATTCCGAATTATCTTACCTCAGTTATGCCTCGCGGATAGAGAATTATATGAAGAGTACTCGTATGGTACATTCAAGAATATCCAGTTTTTCTTCTCGGGTAGAGAATGATATCAAGAGTACTCTTTCAAGTGATTCCTACCCGAGTTAAGCTTCCGTTGTGGACGATGATATCAGAAGCGTGGCATCATCAGTTTCAGGATTGTCCCTGCTTAAGTCCCTGCTTGGTCTTCGCAAGTGAACTCTTATATCCGTAGCATCGCTTCTCAGACACCAACATATGGATATTGTTAAACAACTTATTTTCATTAATTTCTCCACATGTTGTTTATGTTGTTTTCTAATTACAATATAAACTGTTATTAGATATATTTTGTATGAATAGTGCTTTGAAATATCACCAAAAACATTGTTTAAAGGCACAATGAATGTTGAAGTCTTTGAAATTAAAATGACATGAAGAAAAAAAAAATGTCAAACAAATTTTAAATTTAACTCTGTTGTTATGTATGCACATAGTTTGTATAAATTGTGTTCTGTGTCAAAATTGTTAGAATTTGAGAATATCATGGTCAACTTGGGATTTTGGTCTTGTAACCCCCAACTCCTACATCATAAATTAAAAACAATTAACACAAAAATATGTATATTGCAATCAACACAATGTTCCATTTTAACTATATATACAAATAAAATATATTAAATATATTTTTAGTCATTAAACTTTTATGCAAAATTAAAATTTGTTTGTGCAGGAAGAAGATTTAGCTTTGACTAATTTTACGTTTATGCTCCGATTCTAAAATCGAAGCATATTAAGATGAGACAAAAAAGGATCAACTTTTTATTTCGAATGTGGACTGAAGCCATATGTTCGCTTTTCTGGCTCGGATTGTGTAGCAACCGAGGCCGTATGTAACTTGAAAGCTCGTGACCCTTGTCACTCTCCTTATGGTTTTAGGCCTTCTGATGCTGATTCTTGGAGCAAAGGGAACAAATCTAATGGCTGCGTAAGGATTAAAGACTTATCGTCCTACAGATCCCTGACATCGTAAAACCTCCCACACCAGACTCAAAAGATAATTTCAAGCACCCACTCAAAATTTTCCATACTCAAAATTGCAACTTCTCAAACCACCCACCAGATCCCTGGCATCGTAAAACCCACCCACAAACACAAGTCGTTCCCTGCTGCAACACCAACAACACTCGAGTTTCCCCTCCAAGACACCACTTCTTCTTCTTCTGTTCACCAAGACCCAGGAGCCAAATCTGTTGTCTCGTTCAAGGGCCACGACACTGCCGCCCTACCCAAGTCCTGCAAGTTCCGACTCCACTCCTTCTCTGTGTTAGAGTCTGTCTTATTGATCTCCAACGGATCAACTCACATATCTCTACTGTACATTCTTTACGGTGGAACCAGGCTTGATGTGACGTGGATGGAGGAAAAGAGAGAGGTGCGGAGCGAAGGTGCTCAACTTAAAAGAGGAAGAACTCTGCAATCGCATTTTTGAAATTCCTAATTTACCATATGGCCTCGGTTCAACAGCCACCCGAGGTCAAATTCCATTCTCCCCATGGCATTATTACTTTGGATCTGTAAAACTGAAGTTTATAAGTTCTTTGGGAGTTTTTATTAATTGAAGCATAAACCCAAATTTTGCTTTGGGTTTGGGGAACAGAAAAGTTGACAATAATTATCAAAATGCTACCGTGATATTTTATGTTTCGATTTTGTGATAATCAAAGCATATAATGCAAGTTAAAATTTCAAAATCACACTAATCTTAAACATTTAACATTTTTTAAAATTATCTTAATCTATAACGTGAACTTTTCTTTTTTCTTATATGTCAAATAGTGTTGAAGGCTAACATTTGAACATGAAATGTTAACCTAAAATGTTGTTTAATATATCAAATAAATTTTACATGATTATATTAGAACCATTATATTATCTATTTTCAAAGTTCAAAGACTTAAAATTTTGGATATAGTAACAAATTCCAAAATTTTACGTCTAAATATAAAGACGAAAAACATATGTAATCTAATAAAAAATTACTGAACCTAATAAAATATAAAATATATTTTGTTATCTCTCGGACATTATATTTACAATTATAATATATATATATATATATATATATATATATATATATATATTTTGGAGGAATAAAGCAAATAAATCAAAACATAATCAATTATTTAGAGTGACATAATTGGTTATGGCCATACATGCACGCACCTAATCAATTATAGGTAAATAGCATTTCTGACAATTATTTCAACATAGTACAATATCTATTCATAAATAAAACTACAGTACTTTTCAAACAAAATTCAACATATTAAAGCATAAAAAAAAATGATAAAACATGATGTCTTTCAATTAATTCTTTAACATTCTATGGAGGAATCAATTTGTTAGATTACTTTTTCGATGAATTATATAAACACATATGCAGTGACAAACATAAATACTTATTAACATAAATTAGTGAGGTATTAAAACATTATACTTTGTACCCTTTCATTAACTTCCACGAACACATGGATCAAACATCACTCATGTCAAATTTTGTTGTGAGACACACACTAAACATGTCAACTCAATCAATCATGATGAAGTAACTACATAATGGATTATGTAGTTGAAACAATCCAAGAATAACAACCAACCATCATGTTACAACAACAAACTATAATGGCTAGCTTACCAAAGATATCCTTATTCATGGTAGTTAAAGTTGAAGAAAAACCTATCTTGGAGAATGACAAGAATAAGAGATGAGTTATCCACAAGTTTGTCCAAATTTGAATTTGATCCATTGTTATGCCCCACCCTCCTTCACCATCTTCTTGTTTCTGGTTTTGAGTTATGAGTCTTTGTGCGTGAATGGTATTCGAGAAAAATAAAAGTTAGCCTATGCATTGAAACATATTTGCATGTGAAGTTGTGATCAAAGAAAAAAAATGAAGAATGATCAAATGCCAAGATAACTTTCCTGTCAAATCTAATAACTTGGGCATGAATGACACTCAATTTTGAGGGTCTATACAAATTGATACATTTTCGGGCATCATATAAGCAAACAACCATTTATCCATATAGTTCACTTGTTCTTCTAAACAAAATGTACATACATCTCCCTCTAATCATTACTCATATGTAAATTATTTTTCAAACAATTTTTTTCTACAATATTTTATACATACATATAATTAAAAAAAATTAATTTGTTCATATTTGTGCATCCAATATTACGTTCTAACATTATCAATTATTATAATTAATGTAGTTGTCAACCATTTATTGTAAATATTAATTGTTAATTTATTTATTTTGTAAGATATTAATACTATTCATAATGGCTAACATTTATTATTATACATTATTATCTTATCTTTAATATATATTTTTCTTTATATATATATATATATATATATATATATATATATATATATATATATATATATATATATATATTACAACCTTTTCAAACCGAAAAAAATTAGAAGGATATAAATAGAGTAAATTCAATGTTTTTAAATTTGGAAAAGATATGGTGAGATAATAAGTGTCTGGGAAGAATTTGTTCAAAATGATGATGATATTCAAAGCTAAGAAAGACATCAAAGTCTAACAGCTAGTTTTCATTTTTTTTTTTTCTTCTTTTATGGGCCGTATGATACAGTAGTAGTCCATTATTAGCATTGACATTGAGGTCTATCCACATTTACCGTAGAGGACTTTTTGCAAGTTTTGTCTAATGACAACGTAGATTCAATGCACCAATTTTTTCAATTTTGATTGGGCCTTAAAGAAAGTTACCCAAGAATTTCAAAGAGATCTTTATTCTATGCATCCTAGATCTATCAACCTTCTACCCAATGGGTTTTAGAAAAAAAAAACCACCTTTCTCGTTCATGAGACTGAAAATAACAGCTCAGAACGGCTCCAACACTTGAGGTGCGTCAACAGCAACCTTAAAATTTTCTTTACCATGTTTCTCTGCTCTTGCAATTGCCACAGTTCCGGTCTCCAAAGAGCAACATAAATTTCAGTAAGCATGTTCTTATTTGGACTTTTTCCTCTCTTTCATTTCCCTGAGGTTCCAATCTTTGTTACTATTTTATTTTTGTCTTTTTGAGTGTAAGGGTGATGTGTGTGTTGATTGTTTTCCTCAATGTGTGGGTTGAATTGAGTCTCTAGAGATGCAGAGACAATAACTTTGTTCTAACAAAGAGGTATACTGAGACACACCGCAAATACCTTAGGAAATGAGTTGGTTTGATTCTCAAATCTGCGATGGCAGTGATGCTATGAGCAACCCCACTAGTATTTCTCCATCTTCTTGTTCTTCTTCTGCACCATTGTCTTACACTTCTGAGTACAAGAAACAACTTCCCCCTCCTCTGTCTTCTTCATCTGGCACCAGAATAAGCCCTGCAATTGTTTTCATCATTGTCATTCTAGCTATTGTGTTTTTCATCTCTGGTCTCCTTCACTTGCTGGTTCGATTCCTCATAAGGCACATGTCCTCTTCGTCAATTTCCCAGTCCAATAGGTACCCTGACATGTCGGAATCTGACCCTTACCAGAGACAGTTACAGCAGCTGTTTCATCTCCATGATTCAGGCCTAGATCAGGCCTTCATAGATGCTCTCCCAGTTTTCCTATACAAAGACATAATAGGTTTGAAGGAGCCTTTTGATTGTGCAGTGTGTCTTTGCCAGTTCTCAGAACAAGACATGCTGAGGTTGCTGCCTCTTTGCAACCATGCTTTTCACATTGATTGCATAGATACATGGCTGCTCTCAAATTCAACTTGCCCTCTCTGCCGAGGGAGTCTTTATGATGAGGCAGGCTTTGAAAACCCAGTTTATGACTTTGAGGGTCTGAGGGAGGAAGATGGGGTTTCAGGCAGTGTTGCTGCAGAGACTGGTTCCTTCAACAAACATGCAGAAAATCACATAATGAGTGGGAAAAGGGTGTTTTCTGTGAGGCTTGGGAAGTTTAGAAGCTCAAATAATGGAGAAGGGGGTGAGAGCAGTACCAGTAACTTGGATGTTAGGAGATGCTATTCAATGGGGTCCTTCCAATATGTTGTTGCTGATTCAGATTTGCAAGTGGCTTTGTGCCCCAATAGTGGTTGCAGTGTGAGACAATTCAAAGGTAGATTGGACCATTGTGGGAATTCTTCCACTGAAGGTGATGTTGAAGGCAAAAAAATCAACATTGCAAGGAAAGGTGAAAGCTTTTCTGTTTCCAAGATCTGGCAATGGTCTAGGAAGGACAAGGTATCAAATTCACCACAAAACCATTTGGGTGGTTCTTTTGTCCCTGCAGCTTTGCCATGGATGAATAGAGCTCAAGGTACATGAAGCAACTCAGTATTTTGGGGTTCTTACACATTTTCAAATGAGTCATCTTTTGATCTCCTTTTCACCATTTCTTTTTTAATTTTCATACTCCTGATTTTACATTTCTATTGGTAAAATACTTGTAAATTAGGCCATAAACATTCAATCAAACATTACCCTTTAAATAAGAATCATCCTTGAGTGTGTGTAAGGAAAAACATTCCTTTTATACAAAGTTCCATTTCTGTTTGTTTACCCTTCACTTGTAATTTTCCATAATGATTATCAGAAACACCATCTGTTTTTTTTTTCACCTGTGAAGCTCTTGGTAAGCTATACATGAGAAAAATAATAAGTAGTTGTTAAGTGAGAAAGAGATTAGTGGTTTGCAAAAACCACAATGAGAGCACATGATTTCAAACATAATATTTGAGTGTGGGCCATGATTATATTAGTATGACAAAAGTGGTCTTTATTAGCAACAATGTCTTGGCATGAGTAGGAAGGTTAAAAAGTGAAGTCAAAATTGGGTGTTGCTTTTTGGATGGTTTGGTTTTCTCTGGAGGTTTACTTTAATCAAAGCCATGGATTAAAAAGAAGCAAAAGAAACAAGAACACTCTCTCTGTGTCTCTGTAGAAGCTGTCCTTTTTGGTGGGTTTAACATTTGATTGCCAAGATGACAAGATGAGTGAAAAGTGAGGTGGAGACATTTTCTCATCAGTTCAGACATGATTACATTTTTTTCCTGTTGGTGCTCCAAACACAATTATTCCACATTTGTCTTTTGCAATTTTGCTAATGATTTCAGATAAATGCGTATTTTCATAATCCAAGTTACTAGTTTTGGTGTTATTAATTTTTCTGTTGGTGGTTGAAATTTATACTAATTATTTATTCTTATAATGTAATTTTCCTTTTAGCTATAGCTACGTTCTTCAAGAGAAACTTGAAAGTAGTGACAGAACTTTATGGCAAAAATATTAGTACCAAGAAAACATAAAGCATAATGGCCCATGAATTTGATTTGATTTGACTGTGTGACATTATATTATCTGGTATCAAGTACAGGTTGCAAAACTAGACTCTGAATCATAAATATATGAAAAAGTGTAGTGGGCACATGATGAAAAACTACACTCGCATGAATCTTATACATACATATATATATATATATATA
>Ga0209589_1007103_pt1 | contig 18178 bp, 10 predicted proteins | sample CowpeawhiteBW_FD_187525 | JGI IMG/M metagenome (GOLD analysis project Ga0209589, IMG submission 187525) | Root nodule microbial communities of legume samples collected from California USA - Cow pea white BW (SPAdes) (version 2) | ecosystem: Host-associated > Plants > Roots > Nodule | place: USA...
GAAAGGAATGAGAAAAAGAACGGTATGTTGTTTTTATTAAATAAATCGTTTTTAGTTGCTAAATTTTAAAGAAAAATTAGTATTAGTTGATATCTTAAACTTCTGTACAGTTTGATTTATAAATTTTAAAAATAAATAAATATAGATTAAGAAGACTATATTTATTTATTTATTTATTTTTGAATTCAAAACTAAAATAAATCAAAATTAAAAAAAAGATAAATTTCAACTTTTGCATTTTAGTACCCCTTAAATAAAATAAAAGATTAATAAAATTATATTCATTTGTTTTTAAGATTTGTGGACTTAAATGAATGAAAATTTAAAATAAAAAAAAATTAATTTTACATCCAAGTAACCTTAAATAAAATAAAAGATTTAAATATATATTTTATTTTTTTAATATGTAAAATATTTTGTCCTTAAGTTATGTAAAACATGGCTAGGTAGTGACATGTGTCAATCTTAAGTGTTATCATTTTAATTTCAAGTTTTGTCCTTATATACATTTTTTTTAATATTTAATTGAGCCCAAAATGTTTTTAAGATAAAACAATATTGTGAAGTACGACACCAATAATATATATATATATATATATATTAGGTTACTTAATAAATTAAAAGCACTCTAGTAATTTAAACGAGAATGAGATGAGAAAGAGATATATATATATATATATATATATATATATATATATATATATATATATATATATATATATATATATATATATATATATATATATTGACATGGTTATGAGAATAAAGATGAGATGGGTATATATTGACATTTCCAGGGATGCACGGAAACGGAAAATGCGATAAAACATCATCGTGCGTTTGTACCTACTGGTGCAAACCTTCCCAATCTGATTAATTATATGTCACAATGGAATATTCATCTCTAATAAAATTGCTCTTTCACTATTTTTTCTGTCTATCCGTTCTGGTATCATCTCATTTCTATCATCAAAATAAAATTGAATTAAATATATTTTTAATTACTAAATTTGGTATAAAATTTTGACATAAAATGTTATTACAAAACGTCAAATAAATTTAAGTTTAAAATGAATAAATCCACACATTTATAAGATAGAGGATTAAATTAGTCCAAAGTTGTAAATATTTAAAATGTTATCATAAAATGCGTTTAAGATATCAAATGAACTTAGTAAAATTTGATTAAAAGTAGCAATGACAACCGGGCAGGACGGGAACGGGAACGAGTTTCGTTATCCATACTCATATTCTAAAGAAACATAATATTATCAAATATTTAATATTAAGGAGGAAAATAAGGGTATATATTTAGAAAAATTATACTTATAATTGTATATATTTCAAATTAAGATACCAAATAAAATTTTCTGAGAGACAAAACATTTATTAAATTTTCAAATGTTAATATTACCTATTACTTATTACCTAGTTGATAAAATTTAAAAATATTTTTAATAAAATACAAAAGAAAAAAATATTTAAATTACTTCATTTCGTTAGTTTGGAGACCAAATTGTATCAAAGATTCGACAAATGAATTCCAATCTTACAACAAAGTTCAAGGACTAGAAGAAACATTTAGCCCAAATAAAATTCTACATCAAAGGTCTCCACTTTATTTATTTATTTATTTATTTATGGAACAAAGGGTTTTTCACTTTATTTATTCATTTATACATTAATTATGTTTTTTGTCCATTAACTTTTAGTGAAAATTGAAATTTTAAATGTTTACATAGTTTAACACATTAAAGCGGAAAAATGACAAATAGGTAAACAATTAAGAAAAGTTTGAAACGTCAAATAAACTTTAAAATGTTAAAATGTTTGAGACGTCATATAAACTTAACACTTCACAAAATTTGTGCTTAAAAAACTAAAGTCACACGTTTGTTTAGATGAAAGACTAAATTAGTCATAAATTTTAAAGAAAGAAACTAATTTTAATTCTGATAGGACTGAAAACATATTTAATTCTTTATTTATTTAGAAAAAAACGTTAAGAAAAACTTTTGAAAAGTGTTGAACTTTAATGTGCTTTTAAGATTTTAAATATCTCTCTATATTAATGATTTCATAAATGAGTTTTGCAAAATAAATAAATAAATAAATAAATAAATATATATATATATATATATAACGTGTTTTAATTTATTTTTTCAACATAATAAAAAAGATAAAATGAAATATTATATTGTTATTTATACAATGATAAACCATATATATATATATATATTTGATAATTATGAATAAAATTTTCAATTAAATTATCTTCAAATTATTTTTTATTATGATAATATGTAATATATTTAAAACTTTCTTCTTTTATATATATATATATATATATATATATATATATTATATAAATAACTCGTTGTAATTGTAACATCTCATTTAATTGTTTTTAAACTACTAAAAAAGTATTATATAGAAATAGTCCAAAGCAGATAGCATGGAAGTTAACTATAATCTTATACAGTCATCCAAAAAACTGAGTAATGATAATACTATATGTACAAGTCCACTAGTAGAAAGGGAAAATAAATTCTAACTACTTACAACAAAACACACCTATTTATAGGACCTCTGGATACTACTGCCTAGTCCTACTATCAACACCACTTGAAATCTCTCCACCTGCGGCCTCCTCTGCTCACACATTTAAGTGATCATTGCAAAGAATAAAACAAGGATAGACAACATAGAACACGTAGGGTAAGCTAATAATGATTTAAAGAAGGTTAAATTAAATTAAGAGGAAAGTAACAATCAATAATCATAATTTTACACAATTCCAACATCCTCATACACTAGTCAACTCTAGACTCAATTATCCGGATATATGCAATTAACATCGGACCTCTTGGTGGTTTGCACCAGTGTATGATTCTCAAACTCTGCAAAGTTTGGCCTCAAGGGGTTATCACCCAATCATCACACCAGGTAAGTCTCCTATGCGCCAAAGACTTGATCGAGTCTAGTGGCTAAGACCTCCTGCTACTCCTTACGACATAACTCATTATACTCTACATGAGCCTTAATGGTTATTGGAGCGTCAGGATACCAACCAAAACTGAGTCCTTATGTCCTTGCATACACTACCTCATCCACACTTAGAATTCTCCACGAAACTCTTCCATAATTCACATAAAACAAACCCTCGTTCATCAAATCTTATCTAAGATACATCAATACAATCATAAAAGTCATATTCAATCATTTAATGCATGAAACATGTCATAACAACAAACATATGAGACAGGGTAATCCAGCGCTTAGCGTCCAGTTCCAACGCTAAGCGCCATTCGTCTCGCAAATTTCACCACTCAACCTTATATCCAGCGCTAAGCCTTGGGATTTAATTTTCGTTTCAGACCTGTAAAGGTCCCAGTGCTACGGCACTGCTTAGCTGGCGCTCAGCGTCATTCTTCTCGCATTTTTCAACGCTAGGCACCGCCGGGCTGGCACTCAACGCTGATCCTCTCGCATTTTTCAACGCTCAGCCTTGAATTTTGAGGCTCCGCTTCACAATAGAAAACATCACAGATTTGGTTTTCTTGAGGAATTTGTTACCTTCTTTCATGACTATAATTGGCATGTCCTTTGCAGAGTTACTAGGTTTTCAAATTAGTTTTTAATTGAGGAACCTTATGCCAATTAGAGTTATGACTCAAGTATTCATCCTTCTCAATTCAATCTCAATTCATACAATACATTCACATATCAGCATATATCAATACCAATAAATTCAAATTCTAACAGTAATAAAACAAGTAGTTCCAGTCATATACAATTACACTTCATTGAAGTCTTTCAGCATAATCAATTATTAGCTTCCCTTACCTGATTAACTCGCACTATCTATTGCCAAAAACCTAAATTCCCCTTTTTCTTCCGATGCTCACAAATCAACCTAGAATTATCAGAAACACGATCAAAGGATGTCACTAGAGCCACTAATCAACAAGGATTTTTACAAGGTATGCAAATCTCACATGTGATACAAGTACATCACATGCAGGGCTTTTCAAGAAAAGACCGAGAAAAGAGTAGAATTATAACTTACTCAATTCAAGGTTCTAATCGGACAGACTTGGAGATCTCGTCGCAGTGATCACTCTAGCGGTATCTGATTTCAAAAAGGATGAGAGAGTGGTGAGATTTTTTTAGAGAGAAGTCAGAGAGAATTTAGAGAACGGAATTTTAGAGAGATGGTATTTTCTAAATAATGAAATCCTTTTATTAAATTTCTATTTATATATAAGCGGTTTATTATTAAAATAATAATAATAATAATAATAATAATAATAATAGGATCTCATTATTTTAAACACAATCACTTTTTTAATGTGATTTTCTGGGTTCTCACATTCTCCCAAACATAAAAAATTTTCGACCTCGATAATTTACTTACCAGAGAACAGATGTGGATAAGATTGTCTCATATCCTTTTCTAACTCCCAGGCAGAGTCACATGTTCTCCTATTCTACACAACCTTGACTAAACTGATGGTTCTCCCCTTAATTTGTTTCATCTGGTGATCCTTTATTGCAATAGGTTGCATATCCACGGTGAGATCCTCTCTGATTGGCAAATCTTCCATTTCCAACACATGTGATGCATCAGGCACGTACTTTCTCAGTTGAGAAACATGGAATACGGAATGAAGATTAGCTAGTTGAGGTGGTAAGGCAATCTCATACGCCACTAGTCCAATTCTATTCAATACTTGATAGGGGCCAATGAATTTAGGAGAGAGTTTCCTCGAACGAATAGCTCTTCCCACACCAATAGTTGGAGTTACCCTCAAGAAAACATGGTCCCCTGCTGAAAACTCTAAAGGTTTCCTCCTTCGATTCGCATATGACTTTTGTCTGCTCAAGGAGGCTTGCATCTTGTCTCTTATTTTGGACACTTTCTCTGAGGTTTGCTTCAACAACTCCGGCCCCAACAACACTACTTCACCTTCCTAATTCTAGCATAACGAAGTTATGCATCTCCTACCATAGAGAGCCTCATAAGGTGCCATACCGATACTTTCATGGTAGCTATTGTTGTACGTGAATTCTACTAGAGGCAATACTTCATCCCATCCTCCTAGATGGTCTAACACAAAAGTCCTCAGTAGATCCTCTAGTGATTGAACTGTCCTCTGAGATTGTCCATTAGTCTGAGGATGGTAAGCAAAACTCATGGCCAATCTGTTGCCCAAAGCATTTTGTAAAGTTTGCCAAAATCTATAAGTAAATCTAGGGTCTCTGTCTGACACTATACTCGAAGGTATACCATGCAGCCTTACTACTTCTCTGATATACAACAACGCCAATTTATCCATTGAAATTCTCAAGTTAACTGCTAGAAAGTGGGCACTTTTAGTCATCTGATCTACAATCACCCAAATAGCATCGTGATTCTGAACGGATCGTGGCAAGTGTGTGACTAAATCCATAACAATGTTGTCCCAGTTCCAAACTGGTATCTCCAACTGATGCAACATTCTCCCTAGTTTTTAATGTTCCATCTTCGCTTTCCGACAAGTCAAGTAGGAAGATATGAATTGAGCTACTTCATGCCTCATTCCTGACCACCAAAAGGACTCTTTCAAGTCATGGTACATCTTAGTCATGTCGGGGTGCATGCTAAGGTGGCTCTTATGCCTTTCTTCAAGAATGATACACTTCAACTCTGGTTCTCTGGTATGCAAACTCGGTTCTTAAATCTTAGTAACCCATCTAGAAAATCACTAGTTATAGTCAAGTAACTACAACTAATGACTTCCTCCCCCCAAAGACACATGTAACTGCATGTCTCTAAATTTCTCCATCAACTCGCCCTCCTTTATCATCATAGCAGAAAAATGCATTCTTTTACTGCTTAACGCATCAGCCACCATTCTAGCTTTCCCTGGATGATAAAGCAATTCAAAGTCATAGTCTTTTAAGAATTCCATCCATCGTCGTTGCTGCATATTCAACTCTTTCTGATCAAATAGATACTTCAAACTCTTGTGGTCACTAAAAACTTGGAATTGTGGGTCGTACAAATAGTGTCGCCAAGTCTTTAGAGCAAACACCACTGCTACTAAGTCTAAGCCATGAGTAGGATAGTTTTTCTCATGAACCTTCAACTACCTAGAAGCATAGGCCACTACTTTCTTTTCTTGCATTAGCACGCATCCCAATCCTTGAAGAGAAGCATCACAAAATACTTCACAGGGTTTACTGGTGTCAGGAATTATTAGCACTGGGGCACTTGTCAACTTTTGCTTCAATGTTTGAAAACTCTCCCCACAACGGTCTGTCCAAGCAAACGGTTGATCCTTGCGGGTTAGTTGTGTTAACGGGGCTACTATTTTAGAGAATCCTTCAATAAATTTCCTGTAGTAACCTGCTAACCCCACAAAGCTTCTTATCTCCATGATAGATTTAGGGCGTTGCCACTGTAATACGACTTCCACTTTAGAAGGATCCACAGCGATACCAAGGGCCGATATTACATGCCCCAAGAATTGGACCTCTTTCTTTGAAAACTCATATTTAGATAGTTTAGCATATAACCTATTTTATCTCAAAATGCTCAGAACTGTCCTCAGATGTTCTACATGTTCTTCGTGAGTCTTAGAGAAGATCAAGATATCATCAATGAAGACCACCACAAACTTGTCAAGAAAAGGTCTGAAAATTTTGTTCATGAAATCCATAAACAGAGCAGGGCCACTCGTCACACAAAAAGGCATAACTACATATTCATGATGCCCGTATCTAGACCTGAAAGCCCTCTTCTGCACATCATCAGACTTGACCAGAATTTGGTGATATCTCGATCTCAGGTCCATTTTAGAGAAAACAACAACCTCGTTCAACTGGTCCATTAAGTCATCTATCCTTGACAACAGATATTTATTCTTGATGGTTAATAAATTCAGTTGCCTATAGTCCACGCATAGTCGGAAACTATCGTCCTTCTTCTTTACTAGCAGTACTGGTGCTCCCCAAGCTGACACACTCAGTCTAATAAACTACTTTTCTAACAATTCCTCTATCTGCTTCTTTAATTTTGCCAATTTTGCTATAGCCATATGGTAGGGAGATATTGACATTGGTTCTACTTCAGGCACCAAATCAATAGAAAACTCCACTTCCCTCTTCGGGGGATATCCCAACACATCCACGGGAAAAACATCAGGAAACTTCTCTACAACAGGTATCCTGGCACACACATCTCTTTCCTCAACCGACAGTTGAGTTAGAACAAGAAAACACTGAGACCCTTCTTTAACTTCTCTAGCAACTTGTTGTGAAGACAACAACTTCTCATCCTCAGGATTAGGAAACAACAACTTTCTCTCATTGCAATCTATAAGAATGTGGTTAGGTGATAACCAATCCATTCCTAAAATCACATCCAAGTCTTTCAAGGATAAGCGCACTAGGTTTACCTTGAACCAACGTCCCTCAACCACTATGGAGCATCTAACACATAAGGTAGATGTCTTGACTAAGCCCGATGTTGGAATGGATACAGTCAGATCATACTGCAGCTCCTTAACTGGCAAACTCAACTCTTGGACTCTAGATTCTGACACAAAGGAATGTGTCGCTCCAGAATCGTATAGAACATACAAACTCATACCAGCAATCACACATGAGCCAACTATAAGATTACCTGAACATGCTGCTTTCGCCCCTGACAAAGCAGAGACTCTACCCACTGCCTAGGGTCTTTCATTTCCTTGCTTCTAAGGAGCTTGTGACTGGGCTGTAGGCCTAGAGACTGGGCCTCTAGCAGATGGACAGTCCCTGAAGAAGTGTCCCTCTTTACCACAACCATGGCACGTTCTCCTTCTAGCAAGTTGTGGGCAAGAACTTCTCAAGTGCGGTCCCCCACATTGAAAACACTATGATTTGAACGGCTTAGGTGATGGTTGTGTTGAGAATTTCCTATAGCCCTGATGTGGTGGCCTAGAGTATGGCTTCTTCTTGTCCTCGTTTCTGACTCTAGGCCCAGACTGCCCTCCCACTCCTTGTTGAGATGACTGTTGAGACTCAACCTTTGCCTTCAGCTTCTCTATAACTCGAGCTTTCTCTACTAGTGCCGGAAATTCCTTAATAGAGAGAGGAGTTATCATAAGCTTAAGATCTCCCCTCAATCCATTCTCAAATTTTTTGCACTGCATTCTTCATCCATGCGAAAATTGTCAAATCGGCCCAAATGTTTAAACTTCTCTGCATACTCTGACACTGACAAGTTTCCTTGCAAGAGTTGCAAGAATTCTACCTCTTTTGCATATCTCACACTGTCAGGGAATTATTCTGCATAAAACTTCTTCTTGAATAAATCCCATGTGATGTCCTCTCTATTGTCTTCTAACATAATCTTCATATTGGACCACCAATGCACTGCTTCTCCAACTAACAGATACTCTGCATAGGCCAGTCTATTTTCTATAGGGCATCTCTTTGCATTAAAAATTCTCTCCAAGTCTTTAAGTCATTGGTCTGCCTCATCTGGACTAACCTTGCCACTGAATCTGGGCGGGTGGTGCTGGAGAAAATCTTCTAAACTCCACTCTTGAGATCTAGGAGGAGGGGATCGTGAAGAACCAGCTAAGAATCGAGACTCTCCCAATTGTTGTAAGGCTTCTAGATGCCTCTACTGAGTGGCTTCAGCTGCCAATCTTGCAGATTCCATTTGTTGCATAGCCAAATTGTGTTGATTCACCATGTTTGCATTTTGTTGTTGCATAGCTACAACCATAGTTCCAAAGCACTAACAAGATTGGGGTTATCCGTAGTTGGTGGCGGAGGTGGAGGCCTTGGTGCCATAGCTCTGTTCACACCGAGAAAGAAACCATCAGTTCAATCCACGAGTACTATCATAACACTTGGAACATCTACATAAAACACACAACGGAGACCAAGCGCGCTCACACTCACAAACCCTAAAGAAACTATTGCTCTGATACCAAAATGTAACATCCTATTTAATAGCTTTTAAACTACTAAATAAAGCATTATATAGTGATAGTCCAAAGTAGATAGTATGGAAGTTAAGTATAATCTTATACAGTCATCCAAAAACTGAGTAATGATAATACTATATGTACAAGACCACTAGTAGAAATGGAAAATAAATTCAAACTACTTATTACAAAACACACTTATTTATAGGACCTCTAGATACTACTGCTTAGTCCTACTATCAACACCACGTGAAATCTCTCCACCTGCGGCCTCCTCTGCTCACACATTTAAGTGATCATTACATAGAATAAACTAAGGATAAACAACATAGAACACGTAGGGTAAGCTAATAATGATTTAAAGAAGGTTAAATTAAAGTAAGAGCAAAGTAACAATCAATAAACACGATTTCACATAAGAACATTCCAACATCCTCACACACCAGTCAACTCTAGACTCAATTATCCGTATATATGCAATTAACATCGGACCTCTTGGTGGTTTGCACCAGTGTATGGTTCCCAAACTCTGCAGAGTTTGGCCTCAAGGGGTTATCACCCAATCATCACACCAGGTAAGTCTCCTATGCGCCAAAGACTTGATTGAGTCTAGTGGCTAAGACCTCCTGCTACTCCTCACGACATAACTCATTATACTCTACATGAGCCTTAATGGTTATTGGAGCGTTAGGATACCAACCAATACTGAGTCCTTATGTCGTTGCATACACTACCTCATCCACACTTAGAATTTCTCCACGAAACTCTTCCATAATTCACATAAAACATACCCTCATTCATCAAATCTTATCCAAGATACATCAATATAATCATAAAAGTCATATTCAATCATTTAATGCATGAAACATGGTAATTCAGCGTTTGGCATCCAGTTCCAATGCTGAGCGACATTTGTCTCGCAAATTTCATCGCTCAACCTCCGATCCAGCGCTAAGCCTTGGGATGTAATTTTCGTTTCGGACCTGTAGAAGTCCTAGCGCAGGCACCACTGTGCTGGCGGTCAACGCTGATCCTCTCGCATTTTTCAATGCTCAGCCTTGAATTGTGAGGCTCAGCTTCACACCAAAAAAACATCACATATTTGGTTTTCTTGAGAAATTCGTTACCTGCTTTCATGACTATAATTGGGACGTCCTTTGCAGAGTTACTATGTTTTCAAATTAGTTTTTAATTGAGGAACCTTATGCCAATTAGAGTTATGACTCAAGTATTCATCCTTCTCAATTCAATCTCAATTCATACAATACATTCACATATCAGCATATATCAATACCAATCAATTCAAATATTAACAACAATCAAACAAGCAGTTCTAGTCATATATAATTACACTTCACTGAAGTCTTTAAGCACAATCAATTATTAGCTTCCCTTACCTGATTAACTCGCATAATCTACTGCCAAAAACCTAAATTCCCCTTTTTCTTCCGATGCTCACAAATCAACCTAGAATTATCAAAAACACGATCAAAGGATGTCACTAGAGCCACTAATCACATGTGATATACATCACATGCAGGACTTTTCAAGAAAAGACCGAGAAAAGAGCAGAATTATAACTTACTCAATTCAAGGTTCTAATTGGATAGACTTGGAAATCTCGCCGTAGTGATCACTCTAGCAGTCTCTGATTTCAAAAAGGATGAGAGAGTAGTGAGATTTTTTTAGACAGAAGTCAGAGAGAATTTAGAGAACGGAATTTTAGAAAGATAGAGTTTTCTAAATAATGAAATCCTTTTATGAAATTTCTATTTATATATAAGCGGTTTGTTATTAAAATAATAATAATAATAGGATCTCATTATTTTAAACAAAGTCACTCTTTTAATGTGATTTTCTAGGTTCTCACAATAATAATATAATAAAAAGAACACATGTTAAATGATAGATATAATGGAAGTAAAAACAATAATAATTTTTAATTATATAAAAGAAAATTTTTAAACTATTAATTAATAACTTTTAATCTAGTAGTGCTTGTTTAGGATCGATAAAAATTAAAAGAAACTGATGAATTAAAAACGTATTAAATATCTAATTATATTAGTTTACTTATTTTTAATGTTCTTCATTTAGTAAATTTAAAATAAAAGGGAAATAAGATAAAAAAGTTAACCTTAATTATCTAACTTCTGCAAAAACAATAATAAATAAACCTTCTTTGGAAATTACTTTGAAAATATCGATGGTTATTCGAAACTTCTATTAGTCACTTTAAAATCACACCAGCAAGCAAACCTGAGATCAGTACAGAACCCCTCCCCCAGCTGAATCTCCTTTCCATCCACGTAAGTCAATTTTGGTTTTCCCAATTCTCTTTAAATTTCGAATTCTGGAACCTCTTTCTTCTTCTAAATCGAATCAGAGTCTCATTCTCACCCTATGTTTATGCATTCCAGTTCCTTAGGTCGTGCTGTTGTGGTACCCTTCTGTGATGAGTGTCTCATTGCTAGTTGGTAATTGTTATAGGTAAGGGAAGCTAACCATTTTCTTAAATTTCGTATAGAAATCATCTCTGATGACTTTGAATTGCATGATTGGGTATTGTATGGGTGCTTGAATTGTGTAATTGGGTGTGTGATTGAATTGTCCAAACTTTCTAGGCTTCTGCATGTGAGAACAGATTGGAAATCTGATATTTTTGCCTAAGCAAGCAGCTCTCGCCTGAGCGAAAACACTAAAAACTCACCCATTGTCACTACGTGAATTGTCGCCTAGGCGAGCACGTTTCGGTTGAGCGAGAGGCAATCTCGCCTAAGCGAGACAACTTAGCCTAAGCGAGAATTCACCCAGATTTTGGGTTGCTTTCTGTTTCGAGTCTCACTCAAGCGAGAATGATCCGCTTAAGCGAGAGAGCCCTTTCGTCTAGGCGAGATCTTCCAACTTGAGTGAGAACCACTGCAGCTGAGTGTTTATTTTCTTTGTCTTTATGGATGAAGTTATGCTTGAATGTTAAAATGTGAAATTAGTTTATGATACACTTGGATTATTGTGGTTGGCAACGTGTGAGGTGAAATTGCATGAATTTGGATTATGAGAAGACGTGGTTGAATTAGGATTTCAAGGGAAACTCTAAAGGGTATGTTTTAGCCTATGTAAGGACATAAGGACTCACTATTAGAGGTATCCTAAAACTGCAATAATCATTTACGCTCAGATAGAGCAGAATGGATTATATCGTGAGGAGTAGCAGGAGGTCATAGTCTTTGGACTTGATCAAGTCTTAGACGAGAAAGGGACTTACCCTGTGAGTGGTTGGGTGATAACCCCTTGAGACCAAACTCTGCAGAGTTTGGGAATCATCATAGGTGCATGCCACCAAGAGGTCCAATGTCGCTTACATAATCTGGATATTGAGTCTAGAGTCATATATATGCTCTATTTTGCGATAGTTTCAGTGAATTCTAGTGAAAAGGAGAAAAATTGTATGATATTTATAATTGAGCTGCATGATTCTTTTAATTAAGTTAGCTTATCATTCTTGCTTGTGTCTGTTCTCTTTATGTGATTTCTCCTTTGCAATGATTATCAATTAATTGGTATGAGCAAAGAAAGATACAGGCGAAGACACTCCCCTCTTGGATAGGAGTTGGACCCGTGGCATGGAATATCCCGTAGTAGATTTTGTTTCATGTTTTTTTTAAGAGTTGGATGTTTCGTTAACTCTTTTCTAGCATAGGCTGTAAATATAGTTGGTACTTACATAATTATTTTGGATGACTATATTAATACACTATATTGCATATTTCTATTATCTGTTTTGCTTGATTATGATATAATATTTTTGTTGGTAGCTTAAAAACTATTAAATGAGATGTTACATATTACACAAAAGTTTATTACAATATGTATTTTTGAAAATTAATTTAAAACAAAACAATCATAATTATGATATATTTAAATTATTTTATTTATTATAATATCAATCTTCAAATTTTTTATTACCAATTAATTTATAAGTATTAAATTAAATATATTTTTTAACTTTATTTTCACATGAGTTTGTAGAAAATTACAATTTTTTGATAAAATAATTTATTACTAATAAATATATAAACCTATGAAATTAAAAAAAAATTATTAATAAGAATTCGTTCTTCAAAAAACATAATTTCATCCTTAATATGCAAAATTAGAAAAAGTGTGATGAGAATTTAATATTTCGTGAAAAAAAAATTGTATTTGAACAATAAAAAGGTCCGGTTTGGAAAAAAAAATCCTAATGATCTAGTAAGATAAATAAAGTTCAAAAGTAGTCTATAAAAGTCAAAAAAATCGAAAAGAGAATCGGTTTGAATTTAATCTTAAATACATGTTTTGTAAACATAATGAATTGATTTATCCTTATATTTTACCTTTTAATTAATGTCACGTATAATTACATTGTAGTTAATGAATTGTATTAATTATTATTAAATTCTTAATTATATTTTGATTTTATCATTAATTAATAAATTGTATTAATAAATGTCAATACGAGGTTTATTTATTTTATTTTTTTAATTTTTTTTACAAAATTTTTTCTTGTCCATGTTAGGTGTTTGGTGTGACACGTATCACATGGTAAATTAGTGTCACATGTCAATGTTAAGTGTTATGTTTTGATTTCTAGTTTAGTCTTTTTATAAGTTTTTTTTTTAATATTTAATTTAGCCCAAAAATGTTTTTGAGATAGAATTAAATTAAGACTACATTTATTATTTGTATAAAGGTTAATCTTTTAACGAGTGAACAGCTTTAAGAAACCACAGAGTCACAAAGTTTAATTGAATTTAGGAGAACTAAGCCTCATTAATTCTCCATAAATTATAGTCCACAAAAAGTTAAATTATAAATTAAGAAAATGGAGAAAATATATTTCAAGTTATAACGAAAACAAATATTATGTCGTGTTTAAGATTGAAAAGATTGAATATATTGGTGAGATATTATCACAAGATTATTAGAAGGAGGGAGAATGATCATTATAACTAGCATATATAAAGACATTAGAATAGTTGAACTGATGATAGAACATATTATTTTAAACAGAAGTTTTTCAAATAAAACAAAAGTTAAGGATAAAAGGTAATAAGAAGATAAATTTCTATATTATCTGGTAAATGAAACATTTGTGCGATTGAATGCTTGAGATTAAGAGTCAAAATATTTTATGTGAAAAAATTTAAATAATAAATAAAAATATTAAGAAAGAACAAAAATAATCAAATATGAATCTAAAATTTATTTTATTCATTGAAATTGATGAGACACTATTTGAACATAACTCCATAAAAAGAAAAAAAAAAGTGTAATCTAAGATAGATTGTGATAGGAGGAAAATATCTTGGAAATATGTGTTGATTTTGTAAATATAAAATAAACAAAACAACTATACGAGAGAGAAAAAAAAATATATATACTAGCATAAACACAGACGCTATTGCGCATGAGTGTATGCATTTTTTAAATATGCGTGATATTATATTAATATGTGATAATATTGTAATGTTATTAAGTTAATATATAAACTAAAATTATATTTATTAAAAATAAAGTGAAATATATAAGAACAGATGAAAGAATAATCATTGATAATTAAAGAAGAAGAGAAGAAGCAGAGATAGCCGATTTTATAAAAAGCTTGTAAAAGTAACTGTAAATTTTTAAAAATTTAATAAATTATTATATTTAAAGGGTAAAATTGGTATTTTGAAATGTGGATAAAAAAAATGAATCCCCTTTCTATATATATATATATATATATATATATATATATATATATATATATATATATATTAGGTTACTTAATAAATTAAAAGCACTCTAGTAATTTAAACGAGAATGAGATGAGGACGAGATATGTATTGACATGGTTATGAGAACAAAGATGAGATGGGTATATACATATTCGTTTCATCGTGATACCTAATTTAGAATACAATAGGTATAAAATTCAAAAAAGTCAAATTAGAAACTCATTTGAAGTTATTAGTTATTTAAATTAAATTTAATAATTATAAAAAATAAATTACTTAGTATTAAAAATTTTAGTTTTGAAAAAAGTTAGTAATATATGTCTAGTAAACAAAGAATAATGAATAAAAAGAATTAAGAAGGTTGATTTGAATTAATTTTGATAAATATATATTTATATTGTTAAAATTTAATTTAATTTTTCTAACTTATTACACAAAAGTTTATTACAATATGTATTTTTAAAATTAATTTAAAACAAAAAATCATAATTATGATATATTTAAATTATTTTATTTATTATAATATAAATCTTCAATTTTTTTATTATCAATTAATTTATAAGTATTAAATTAAATATATTTTTTAACTTTATTTTCACATGAGTTTGTAGAAAATTACAATTTTTTGATAAAATAATTTATTAGTAATAAATATATAAACCTATAAAATTAGAAAAATATATTATTAAGAATTCGTTCTTCAAAAAAACATAATTTCATCCTTAATATGCAAAATTAGAAAAAGTATGATGAGAATTTAATTTTTCGTAAAAAAAAATTGTATTTGAACAATAAAAAGGTCTAGTTTGGAAAAAAAAATATCCTAATGATCCTGTAAGGTAAATAAAAGTTCAAAAGTAGTCTATAAAAGTCAAAAAAATCGAAAAGAGAATTGGTTTGAATTTAGTCTTAAATACATATTTTGTAAACATAATGAATTGATTTATCTTTATATTTTACCTTTTAATGTCACATATAATTAAATTGTAGTTAATGAATTGTATTAATTATTATTAAACTCTTAATTATATTTTATTTTTATCATTAATAAATGTCAATAAGAGGTTTTTTTCTTTTTTAATTTCTTTTACAAAATTTTTTGTTTCCCATGTTAGGCTCTTGGTGTGACACGTGTCACATGGCTAGGTAGTGTCATGTGTCAGTCTTAAGTGTTATCATTTTAATTTCAAGTTTTGTCCTTATATACATTTTTTTTAATATTTAATTGAGCCCAAAATTTTTTCAAGATAAAACAATATTGTGAAGTACAACACCAATAATATATATATATATATATATATATATATATATATATATATATATATATATATATATATTAGGTTACCTAATAAATTATAAGCACTCTAGTAATTTAAACGAGAATGAGATGAGAAAGAGATATATATTGACATGGTTATGAGAACAAAGATGAGATAGGTATATACATATTTGTTTCGTCGTGATACCTAATTTAAAAAATCGAGTATTCTTGATATCTATACTTGTACCCAATGAATATAGGAAAATGAAAAAAATTGAAATAAATATATTTAACATTTATTGAATAAGAATTTTAATATATTTATTATTACATAGACGTTATAAATATGGTATTTACAGAAGTATTAAAAAGAGATTTTTTTTTATTAATTTATTAATTATAACGTGCGATGAATGCTATATATAAGTGACTCAGGTTGAGACTATGAAGGCATCAGAGAGAGAGAGAGTGAAGGAAAGAAAATGAAGATGAAGAGCATGAGTTTGATGATGATGTTTGTGTTGGTTGTGGTTTCCATTGGAATGGAAAAAGAAGGTCCATTGAGAATGGCAGAAGGAGCATGCTCTGAGATTCTGTCTCACGGTGGGTGTGTAGTGAGTAAGTGTACCAGCGATTGCGTCGCCAGACATCCAGGGATGCACGGAAACGGAAAATGCGATAAAACATCATCGTGCGTTTGTACCTACTGGTGCACTCCTCCCAACTCTGATTAATTATATGTAATAATGGAATATTGATATCTAATAAAATTGCTCTTTCACTATTTTTTTTTGTCTATCCATTCTTCTCATCTCTTATTTTATTTACATTTATTTCGTTTTTTTCTTCTCTTTTTGTATGGAACGTTTTATTTTATTTTTCATTGGATGTGATGTGTTACATTTTATGTCCTTGTTCTAGTATCATCTCATTTGTATCATGAAAATAAAATTGGATTAAATATATTTTTCATTTCTGAATTTGGGTATAAAATTTTGACTTAAAATGTTATTATGAAACACATTTGAAATGTCAAATAAATTTAACACAATTTGTTTAAAATAAATAAATCCACACATTTATAAAGACGGAGGACTAAATTAATCCAAAGTTGTAAATATTTAAAATGTTATCATAAAACGCGTTTGACAATTTGATTAAAAGTAGGGATGACAATTTGGTTAAAAGTAGGGATGACAACTGGACGGAACGGAGATAGAGTTTCACTATCCATAATCATATTCTAAAAAAACATAATATTATCAAATATTCAATATTAAGGAGAAAAATAAGGATATATATTTAGAAATAAATTATAGTTATAACTGTATATATTTCAAATTAAGATACCAAATAAAATTTCATGAGAGACAAAACATTTATTAAATTTTCAAATGTTAGTATTACCTATTCCTCGTTACTTAGTTGATAAAATTTAAAAATATTTTTAATAAAATACAAAAGGAAAAAAATATTTAATAAAATACAAATGAATTCCAATCTTACAACAAAGTTCAAAGGACTAGAGAAAACATTTAATCCAAATAAAATTCTACATCAAAGGTTTCAACTTTATTTATTTATTTATGGAACAAAGGGTTTTTCACTTTATTTGTTCATTTATAGATTAAATATGTTTTTTTTCCATTAACATTTAATGAAAATTGAAATTTTAAATGTTTACAGAGTTTAACACATTAAAATGTTAAAATAAATTTAATATGTTAAAATGTTTAAAATGATAAATAAATTTAAAAAAATTTACTTAAAAAAAACTAAAGTCACATATTTCTTTAGATTAAAACTAAATTAATCATAAATATTAAAGAAAGAGACTAATTTCGATTCTTATCGAAAATTAAGGACTTAACATATTTAATTCTTTATTTATTTAGAAAAAACGTTAAGAATAACTTTTGAAAAGGTGTTGAACTTTAATGTGCTTTTAAGATTTTAAATCTCTTTCTACATTAATGATTTCATAAATGAGTATTGCAATATATATATATATATATATATATATATAATATGTGTTTAAATTTATTTTTTCAACTTAATCAAAAAGATAAAATGAAATATTATATTGTTGTCTATACAGTGATAAACCATATGTATACATATCTGATAATTAAGAATAAAATTTTCAATTAAATTATTTTGAAATTATTTGTTATTATGATAATATTTATTAT
>Ga0209589_1007114_pt1 | contig 18161 bp, 8 predicted proteins | sample CowpeawhiteBW_FD_187525 | JGI IMG/M metagenome (GOLD analysis project Ga0209589, IMG submission 187525) | Root nodule microbial communities of legume samples collected from California USA - Cow pea white BW (SPAdes) (version 2) | ecosystem: Host-associated > Plants > Roots > Nodule | place: USA...
AAAACTTGATTAAAATATTTAATTTTTTAAAGTTGTCTTTTGACATTTTTGAAAATAAGTGTCATGCGACACGTGCGGCCGGGTTGACACCAAAATCCTTTTTTATACTTTGTATTTATGAAAGGGAGTGTCCTACGATGCGAGTGGTCGATAAGACACCAAAACATTTCTATGATTTTTCTATTTAGAAAAAGGTGTCGTGCGACGCGAGCGGTCGATTAGATACCAAAACAATTTTTATAATTTGTTATTTTAAAAAGAAGTGTCGTGCAACGCGAACGGTCGATTAGACACTAAAAAAAATAAAGAAAATAATTTCAAATTTCTATTTATTCTTATTTTTATCATTTTCTAAAACTATTTAATTTTTATTTCAATTTAAAATGTTTTTATTATTTTTGAAAATGATATGATTGAAATGTGATATTTTATTTAATTAGAAAAAGGTAAAATTGGAAATAGAAAATGAGAGTGCATAAGTGATTATGTGGGTGCAATGAGAAAAACTACTCATAGAAACGAGGTGCATAATAAGAAAAAGCATGGTGCATAATAAGAAAAAGCGTGGTGCATAAAGTAAACACACCCTAGCCTAAGAAGAGAAATTAAAGAAGTGAGGTGTGTGCTTAGTGAAAATGCAGATATATAAGATAAAATAAAACTTAGTGTATGGGGTGTGGAATTATTACATTAGGGAGTGCATGAAATAAATAAATAACCAAAATCCAAATTGAAAGTGGGAGTGCGCAAATTAAATTATGGAGGTGCGTGAAGAAATAGATTAAATCTGCCAAAACCCCTAAAGTCATATCAAAACGTAGCATTTGAACTTAACCCTTAAACTTCATCTTCTTCATCCCGCTAACGGCCACCATGCAAAAACTAATAAACCGAACGACCAAACCACCAGCGACAACCGTAGCCACGGCGGCAACGACAGCCACTCTCGGACCCGCTATCACCAACAGCAACCGCAAGCACACGGATTCGCCCCTATCCATACGCCGCATCTTCCTCGTCGAGCCACCCACCACAAACGCTACTCACATTCATTGCCAAGCCGCCGACGACACGACCAACAACGACTCTGACCACCAACGTCGCGCCATTACCAACGGCGACGTTAACCACCACTTGTCCTTTCTCAGCCGCACAACACAAAACGGCACAACCCATATTCCATTGCGTGAGAGTTTTACCTTTTCTTCTTCATTAGTTACAGTGATGCATAGTTCTCCTCCAAACACCACCGTTAGCAGCAACGAGGATCACCACAGGACCCACCATGCGGACGTCAATGCTACCAGAGCCACAATTCTGTTTTTCCTCTATTTAAACATTTATTGGTTTACCATTTTTATTGTTATGTAAAATGAGAGAAATATCTTGGTGTTCAATTTAATTATTTTTAGTTGGAATTCCTAATGCAATCAATCATACACAGTAACGAAAAAAAACACAAACCATAATGGTAAATTTGAAAATTATGAACCTGGTTTTGTTCTGATATGCTCCAATCTTATTGTTTTTTCTTTGTTCGAATCGTTATTGATTCGAAATGTTGTGATTCTGGACTATGCTTTCAAATTCAACAGAGATGTGATACTGTAAAGATGGATTTGTGTGTGAAAAAATGAGTTATATGATTTTTTTCCTGTAATAAAAACATCCTGTTTGTTTTCGTGCGTGAAAAAGCCTCCCAAATGGCCGTTCCCAAGTGGATTAAAAGATGGTCTGAGCAACAATTTAAGGAAGTTAAGAGCAGTTGGAGGAAATTGAGACTATGAGGAACTGTTATTTCAAAATCTATTTTTGTATTTTTTATTTTTTATTTTTTAATTTTTTAACTTTTAATTTTTGAATTTAATTATAAAAAACGAAAAATATTTAATAATTAATAATTTTTTAACTTTTTAATTTTTTTAATTTAAAACCCAAAATTCTTATTTTACTAAACTTTAAAAACATAAATTAAGGAAACTTTTTATTATTATTTATTTTAAGACAAATTATTTTTTTCTTTTTATTTAACATTTATTTTTGTTTTTTTAAAAAAAAACATTTTTATTCACTCAGACGAAATTGGGTGTTGACAATTAGGAAAGTAGTTTATTGTTTTTCTATTATTTTAAAAGGATTTATAGTTTACTAATTATTTAAAAAATTTATTTTATTTAAAAGATATATAAACTAATTATTATAGTATAAGCAAGTTATATATGATGGTTATTTCTTAAATGGATTTCTGAATAGTTGTTATAAAATATAACAATTTATTATTATTATTATTATTATTATTGTAAAATATTTTCTAAGAGATAGACCTAGAAAGATAGGAAAAGATATATATGATATTTTATGGTTATTAAAAGTATCACCTAAAATCTCTTAAGAGTATCTAGAGTTTTAAGGGTTAGAGTGAAACCCATAAATATACATACTAAACGAGTAAGTGTTACACTTGGGTGAGAAAGAAGCCGACTTAGTACAATGGCATGATTTTTTTATTCTCTTCAATCCTGAAAACAATGTAAGAGATAATGTTTCACTCTACACACAAATGTTTATCAATTATAACTCATCAACATTTTATGAAACCACTTGATCAACTTTTACCCATCATCTAATTTACATAGTTCACACATCTGGCTAGATCAAAAGGTCTTTCATAGGTTGTAACGAGGCTTGGCTAGAAGAAATATGGTTTTTAAAGAATTCAAAAACACCACTAAGCCGAAAAGAACAACCAAATGTAGGGTTTCTAGTATTCTCTATCCTTATACACAATAATTCTTCCTTAAATTTTCGTATCCTTCTCATAACATAACCTATTTTCGTCACATGTAGTTGTCTTCTTTTTCTTTTCTCCTTCTTTTTTTTCTATGGTAAGTTGTTGATACCCTATCTAAAACTTATCCATTCTCATACCTTGATAAGGTGTTTATACCATACCCCAAACTCAATCTAATCTCATACCCTTATTTTACTCAACATTTACTTGTTCTCCTTAGCTAGGGTGTGGGACAAGATATATTTTTCTCAAAAGGCTAAGGGTAAAAGAAAGTTAGGCCCAAAAAGGTTAATAACAACTTATTAACACATATTAAGGTTGGCTATTTGGCAAAGTAGCTTTAAACACATTGATAAAAACAATTGCCTTTATCATTTCTAACCTTTTATGTGATTATATTAATAAGAATAAGGAAAAAATCAATTTCATGACAATAATTGCTTCCCATACAAATTTCTGCATATAACTCAACACTCAAATATCTACAAAATTTGGTCATACTCTCCCAATAAACGAGGACAGACTCAATGCAACCAGATCAAACTATCTCAAAATTAATGTATCCCAACTATAAGCACATTTATGAAACAAGAAAATCATTGCTCAAGCATATTCTAACACAATTAACCATCAAAACATTCAATTCATTATGTTTAATTTAAAGATATGATTAGAACAAGTTCAAGATCAAGCAAGTTCAGTCACAATTAAAATACTACAAAACGTAATGCAGATAATGGAAGTTGGTCTAGCCACTAGAGGTTGTTCAACTCCAGGAGTACAATGTGTTCTGATGAATGTCTTATTAATGGTGACTTGAAGATGATGCAACACTAAAGCATTTGAATCAAGCCCCACATTTCTACAAAGCGCACTGGTCAAGGTAGGAAACCCCAAACTATCGCAAGAACTAACAATAATCATAACAATTTCACATGGGATTTAGGATCCAATGTCCATATCCATACTTGTTATTATCCCACATGAGATAAGGTCATTCCAGGTTTACATCTGAAGTATGAATGTTGGGACTTAGATTGTTGTAGGAGAAAACACTCCACGTCTATTCCAGGGAATTGAAGTTTCCTCTTAAAATACGCACAGGTAGGCCATTTACCCTCATTTCATATGAACCTGGGACACATAAAATAACAGCAATTTCATCATGATTTTTATGCCCATTCAAAAATGTAGTGTATGTTGTTGTTTGACTCCGTAGGGCAAGTAGCTGTAAAAAAGTTATTGATGAAGTGTTTGTCAAACTGCATCACCTAGCCTTGCATCACAACTTGTCAAAGTAACTGTCCTTGTGCATGAGTGTCACACTTGCATAAAAATATCAAACCCATGCAGTCCCGTCCATGTCGTTGCAACTCCAATCTGATAGAGATATATTCTCCTTGATACAGCCTCACGTTCCTTTCAAAACGATTCCTTCACTTATAATCTCATCGAATCATTTAGCAACAATCTTAGAGGAGAATCTATCTTGATCATGTGTCACAAAAATATCTATGTCCATGTAATCATGAGGGGCTATAGAAGAAGAACCTTGAGTGGTACTCCTTTTCCTTGAAGGATTCGCAACATTCCTTTGAGGTGACATCAGATGATTACATATTGCGTAAAATGCCAACAAAGAAGACGAACGAATATCGATGGATTAAGAACACAAATAGAGAAGAATGTTCAGTGATCAAATTGGACAAGACGTTGGTTGAAATAACTATGGTGGCAAACAATATGGCGACTATGGCAAGCGAAAAGGCGGGTGGTACAATTTCCCTATCGTTGGGTAAGCAGATACCTTTTGTTGGGCGAGTGGTACAATTTTACCTCTCACTAGGCGAGTGGTACAAATTTTTCCCCTAGACGTTTTTCAAAATTTTTAAAATTTTCAACACATAAACAAATTTTCACAACATCAATAATTCATTGGGTGAGTACAGTGACTCAACAAGTTATGAAACAATGGCGATTGGTTGCTGCACGAGTAGATTACCTTAGAGACTAATGTGAAAATATGAAGATTAAAACAAAAACTTCAAAAAATGAAAAACTTAGAAAATATTTTGTTGCCTACCAGTATTTTACGTCTTTTAGCTTGATGTCTGATATTCACGGTTCACACAAATGGATTCTAGTAGTGAGACAATCCACCTCACCCCCAAAAAATGCTTTAAGTCGTTGTCCATTAATGACCCAACATATTTTGGATTTTCAGAGGTTAGATCCATAGGTTCTACTACAGCATGTGGCTTGAGAACTTTGACTAACCACCTGCAAGCTTAGATGAAAATTCGTCTTTAGTAGCTTCTTATCCTGATAAATTTTAATGCTTTATTTTTATTCGTAGAATTCTCGTGAGGATGCAGTCTCATCTCTTCCAACTCTAACAATTGTAATTTCCTATTTTCAACTGACATATAAGGATCAAATTCAATAACTTCAATGCCCAATAAGACTTATGCTCCATCTCAATTGGTAAATGAAAAGCTTTTCCATATACCAAACTAGTAAGGAGAGAATCCAATTGAAGTTTTCATCACAATCCAATATGCCCAAAAAGCTTCATCTTACTTTGCTCACTAGTCCTTTCTAGAGGATGCCACTGTTTTCTCTGAAATCTTCTAAATCTCTTAGTTAGACACTTCAACTTGCCCATTAGTCTGCGAATGATATGGTGAATCAACCCTATGCTTTACATCATAGTGTAACAACACCTTTGCCAATGGAGCATTGAAAAATGTGATCCTCTACCATTAATGAGAACTCTAGGAACTTTGAACCGAGCAAAGATTTGTCTCTTCCAAGAATTTTATAACCCTCTTGGCATCATTCTTTTTACACGATGTGGCCTCCACCCATTTACTAACATAATCCACAACTACCAATATGTATTCATTCCCAAATGAAGAAGGAACGAGTCCCATAAAATCTATTCACCAACAATCAAATACATCTACTTCTAAGATGGCTTGCAGTGGCGTCTCATGTCTTCGAGATATTCTTCTAGTCCGTTGACATTTATCACAATCTTGCATGAACATAAGCATCTTTGAATAGTATGGACCAATAGAATTTGGATTGAAGCACTTTAGTATTGTTCCTTTCACCATTATATTGTCCACCATATGGTGAATTATGGCAATACCGTAAAATGCCAACAACTTCTTATGTAGTGACACATATCCATAGCAAGTTGTTAGCTCAGTTTTTGAACAAGAATGCATCATACCATATCAACTACTTGGCATCATGTAAAAACTTCCTTTCTTGCCATTTGAGTTGTTTTGGGAGAACTCCAACAACTTTAAAATTTTCCAAGTAAGCACACCATGGTTTGTGTTAAATGAATAGAAGGACTTCATCTAAAAAGCTTCATGAATATCCCATTCCTCGCAAGTTACTTCCTTATTGACTAACCGAGAAATATGCTAAGCTATAACATTCTCACTCCTCTTCTCATATTCAATCTCCATATTGAATTCTTGCAATAGGAGTATCCATCGAATTAGTCTTGGATTTGAGTCTAGATGTGTAAACAAATACTTAATAACAATATGATTTGTTTAAATAGTGACCTTAGATATATTGAGATAGGATCTAAAATATTTCAAAGCATAACAATGGCTAACATTTTGTTGATGTGGTGGTCTATTTGAAGATTTGGCTTGTCCCATGCTTTGGTGAGAATTCCATCCTAGATTGTAGTTCCCATAATTACCTTGGAGGCCTTGATTTCCCATATAATTGACTTCTTCTTAGGAAATATTTTTCATGGCACATTGTCTATTGGCATGATCCCTACCATTTTAACTTACAACTTTCCAGTTGTTGTTGATGTACAAATTGAGAACATTTTGGAGCTTTGGAGTAACTACTGGGAGTTTCTTCATAAGAGCTTCCAATTGATAAGTCATTATCTTATTTTGAGCTAAAATGCACCATGAGTTTGAAGCTCCAATACACCTTTTTTTCTGTACTCGAGTTCTCTCATTCTGCACTTCCAAATCATTTGAAGTCCTATTCTCTATTAACTCCTTAGTGTCTTCAAGTGTCTTTTATTTTATCATACCTCCAGTTGAGGCATCTAACACTAATTTTTTCTACGCTCTCAATCCTCCCAAAAAGATATTGATTTGTGTTGGCTCATCAACTCCATGAATAAGAGTTTTCCTAAACAGCTATTTGAATCTATGCGATGCTTAACTCAATGATTCATCACAGTCTTGGCGGAATGAAGAAATCTTTGGTTTCCCTTGATTAACCTGATTGCGGGAAGAATTTGTGTAACAACTTCATCCCATACAGTTAGGCTATTCTCAGGAGAAGAATGTTACCAAATATTGGTGTTGCCTGCCAATGTAAAAGGAAACAAACTCACACAGATAGCTTCATTAGGAACCTGATGATTTTTGACTATATTGCAAGTTTTCAAGAATGTAGCCAAGTGATTGTATGGATTCTCATGAAGTAACCCCTAAAACCGATTGTTCTGCACCATATGAATAAGAACAAGTTTTATCTCCATGTTGGCAGCATTCACCACTGGCCTGACAATACTGTTAAAATTCAACGTTCTCGTGAATCTTGAATAATCTCCTAAGGTACATTGTCTGTGACCCTCCCCAGCCATAACTACCTCTTCTTCTTGATCTGATGATTGAAGATGAGAGAAATTTGAAATGATTTATGCTTCTTGTGCTAAGACTTTGCTTGCTAAGACTTCGTGTGCTAAGGCTTTGCATGCTTCCGTGAAAATTCACCTTCGTATATTGTTATTCCCTACATTTTTCATTTAGTTTCTAGATAGTAAATTAATTGTTCAGTCAAAATCCTACCTCTTATACAAAACAAGGAAAGACTATAAGGAATGTGTTAATAGTTAAAAGTTTATTTATATACAAAAAATAAACTATATACAAAAATACAAATAAAATAATCATATAAAATAATTATGAATAATTTAAACCAAAATTTGGAAATAAAACAAAATTGACTGAGCAAAACGACAGTCCTCGGCAACAACGCCAAAAATTTGTTATGATATTGACAAATATACCAAATCGCACAAGTAATAAAGTGAAAAGTTCATATATCATTTTTTAAAGAGACTCACATTTGTTTAGAAAATTATGATTATTTACTCATTACAACTAAGAACTTTTAAAATAATGAAAAGGGTTGAATTTTAATAAGACAATTCTAAATTCTAGAATGGAATTAAATTTATGAAATTAACTATGGTAGAGATTTCACTAAGGTTGGATTTCATGTTCTAATTTAATGTAAAAGCACTAAACTATATACTTCTAATTTTCACTCTAGCAATTACACCACAACCTAACAAGACCTAGGTAAGTCTAAACCTTAATAAAAATTCTAATTCATTAGATATTTTTACCAAAAGTCTGCATTAAGTTCAAATGTTTAATCTAATTAATTAATAAACTCTATGTCTAGAGGCAAAATCTATTAGTTATCCTATTATAATCAAGGTTCTAAATTATTTCACAATAATCAGATACTCACAAATATACAATTAATAATCATTCAATTAAGAAAAAGAAAAGAACACAAGAGTATAAATCATAAAGAGTGAAGATACATTACATCCAACCCCAATGAATAAGAGGGTTAGTTACTCCTAGACATTTTTAGCACTATAAAAGGGTTAGATGATGAAAATAATGATGATGATGAGTGTCTCCGACCTCTAGAATGTGTCTTTGTCGTCTCTTCCTTAGATTTAATTCTTTATTCTCCAAAAGATTGGTTTTTTAATCCGTGACACGTTCAATTTAAATAATTTTCATAATTGGCAGATTGTTAGACAAGTTAGAGTCGATGGGTAAGTTAACCTCTCTCATTGAGAAATTTAGGCTGCATCGCTAAACGAACTAAGCCAAACTAACAGGACCTGAAAAATGTACTTGAATGAATTTTACATGAATAATAATCTTTAATATATATTCTTCAATCTTCTACGATTTCCACTTATCTATAAAATATTTCTCAAATAAAATTCAAATACTTATCTTTTCAAAAATTATCTAATAAAATCTTAATTAACTATAAAAATAACCATAAAAAAAATAAAAACATAATAGAAATAACGATAATGATAATTATCACACTGCAGCCGTGTCGGTGATACCCTCGATAAATCTTTACTCATAGATGGTTTTTCTTTTTTAAAAAGTACTAATAGGGTCCGTCCACTCAATGTCTTTTTTTTTTCTTTTCTCGTTTTGAATCCGTTTAGCCGGTTTTTAAACCGACACCACCTGGTGGTAGCTATTTCCCCATATTCTTATAGTGTCTATATAAAGAATGGTAATAACGTTGATCATACACCTAAAAAAAGTTCGACAATAGAATGCGGTTATAGTGAAATGATAGAGGAATCTATTAACGAGAACCAGGAATTTTTTCTTTGCAATAAATTCTAAACCACCTCATTTAAGAGGTGTTCCATCAAGCTATAATAACATTTCTCGGGGCATAGTCAATGGCCCATAACCAGATACAAGTGACACATAGGAAGGGTAGAAATTGTTTAACATGTTAGAATTGTGTTCTTTATTAATTTTGCATATTGACTAAATTAATAAAGAAATTTATGAGTTTGGATTATTTGGTTTTTCTCTATTATTTCTTTGTTGCATCTTTAACATGTCCGCTAATTTTAAAATTTTAAAATATATTAAAATTATTTTTAAAATATCAAAATAATATGTTTTTAATGTTTAACGGAAAATAACACACACAAAAAAATTCAGCAGAAAAATTGAACTCCAAATTTATGGTCTTTGATTTGGCTTTAGAAGTCTTTCGTGGAGCATAAATTAGCTTCTACCTAGCATGGGTTCAAAATTTGAAAATTATTGAAAGAAGTGTTTGTCCTGGGCCAAACTTCATTAACTAAATATCTTCGTTATGAAACAAGAAATTTGTATGGCTATATTTGTTCCAACTTAAAAGATGAATACGACCTTTCCCTCTTAAAAGTACCACACAATCCCTCTTAGGACTTCATCAAATTTAAAAACAAAAGCAATACAGATAACACATGTGACTAAACTTCAACTAATCTTGTTCTTTAACCCCATTACATCATCACTTCGACAAAGTTCAACTAAACTTAAATTAAATACACAATTAAACTCGTTACATGGCACATATATGCCAAATGGAGTACCAATTTTTGACGTGAGATTGGGAGAAAGGAACTTAAGATTTTGAAAATTGAAGATTTTCAAACCTTAAATCAAATTGGGAAAGGGAAAATGATACGGACTGCACACTACAACAAAGGGGGGGAAAGTTTTATTGATTAGGGAATCCATGGGTAAAACAAATTTTATCAATGAATTTTAGAATTTTTATTACCGATAATAATGGATCTATAGATAAAATTCATGTGTGAATTAAAATTATAATTACTACCAAATATTTTTATTTTTGTCGACAATTTAAAATTTTTATTACCAAAAAATAATTTAATCGGTAAAATATATTAATAATTGAATCTTTTAATATTCCGTTAGTAAAACAGAGGTCAATGTTTTCATTTTGGACTTCGATAATTTTGTGATAAAATATCTTGATAATTATTATTTTTAGTTAAATTAATTGGTTAAATGTTGGTAAATGAATTGGAGATGAATGAGAAGAAAAAAAGGGATGAGAAAGAAGAAGTGGAAAAGGAAAATGAAGAGAGAAGATGAAGAAAAAGAAAAAAAAATTATGATAATTGTTGGCTAAGTTGAAAACCAACTCAAGATGAATAGAAAGAGGAAGAAGAGGAGGAAGAGCGGAAGAAGTAGAAGAAGAGGAAGAGGAGGAAGAGGAGGAAGCGGAAGAAAAGGAAAAAGAGGAAGAAGAAAAACCAAATCATAATATGGTTGTCTATAATCACTTATTGGTATATGATGGTCAATAATTACCAATGGATATGATCATTCATAATTACTAACATATATTTTTCTGATTGTCGGTAAAATTTCCTAATAAGCATTTTATCCACAAATTTTGTTGTTGTCCTTTTCGATTGGAAATTTCATTTTACTGATAAAATTTTTCTAGCACTATAAGAAAATGTCTTCATTAACAATCAATTTTAGTGACCAAAAGTTGTTAGTCACCATAATTACCAATTTAAATACCAAAATAAAAAATAAAAAATTATAATTGGTTTCTAAATTGGTTTCTAAAATTTATCTTCTAAGGTTTTAGCTACCAAAAGAAATTGGTCATTAACATTAGCTACTTAGGTTTTTGCTACTAAAAGAATTAATTTCTAATTAGTCTGCAATTTAATTAGTGACAAATTTAACGACCAATTATAATTTTTTATTCATAATAATGACTGTTTTTGGAACCAATAATTTTTTATTTTTTAAATTGATATCTAAATTGGTTATCATAGTGACTAACAACTTTTGGCTACTAAAATTGGTTGTTAATGAAGCCTTTTCTCGTAATATATTACTAACAATTTTTTTCATCGACAATTCCATATTTTTGTTTTAATGAATGTCAAATCTCTCAAACAATAATGATTAGAAGGGAAATACAACTGAAATAAATCGAGAGAAAGAAAGAATGAACTAGAACAACTATTATGACACAGATTCAACACTTGAAGGAATACAACACTGAAAGCTTGAAGAAGAAAAAAGATAACTTGGAGAAAAGCAACAAATATCAGGACACTAATGGAAAATAATAGGGTAACCAATAATGTTTTTTAAATAGATTTCTAAATTAATATTATTAGAGACCAACAATTTTTTATTACTAAAATTAATTATTAATAAAACATATTCTCATAGTATCTCGGTCCTTATAATAAATAAATAATAAACTCACTTTTTATGGATCAAAATTATTTAATTGTCAACGTGTTAATATTATTTCTAAAATACTTTTCTTAAAACATAAAAACATATGACGCAATAAAAAAATGATATTAAATGAAGTTAAGATATTTTAAGAAAAAACATCATTAAATGAATTAAAAGTATTTAAAATATTAAAATTTAGAAAAAGTATGTCGTTAACTTTTATTCCAGAACTAAAGTAGTAACAATCATTAAGGTCTATTGAAAAAAAAAAACATGCTAACAAAAGCATGTTCAGAAAAGAAAACGTGTTTTAAAGAAAAGACTAGAAAAAGGAGAAATAAATGTTTTTACACCGTGTAATAAATACTATGAGGCATCAAAAGTTCTTCTAAGATATATATATCATACCCACTTCCTCTAATCGTGGCTAAAGAAAGACATTGTGTTAATCGAAAAAGTACCCAACTATCTTTACCACCACAAAAACCCTTTTCCAAGCCATGGAACATGCCCCTTCTCTTTTCTTTTCAAAAATTCGAAGCCTTTGGTTCTTTGTATGCTTAACCATTATCCTAAAAGCCCTAATACCTAACTTTGTTCAGAAATGGTCCAAGAAACAAAAACCAAAACTTCCCCCAGGTCCCAAACCGTGGCCTGTGGTGGGTAACCTTCCTGAGATGCTTGCAAACAAATCTGCTCATCAATGGATACACAATCTCATGAAACAAATGAACTCTGAGATTGCATGTATCCGCCTCGGAAATACCTATGTTATCCCAGTCACATGTCCCACCATTGCCAGACAGTTTTTGAGAGAACAGGATGTAACTTTTGCATCAAGATCACTAACCACTTGCACTGATCTCGTTAGTAGCGGATATTTAACCACAGTTTTAGTGCCATTTGGGGACCAATGGAAGAAAATGAAGAAAATCTTAACCACGGATTTGCTTTCTTCACAAAAGCACCGGTGGCTCCATGACAGAAGGACTGCAGAAGCTGACAACCTTATGTTTTACGTCTACAACAAAAGCAAAAGTGTGAACAATGGTGTTGTTGGCCTTGTCAACATCAGAAGTGTTGCAAGGCATTATTGTGGCAACGTTATCAGGAAAATTGTTTTCAATACAAGGTATTTTGGGAAAGGTAGGGAGGATGGAGGGCCTAGTTTTGAGGAGAAAGAACATGTTGATTCCATCTTTGTTTTACTTAGATATGTCTATGCCTTTTCTATTTCTGATTATATCCCATGCTTGAGGAAACTTGACTTGGATGGACACCAGAAGAAGGTGAAAGAAGCTTTGAAAGTGATAAAGAAATATCATGATCCCATCGTTGAAGAAAGAGTCAAACAATGGAATGATACAAGAAAGATTGATGAACAGGACTGGCTGGACATTTTGATCTCCTTGAAAGATGCTGATAATAATCCATTATTGACATTGGAAGAAATTAATGCACAAATTGTGGTAAAAATTTTCTTCTCGGTATGTTTTCATGAACAGGAAACAAAAATTATAGTTTGAAAAAAAATATTTTGACAAACTTAACAAAGTTTGTTTTTTACACTAAGATATTGTAGTTTTAATTTTTATTTTTCATTTTTAAAAAATTTTCACTTTGGATGGGAAAAAGACAAAGGATTGTCAAAGTTTGTTAAATTTTTTTATTTATTAAAATATCATTCTCCTTTTGGAAAACACTTATCCTTTGCAGTATCACATTTCACTTCTCTATACTTCTTGTTAATCGTGTAATGAATTAAAAACAGGAGTAAAAATAAGAAAAAATAAATATATTACAACAAATTTAAACTATTTATATATTATTAAAATAATTTATAAAATAAGATTTATATTTATATATTGTGAATTGACTTATTTCTATTTTCAACCTACATAAATTAAAATAATTTGTTAAACATTTTATATGTTATTATTTTTAACTATCTTTTCACTTATTCCTAATCAAGTTATAATTTAGGGAAAAGTCAAAACTTTTTATCTTTTCAATGACTTATTCAGAAAATCGTTTAAATATATAATATCTCTAAAATCATACGTTATCACATTTACATTATAAATTAACTTGCAGCTTTCCCTTTAGAAAACAAATAATCTATAATAATATAATATATAAAAAATATTTTTTATTTTATATCAATATTTTTTTAATTTTATTCTTAATTATTATTTTAAAAATTAGTTATTTTAAAAAAAATTTATCTTTATCCGTTATTCTAAAAATTTTTTGCCTAAACAGTCATTTAAAAAAAAATTCTTTTGTATATTTTATATTTTTCCAATTTTATTTTTCATTTTAAAAAAATAATTATTTTGTAAATAATTTACTTTTAATTTTATATTTTAAAAATCTCATTTGTTTTTAACAATTATTTTATTTAACAATTATTTTAAAAAATAATTATATAACTCGAAAGTAAATGCTATTAATTTTAACTCAAATCTCGATAAAAATTAAATAAAAATTAAAAAATACGAACATAAATTCACGACGCCTATATTTTCGTTAATATTTCATAATTAAATAAAAATTAAAAAATATGAACATAAATTCACAACGCTTATATTTTCGTTAATATTTCATAATTGAAATTAATGTCATCGTCTCCTCGATTAATATGTTGACACATGGTAAAAAAAATCACTTTCTCATTGTTATTCTCTAATGTAACAATATTTATTTGTAAAGACCAGGAAGTTTAGCCAGAACAATAATAGTTCTATTTCATTCCATGCTCAAAATATAAAATTGGAACTCTATATTCGATCTTGCAGGAAATAATGATAGCAGCAGTGGACAATCCATCAAATACTTTCGAATGGGCACTAGCTGAAATGATAAACCAACCAAATTTGTTACAAAGAGCCATTGAAGAATTGGACAGTGTGGTGGGAAAAGAGAGGTTGGTTCAAGAATCAGATATACCAAAGCTCAACTTTGTAAAGGCATGTGCAAGAGAAGCTTTTCGCCTTCATCCCATGGCACCTTTTAATGTTCCCCATGTCTCAATCAGTGATACAACTGTGGGAAATTACTTCATCCCAGAGGGTAGCCATGTAATACTAAGTAGAAGAGAACTTGGAAGAAACCCTAAAGTGTGGAATGAACCGCTCCGGTTTAAACCAGAACGTCACCTTAAGAGTGATAATGACTCTAATGTAACTTTGACAGAGCCAAACTTGAGGTTCATATCATTTAGCACAGGAAAGCGTGGTTGTCCTGGAGTTATGCTTGGGACCACAATGACGGTGATGCTATTTGCGAGGTTGCTGCATGGCTTTACTTGGACTACCCCACCTAATGTTTCAAAAATAAACCTAGTTGAGTCCAATGATGATTTAAATCTTGCAGAGCCACTTATGACAGTTGCTAAGCCCAGATTAGCACCACAATTATATCACCTTTAACTTAGCACAATAATTCACTGAAGCGTGTTCCCAAATAAAAATGTTAAATATATGATCTGTCATATGTTATGAATAAGTAAGGATATATAAATATTTCGTCGCTTTTCTGAAGAAAATTAGTTCTCTTTTCTGCTGTTTGGACGCTTAGCACCGGGTTTCTGACGCATAGCGCCATTTCCTCTTCTCTCCACGCTCAAGCGTGTTTGTTGTTGTTAGCTTAGCGTATTTTTCTGTAATCTATTTTCCTTTGTTATAGATGTATCATGTATGCCTCTTTGGCTTCTTCCGAGTGTACCTTTTTTCAGATTCAATAAAATCGTTATCTGTTTGTGGTCATTGTTTCTGGATTTCTTTTTCTGGCTTTGGTCTGGTGCGTATTCTCTCATCCTTCTTTTTCTTTCTTCGATCTTGTTTCTTTCTTGTTTACCCTTTCTTATTCTTTCTTGCTTTCTTTTAATCATGGGTGAATGGGTTCAGTCTTTTTCTCTTCAAATTTTTCTTTCCTTGCATACCAACGAGAATCCTCTAATTTTGATTGTATGTGACATATACTTCATTCTAATAATTATTGTTGACGGAGTAACACTCTTATCACAGCTAGACTGTCAAAATGGATAATCCGTCCCGATCCGGCTTGACCTATCATAAGTTGATCATTTAGTGAGTCAACCTAATCTGGCTCAATTTTTAACGAGACAACAAAATTTTAACGCGGTCCAACCTACCACAGGTTGGCGGGTTAAACAGGTTGGTTCATGGGTTCACTTAATTAAGAGAAATACAATTTTTTTTTTATTTTTACAGTCAAAATTAAATTATAATTATAATTAAAATGTAAATAAACTTTATTACAATTCAAATACAAACCAAAATAAAAAAATACAAATTATTTATGTGGTGGCCAAAAAAACAACCTAACATGACCCAATGTAAAACCCAACTTAATAAAAAATATTTGTGTGACTCTTTTATCTGCGAGTTGGTGAGCTAACCCGGCTCACCACAAGTTCAACCTGGGTGAGCCGGGTCAAAAATCAACCCGTATTGAAATTTGTAAAAAAATTTCAACCTAACCCGACACGAACCTATAGTGAGCTGAGTTGACTCACGGATTCCAACACATTTTAAAAACATAAATTAAGGAAACTTTTTTTTATTATTTATTTTACGACATTATTTTTTTTTCTTTTTATTTATCATTTTTAAAAAAAAAAACATTTTTATTCACCCGGACGAAATTGGGTGTTGACAGTTATCCCTCTTTTCTTATATTTTGCTAGATAATATGAAGATTTTACATTTCATATTATCAGAGTAAAAAATAAGAAAACACAAAAACAAAAATTTCATTCGGGCTCTAAAAAGAAACGACATGCATGCAAACATTAGGGAAATCAATAATCAATGACCATTCCATCGGAGAGGGTCTTGATATGAAAGATCGATGATCATTGCTTTGCAGAGGGCCTCGATATGAAGGCACATGAAAATCAATGACCATTCCATCGAAGAGGGTCTTGATATAAACATATGAAATCAATGACCATTCCATTGAAGAGGGCCTTGATATGAAAGACCGATGACCATTACTTTGTAGAGGGCCTCAATATAAACATAAGGAGATCAAAGATATCTTAATTGCACGTATAATATGAAAAACGATTTTTTTTTCTTTTTATGAAATGCATGTTATGCATGAATCACATAAGACTTTTGTCTTTTCATATTTATTTTTCTCTTTTTTTTTTCAAATTTGAAGGTGTCAAAACCTTAATATGCTTGAATGTATGAATTTATGATGCAAAGCTTCCATAGAAATCCTATATAATTTCATGTTTTTCTTTGTCTTTTTATAATTCTTCTTATTTTTAAGCTACAAAAACAGAGTTTTTGGACAATATGAAACCAAACTAAGGGGGCCAGTATGAAACTGGGCTTGGACCAAACAAACTGGGCTTGAGGGCCAGACTAAACTCGGCTTGAGGGCTAGACTAAACTGGGCTTGGGCTAAACAAAACTAGGCTTGAGGGCCTGACTAAACTAAGCTTCGGCCATAATAAATTAGGCTTGAGGGCCAGACAAAACTGGGCTTGGACTAAAAGAAACTGGGTTTGAGCCAGACTAAACTAGGCTTGGGACAGACTAAATTGGGCTTTGGGGCTACACTCAACTGGCTTGGGGGCCAGACTAAAGTGGGCTTGGGACAGACTAAACTGGCTTGAGGGCTACACAAAATTGGGCTTGGGCCAGACAAAACTGGGCTTGTGGGCCAGACTAAACTGGACTTGGGGGCCAAACTAAATTGGGCTTGGGCCAGACTAAACTGGGCTTGAGGGCCAGATAAAACTGAGCTTGGGCCAAACAAAACTGGGCTTTGGGGGCTAGACTAAACTGGGCTTGGGCCAGACTAAACTGGGGTTGAGGGCCAGACAAAACTGGGCTTGGGGGCTAGACTAAACTACGCTTGGGCCAGACTAAACTTGGCTTGAGGGCCAGACAAAACTAGGGTTGGAGGCCAGACTAAACTAGGCTTGGGGGCATACTAAATTGTGCTTAGGCCAGACTAAACTCGGCTTGAGGGCCAAACAAAACTGGGCTTAGGCTAGACTAAACTGGGCTTGAGGACCAGACTAAACTAGGCTTGAGAGCTAGACTAAACTAGGCTTGGGGGGCAGACTAAACTGGGCTTGGGCCAGACTAAACTGGGATTGAGGGCCAGACAAAACTAGGCTTGGGCCAGACACAACTAGTCTTTGGAGGCCAGACTAAACTAGGCTTGGGCCATACAAAACTGGGCTTTAGGGTATATAGGTCATTCATATGAATGAAGAGGACCATGAATTTGAAAAATGTCACAGGTAGGGATGTAAAAAAAATTTGTACTCGCGGGTATCCGCGGATAAAACCCGCAACGGGTAAGAAATTGATATTAAAAATGGATACCCGTTACCCGCGGGTATGGGTATTTTTGATGCCCGCATGTTAACGGGGCGGGTACGGGTATCATAGTATCCGTACCCGTGGATACCCGTACCCGCTAAACTTTAATTCAGAAAAATACCCTTATATATATATATATATATATAT
>Ga0209589_1007115_pt1 | contig 18160 bp, 16 predicted proteins | sample CowpeawhiteBW_FD_187525 | JGI IMG/M metagenome (GOLD analysis project Ga0209589, IMG submission 187525) | Root nodule microbial communities of legume samples collected from California USA - Cow pea white BW (SPAdes) (version 2) | ecosystem: Host-associated > Plants > Roots > Nodule | place: USA...
AACATCAAAACAAAAAAAAAAAAAAGGAAATTTAAATTAAAGATCGAAATAAAAAGGATAATCAAGTCTTTCTTATTGAATTAGAATTTAACTTAAGTATTTGTGATATTTCTTGATTGGTTACCACTAACCCTTTGTTATGGGCCATAAATTAAGGGATGAGAAATAGAGCCCAACCCAAGTGAAGTGAAGGACACAATTGGAAAAGCCAAGCCAAAGCTGAAGAGAAATCCTTCTAAAAATCGTCAGGCCCCTCTGAAATTTAAGGATTACAAAATGAATTGATTCTGTTAGGATTTACTTTATTCTATTGAGATTTATTTGTTTTGTTGTTTTAGAAATTACTCAATGTTGTCTCTTTCCTTGGCCATATATATATATATATATATATATATATATATATATATATATATATATATATATATATATATATATATATATATATATATATGGTTTCTGTTATGAATAAGGCAGAGAATATTTTAGAGACCATTGTAGTTGTGGAGGTTTTTTTCCCCTTCCCTCAAAGAAAGGTAGAGTTTTACTGTTAAATTGCATAACAACCGTATCATTGGTGCTTTCATTGAGAGTAACCATGGCTCCTTCTTTTGCTTCTTCTAGTGACACTCAACTTTCTAAACTGGTTGAAAACCATCTTACCTTTCAACGTGAATACCAGTGCCTGGAGGACAGATTCACGCTCTTGGAAAGCAAAATCGAAAATCCTGGTTCACCTTCTTCCACACATGCATCCAAACACTATATGAAATTAGAGATACCTCGTTTTGATGGGAACGACCCTTTAAGGTGGATCTTCAAGATCACACAGTATTTTGAGTATCGCAAAACACTAATATCGCAAAACACTAATAGCGAAAACATGGAGGGAGAAGCTCTTAGCTAGTATTATTGGATGGTGGCGAATAATCAGATTAAGGATTGAGATGCACTGTTTAAGGCGATTCAATCTCGCTTTGCCCTATCACGATTTGAGGATCCTGCCAGTGCATTGTTTAAACTTACCTAAACTTCTTCGATTCGTGAATATCAACAACAGTTTGAAGGTCTCGCTAATTGAATCACTGATCTCCCTGTGAGTTTCTACCTTAGTTGTTTCATTTTTAAGCTTCAACCTGAGTTACAGCGGGAGGTGCGCTCTCGTCAACTGGCGACACTCATCGATGCTATTAATTTGGCCAAGATTTATGTGGCCAAATTCGAAGATGCCCAACCGAAACCCAAATCCCAAACACAGTCCAAGCCTTACAAATCCTACACCTCAACCTCCATCCTTAACACCCTATAGAAAACCACCCTAAACCAAAACACAAACCCTTTCTCCTAATCTCACACAACCAACTTTGCTACTACTAATCATTCCCCAATCCTCAAGAGCATGACCGTCGAAGAAATTTAGGCCAGACGTGAAAAAAGCTTATGCTATTACTGTGATGATAAGTATGCTAGAGGTCATCGTTGCAAACGTCAGTGCATGGTTCTCCTAACTCTAAAACCTCCATCAAGGGTTGATGAGGAGTTTCAAGAGTTATTATCTGATGAGAATCCAATCATAACCAAACCCGAAAACCCATTGGATTCTTCCCTAGCCCAAATTAGCCTTCACGCCCTCATGGGCCATTTGGTTCCTCAAACGCTGGCTGTATTGGGCCAGATTGGCAAGGCCCAATTGTCCATTTTGATAAATAGTGGGAATACACAAAACTTTTTGCAGGAACGATTGGTGAAGTTTTTAAATCTCGACATTATCCCAGCCCAAGGTTTCTCTGTTCAAGTGGGTAATGGGGAGGAGTTACAATGCTCCAAGTTGTGTAAAGAGGTGCAAATCCACATTGGGCCTCACTTGTTCACTGAAGACCTCTTTGTCTTGCCTATAACAGGTGCGAATTTAGTTCCGGGAGTGTAGTGGTTGAAAAGTCTAGGTCCAATACTTACTAATTTTGATAAGTTAATTATGAGGTTCAAAAGAGAGGGCCAGGTGGTGCAACTCCATGGAATTCCAAGGCCTAAAGCCCATGAAATTTCATCCCAACAACTTAAACGACTTCAAGTCACTCATTCAATTAGTGAATATTATCATATTCAGGCCCAACCTTCGTCTTTTAGGGATGGAGAAACAGAGTCTATTCTTCCAGAAATTGAGTCTCCGCTTCATCGTTATTCCTCCCTTAAGAACTACTGATCACAAAATTCCATTGTTGGAAGGAACAAATCCCGTCAATGTGCGACATTATCGATACCCGCAATTTCAGAAACAGGAGATTGAGAAACAGGTTGAAGAGATGTTACATTCTAGTGTAATCCAGAAGAGTTTGAGCTTTTTTTCTTCCCTAGCATTGCTCGTGCGTAAGAAAGATGGAACATGGTGATTTTGTATGGATTATCACGCGTTGAATGCAGTCACAAACAAGGACTGTTTTCCAATTCCTATCGTGGATGAACTTCTCAATGAATTTTTTTGTGGTAAGTGGTTTTCTAAGCTGGATCTTCGTTCTAGTTATCACCAAATTCGTACGTTTCTAGGGGAATCTTATAAAACTGCCTTTCGAACTCATGAAGGCCATTATGAGTTCACTGTCATGCCATTTGGACTATGCAATGCTCCTTCGACTTTTCAGAGCACTATGCATAAGCTGTTTCGCCCTCATCTTCATAAGTTTCTTATTATCTTCTTTGATGATATCTTAGTTTACAATAAAAGTTTACATGAACATATAAGCCATTTGGAACTTGTTTTTCAATGCTTATTAGATAACAAATTCTTTCTAAAAAGATCCAAGTGCGTTTTAGCACAAAACAATGTTGTCTATCTAGGCTATATAATTATGGAACAGGGTGTGGAACCAGAGAATGACAAGATTTTGGCAATGCAAGAGTGGCTAGTCCCTCATGGCGTGAAACAACTGCGTGGGTTTCTCGGTTTGACAGGATACTACTACTGCTTTAAAAAAGGATATGCTACCATTGCTTCACCTCTGACTAATTTATTGAAGAAAGACGCCTTTCATTGGACTCTAGTGGAGTAACAAGCCTTTGATGACTTGAAGAAAACCATGACTGAAGCCCTTGTTCTTGCTCTACCTAACTTTGAGATCCCTTTTCAATTAGAAATGGATGCGTCTGGAAGGGGCATGGGTGTTGTACTTCTTTAGAAGGGTCATCCAATTTGTTTCACAACAAGAAATTTTGTGATAGGATGCGAAATGCTTCTACTTACGTTCGAAATTTACACGCCATTGTTGAAGCTGTTAAAAAATGGCGACATTATTTACTAGGCCGCAAGTTTATCATTTTTACAGATCAAAAGAGCTTAAAAGAACTTCTGACACAGGTGATCCAAACTCCGAAGCAACAACATTATTTGTGCAAACTATTGGGGTTTGATTATGAGATAAAATACAAACCTGGCTCCTCTAATTGTACTGCTGATGCCTTGTCTCGTTAGTTTAACGAAGGTCTCCTTGCTGCCCTTATTGTCCTTCATTATGAATTTATTCACAAGCTCAAGGCTTCTTATGATTCTTGTTCCCAACTAAAGCAATTGTACTCCGAAGTTTTTACTGATCCCACTTCTCATGAAAGGTTTCCATTATAGATGGTTTGCTATTGTATAAAGGAAAAATATATATTGGTGACGACACTACCTTTAAGTCCTTGTTGCTTGAAGAGTACCATAGCATCCCCTTGGGTAGCCATTTTGAATTTCATAAAACATTTCAACGGCTCCATGAGAATTTCCATTGGCCTGTAAAATCTTGCATGACTTGTCAATAGATGAAGGCTCCGAATCATGCTCCTTATGGTCTTTTGCAACCCATTCCCACTCCTAATGGCATATGGGAAGACATTGCTCTTGATTTTATTGTTGGGCTACCCCTTTACAAGGGTCATACTACCATTTTGTTGTTCTTGATAGGTTCTCCAAAGCGGGACATTTTGGTGTGCTTCCTTCTAGCTATATCGCTTTCACGGTAGCTGAATTATTTGCCAATATGGTTTGTAAGTTGCATGGACTGTCGAAAAGAATTATCTTAGATAGAGATGCCATTTTCATGAGTGGCTTTTGGCAAGAACTATTTCGTCTCAATGGTACTAAGCTAAAGATGTCCACGGCTTACCATCCCCAAAGTGATGGCCAAACTGAAATCCTCAATAAAGTCCTTCAACAATATCTGTGGTCCTTTGCTCATTGCAAACCAACTTCGTGGGGCAAGTTTCTTTTAAGGGCAAAATGATGTTATAACACCTCTATTCATTCATCCACCGGGCTTTCTCCTTTTGAGGTTATGTTTGGTAAACCTCCTCCTACCGTTCCTAGTTACTGCATGGGAAACTCAAAGCTTGATGCTGTTGATGTTGAATTGGCTTGTCGTGATGAAATTTTAAACAAATTACGTGCAAAGTTGTTAAAGGCCCAAGAGGTGATGAAGCATGTTGTTGACCAGAAGCATATTCCTGCCCCATCAAGCTTGGTGATCACGTGATGGTTAAGCTTCGACCATACCGACAACATTCATTATTAGAACCATGAATACAAAAACTTTCTAAGCGTTATTATGGGCCCTTTGAAATCATAGAGTGTATTGGAGATGTAGCTTTTCGCCTTGCTCTACCACCTGCAGCTAAACTTCACCCTGTTTTTCATGCTTCTCTGCTGAAACCTTTCACTGGCACAACTCCTTTTATCATTACCTCCTTGCACCATCACTACTCAACCTATTGTTCAACCCTTGGCTATAGTGGCAGTGGGTGATAATTCTTCACAATGTGTGTTAGTGCAGTGGGACGGTCTCTTTCCAGAGGATGCCACATGGGAAGATTTCCAGGAGCTTTAATCTGCTTATCCAACATTACACCTTGAGGACATGGTGTTTGTGCAGGGGAAAGAAGATGTTATGGGCCATAAATTGGGGGATGAGAAAATACAGCCCAACCCAAGTGAAGTGGAGGACACAATTGGAAAAGCCAAGCCAAAGCTGAAGAGAAATCCTTCTAGAAACCGTCAGGCCCCTCTAAAATTTAAGGGCTACAAAATGAATTGATTCTGTTAGGATTTGCTTTATTATGTTGAGATTTATTTGTTTTGCTATTTTAGAAATTACTCAATGTTGTCTCTTTCCTTGGCCATATATCTATATATGGTTTTCGTTATGAATAAGGCAGAGAATATTTTGGAGACCATTGTGGTTGTGGAGGTTTTTTTTTTTCCCTTCCCTCGAAGAAATGTGGAGTTTTACCGTTAAATTCCATAACAGCCGTATCATCCTTGAAGTCATTTTTTCCTTCTATTTTACCACCTTCGCTTTATGCCAAAAGTTTGATATCAACATAACATAGGTCTTCATCACTAAGAAAGATTTGTAAATATAAGAATGCATATAAATATATTACATATAACAAAGTTAGTTAATGGATTGTTTATTAATCTAATATTTTCTCTATCCTTACTTTCATGTTTTCATCATACTTATTAAATACACTAGACAAAAATTCTTAAAATGATATACATTCATGAGTACACTAGAATTATAATACTCATTAAGAGTGGTATTACCAATGAATTGTATATTGAAGTTATGGCTAAAAACTTTATAATGCTCTGTATTGGACAATACCTAGAAATTGTCCAGTGTATATGTATTTCCTTTTCTTAACTTAGACTGTTAGAAACCATCTCTTCAACTTTTTTTAATATTAATTGTGCTTTGCCTTTCGAATTACTCATCAACCAATCACAATTTAATTTGAATGAAAATTTAAATTAATATACAATGAAGTCTAGCATTAGAAGCACATATTGACAATGCATATGTTAGTTTGATAACATATCTTCCAAGACCTGATGACGTCTCTAGCATTAGGGTGTATTAATAATATAATTAATTCTTTTTTACAAAACCTTGTGTTGTGTGATATGTCAGGAACAGAACTCTCTTTTAAAAACAATATTCCAAGGCCTAATGACTTCTCTAGAGCCTTATATACTTTTGACATTGGACAAAACGATCTTGCATATGGTTTTCAGCACACGTCAGAGGAACAAGTTCGAGAATCTATTCCTAATATCTTGAGGAATTTTTCACAATTAATACAGGTAAAGAAACTAACGCCTTGGTGAGAAAATTCATATTGCAATTTATTCTTTGAAGTTAATACTTGTTAAGTATGATGTTATAGCAATTATACAATGAGGGAGCAAGACTATTCTGGATTCACAACACAGGCCCCATTGGGTGTTTGCCCTTCAATTTCCTTTCTTATGAGTCAAAGCAGGGTAACCTCGATGCTAATGGTTGTGTCAAACCTCAAATGAGATTGCTCAAGAATTTAATAGCCAACTCAAGGTCCTAACATCTCAATTGAGAACAAATCTTCCTCTGGCCAAATTCACTTATGTTGATGTGTATAAAGCAAAATATGAACTTATCAGTAATGCAAGGAAGCTAGGTGATCTTTATGCACACAAAAGTGTTTAAGTGGATTGATTACATTCTCTCGTTTTGGCTTTGGATAATTAACTTATAGCATTCTTTTTAGCAGGTTTTGTCAATCCTATGAAGTTTTGCTGTGGTAGTTACCATGGTTACCAGATAACTTGTGGGAAGAAAAGCACAGAAAATGAAACATTTTATGGAAATGCATGCAAAGATTCATCTCAACTCATTAGCTGGGATGGCATTCACTACTCTCAAGCCGCAAACCTCTTGATTGCAAAAAAAATTCTTTCTGGAACGTTCTCTGAGCCCCCAATTGACATTAGGCAGGCGTGTTTCTAACCATAACTCAAGCATAGTTTTATTCTCTGTGTGCACTTCAAAAATTGTCCTATACAAATATTCAAGAAATGAAGGGTGTTGTTTGATTAGTCAGATATCATAATTTATTTTTTTGAAAAAAAAGTACATATAATTATGTAAATTTAGTGTGCATTCACTGCAACAAATATAAATTTTTGTAACATAAATTAAGTAACGAATATAAACTTTGTCACAATTTATATATTAATTGTGACTAATTTTTAATTTATCACAGATACTAAGTATAATAATGTGACTAATTTTTAATTTATCACAGATACTGAGTATAATAATGATAAAATTAAAAAATTGTTACAATAGTTATGTTAAAAAAAAATGTTACAAATAATTATTCAAAATTGTTACATAATAAAACTGTTTTTTTTATAATAAGAATATTTAATTCATATAAAATCTATTAAATATTTATAATCAATAGTTATTTATTATTTGTAACAAATTCTTGATTATTAGACTGTTAAATTATTTTTGGATAATAACTTGTTACAAAATTCATTTTATATATTTAATAAAAAATTCATATATATATATATATATATATATATTTATAAAAAAACTAATTATTTTTTCTTGTTTTAGATTTGAATATATGTGATTTATATTTTATATGTTATGTTAAGGATATTTTTGTTATCATACAATTGCAATAATGATAAATATAAAATTTGTCACTATTTATATATGATTTATGACAAGTTTTTAATTTATCACAACAATTTTATTAAAAGTGATATAATATATATTTCAAAAAAATTATTTATTAAAATAAAATGTCATATCATAGTATTTTTAATATAAAATTTGTAAAATGTATCTGTAGAAAAAAATATTTAATTTTTCTTATTTTAAATTTGAATGTATAGTTTATCTTTCATATGTTAAGAATAATTTTGTCATCATACAATTATAATATATAGTGATAAATATAAAATTTGTCTCTAGTTATATATTATTGGTGACAATTTTTTAATTTATCACAACAACTTTATTCAAAGCGATAAAATGTGTGTCAAAAATAATTATTTACTAGAATAAAATGTCATATCATAATTATTTTAATAAAAAATTTATGAAATATATATAAATTATTAATGATAATATAATATTAATATTTATACTATATTTATTTATATTTTTAAATTCATTATACTAAAACAATTAACATATTTACACTAGTGATTGGCTAAAATGTATATATTTTTCAGTTTTTTGAGTTTTAGGAAAACATGTTTAAGTACAAAGGACGAAGGTTAGAAAAAATATAAGGTGCATAAGATTAAATTGAGACTTCGGGAAGGATTGTCGTGTTACATCTTATCCTTTGAAAGTCCTGAATTGTAAACAAAAAAGAAGGAAAAGGAAGATATGTATATGTCAAAGGACTTGAACAAATTTCAATATTCAGTGAACAAGAAGAATAGTAAAGTAAAAATAAGATAAATAATAATATTCTTATAGTGATATGAATGATTCTATTTAATTTCAACATACTTGTAATTTGTTTAGTCAAATTCATATTAATATTATAACAATGTTATCTTCCCTTGGTTATTGCTTAAAAAAATTAATTTATATTTTTCTTTAATTATTGTTGATTATGTACTCTTACTAGTTTTTTTGATCCGTGCAACGCACGAGATTATTTCTAAGATAGAGTATAAACTATATAATTGTATAAGAAATATCGTATTTTAATGTTTCATTATAAATAAAATAAATATAATTGAGTATAAATTAATGAATAAAATTATGATAAAAAAATAAATGTATCTGCAATAAGCAACCTAAAAGTAAGAGAATGTTATAGTAAGGCCATTTATATTCTAACCCTTTCTTTTAAGGGCTGCCCCAATCTAATGGGCCTAAGGGTTGGCCCATAGGGTGTACAAGGCCCCTAAGGCAGCCAAACCCCTTTCACTTTTGTCATTCTTGCAAAACAGCTCGTACCTTACTCTCCTTTTTCCTCCCCAGAGCTCTGCTATGGTTTGATCTCCGCTACTGTCAAGTCCACTCAAGCTCGTTCTACTTCACGTAAGTTGACCCCTAACCCTTATACTCTTTCCTTCCACTCTATTCTTTGTGGGCCAACAGAGATTCCCGAGTTTAAATTTTTTTTCTTTCTAGGTCAGTATTTTCAGCTCTTAAATCTACTCTTGGAGCTGCTATGGTTGTGGGCTTAGGCGTCGAAGTAGCTTGCTAGCTCTTTTCAGGTAAGGAAGTTAGGGTTCCTCGAAATCTCTAGTTTGCTGCCTATTTTTGATTTGCCTCGAACTTGTATGAAGTGTATGTTGTTGAGGTTAAATAAAATGTTATGTTCTGTGTTTTGGGTGTGCAAGTATGGCTGATGTAGGTACGAATAGTGGCGAGAACTGATAATATCACCTAAGCGAGCTTGTCTCGCCTATGTGAGACTAACAGAGGTTCACCCAGGTTTCTTGCTCGAGAGGTCGCTTAAGCGGTGAGTTCCCATTTTGAGCGAGATGAAGTCTTGCTCAAGCAAGGAGGGCTCGCCTTAGCGAGATCTCGCAGGAAGCTACTATTCCCACTCCTCGAGCCCTCGACTAAGCAAAGGGAGCTCGTTTGAGCGAGAGAAGCCTCTCGCCTGAGTGAGAACCTTCAGCCTAAGCGAGAGTTGTGCGAGAATGCGTTCTTGTTTTGATTTCTTCTCTGTCTTGGATGTTTGGCACATGGTTGATTGGACTATTGTGTTAAGAGCATGAGGTGAATATATATGCATGAGTGAAATGGTTTATGGTTGTGAATGATAAGTTTAATGTGAACTTGGCATGTGGCTTGTATAGGATCGTTGGTTATCAAAGTGGCATGGTTTTGGCATGATAAAGGATTCTATATTGATTGTTGGAAGCATGGTTTGGTTTGGTTAGGACATAATTCCATGAGCCTCTAGGTGAGACTTCATGGTGGTGCCTTAGTTAGTCGGGACGTAATTCCATGACCCCTGTTAGTGGGAGTTCATGGTGGTGCCCCATCTATATAATTCAGTAAGGATTCAAGGTAAGGTTGCATCCTCACACTCTAAAGAGTCAGTTAGTCTCACATAGAGTGTACTGACTCTGGTGGTGAGAGTAGCAGGAGGCCTGAAACTCATTAAGGCCCATGTATTGTCTTATCTTGGAATTTATTTGATTTATTGTCAATCTATTTTTTTTCGCTTTGTATCTGGTATCGTGGTGTGCCTTGAATCTTTTCTTAGATTTCCTTGGATATTGTAAGGAGTAGTGTTTATACTCCAAGACTGCACTACTATGTTATTCTGTGTGACGCTTCCTTTACTTAGGATTCTTAATTAAATGGGACGTTACAATTATCCAAGTCATCCAATAGAAAATGAAAATTGATTAACATATTAATGTATTTCTTATCTAACAAAAAAATCTAACCAATATATATGTTAAATTATTTTTATCTAACACAAAATTCTAATAAATATATATGTTAAATTATTAATAATTAAATATATTATTGATATTGATATTAATATATAAACTTATTAATAGGAATATATTATACCTTATTATTTTCAAAATCAAATTGCACCACGAAAATTGAGGAGTTAAGGAACATTTTAGACTGAACAATTTCTTCCTTTGAGTAAGTTCACTTTTTATCCTTTTTTTTTGTTCGAAGCAATATGTTTTTCTCTTGTATGAGGCTTTTCTACGCTCTAAGAAAATCTCTATCTGTTAGAGATCATAAAATCATGCTCTAATTGTTGATCAAACTCTTCTTTGTGTAGATAAAACTATTTTAGGTTTTGAAGTTGTGGAACAGAAGAGCAAGATTAGGAATCTACTCTAAGGTAAGGGAAGCTAATCATTTAGAAGTTATTATTTTTCTTAAAATATTGAGTCTTGCTATTACAATTTAATTTGAGGTATTCATAATTTTATCTTTTGGTAAATAGGTGAGAGGTGAAAATTTTATATTAGAAAAATTATGGTAAAGAGTAAGGCTTGTGATGAAGATGAAAAAAATGCATCTACGTCATCTAAAATTGAGAAACTTCATGAGAATCCAAAAATTGAAGAAAATGAAAAAACAACTCTCTAAGGTTCCTAATGTTACATATAATGAATTTGAAAATACTTTAGAATGTGATCTGGGGAAACATCTTCAAATTTGGCAATACCCACCAAATCAAATTGATGAGGTATGAAGGGCTTATCTAAAATAGGGTCCATATCAAATGCATTTAGAAAATTATCCGTTGTTTGGTAAAGATGATCATCCAAGAAGATTTCAGTACACATGGTTTAACTTATTTTCTTCATGGTTAGAGTATTTAGCATTAAAATATGCTACAATATTGCTTTTCGTGCTATCTTTTTAGTAAAAAAACCAAGTGGACGGCCTAACTCAAATGTTTTCATTATTACAGGTAATTGAGTTGATTTTCATTGAATTCTAATAAGCAATGAGTTGATTGTCATCAACATGTTTTAACTTTTTGAGTGTTTTTTTTTATAGATTTTAAAAGTTAGAGGAAAGTTAACAATGGAACAAATTGTGCTTTCCTTAACCACATAGGGAAGGATCCTTGTTCACCACACAATATTGCAGTGTTTGCTTGTCAAGACTTGTTAAATCAAAATTTCCACATTAGGAATGTTTTGGAAGTGCAAAGCTTAGATCAAATTATGAAGAATTGGTTACGTCTCAAGACTTCAATTGAGACAGTTCGATTTTTATAACTTCAAGCTTATGCTTTTAGAGGTCATCATTAAACTATTGAATCAAGGAACCAAGGTAATTTTCTTAAGATGATAAAACTCCATCATACAATGATGCAGTTGCAAAAGTTGTGTTGGAAAATGCTCCATACAATTCCAAATATACTTCAAATACAATTCAAAAAGAGTTATTGAATATTCTTTCTAGTAAAGTAAAAAATCATATTCGTGAGGAAATTGGGGTCCAAGTTCTGTATAGTTATCGATGAAGCTCATGATGAATAAAAAAAAAAGCAAATGGCTCTTGTTTTGAGATTCGCTGGTAAAAATAGTTTTATTCAAGAGCAATTTTTTGATATTGTGCATGTTAAAGACATTACAACAATAAGTTTGAAGAATGAATTGTGTTATACTATTTCGACATAATCTTAATGTTTCTAATATCCGTGGTCAAGGGTATGATGGTGCTAGCAATATGAGAAGAGAATGGAATGGATTACAAGCATTATTCTTGACTGATTGTCCTTATGCATATTATGTTCATTGTTTTACTCGTCGGTTACAACTTGCCTTGGTTGTTGCATCAAGAGAAGTTATTCCAATTCATTTATTCTTTTCAAAATTGACTATTATTGTCAATATTGTTTGCTCTTCTAGTAAACATCATGATGAATTACAAACTGCCAAGTTATATGAAATTGCATATTTGTTAGAAATTGACAATCTTGAAGATGGTTAAGGGGCAAATCAAATTGGTACTTTAAAAGGAGTTGGGGATACCTGTTGGAGCTCCCATTTATCTTCTATTTGTAGCTTGATCAATATGTATGATGCAACGTGTTTAGTTCTAGAAAAAATTACTGTTGATGGATCTACTTATTCACAACGTGGTGATATTGATAATGCTTACAAAAGCTTGACCTCATTTGAGTTTATACTGATCTTGTATTTGATGAGAGAAATTATGGGGATAACAGATGTTCTTTGTCAAGCATTACAACAACAATCTCAGGATATAATTAATGTTATGTGTCTAGTTTGTTCTATAAAAGGACTTATTCAAAACATGAGAGAAAATGGTTGGGATAAGTTATTAAAAAATGTGACTTTTTTTTGCAAAAAATATGACATTGAGGTGCCTAATTTTGGGGCTTCTTATGTAGCAAGGCAAGGACGCTCTCATCACCAAAAAGATCATATTACAATGGAGCATTATTTGAGAGTTGAAATATTCTTTGTTACCATTGATAAGCAATTATAAGAGTTAAATTGTAGATTTAATGTCCAAGTAATGTAGTTTTTAATTCTAAGCTTTGTTTTGGATCCTAAAGATGCTTATAAAGCTTTTAATATTGATAAAATTTGCACTCTTGTAGACAAATATTATCCCATGGATTTCAATGAGCAAGAGAAGATTAATTTGAATTTCAACTTCAACATTTCATTATTGATGCTCGTCAAAATTCAAATTTGAAGAATTTATCAACAATGCAAGAGTTATGTATATGTTTGGCAACAACACAAATTTTAAAGTTTACTACTTGATTGATAGATTATTTCGTCTTATCATGACTCTTCCAGTTTTTACAACTACAACTGAAAGATCTTTTTCTGCAATGAAAATAATCAAGAGCAGGTTAAGAAATAAGATGGAGGCTGAAATTTTAGCAAGCACTATGATAATCTAAATTGAAAGAGATATTGCAACTAATTTCAATTTTGATTCAATTATTGAAGATTTTAAGTTATTAAAAGAACGTAGAGAAACACTCTCACTGAAGATAACTTTATGTTATGATTAAAGTTTTAACATATTATTGTTTATGATAGCTTTATGTTACTTTTTCATATATATTATTGTCATATTGAATAGAGAAAATGATGTGAAAAAATAAATTTTTATTTTTAATTAAAAAAAATTTATACATAACGAATATAATTTGATTCTCCTAAAATTTGTATTTAAGTTTCGCCACCTTCTATTGTAAAGCCTTAAACTTTAAAAATTCTCTTTTGTGAGATTTCAGTAACAAATTCTTTTGTATAATTGAGTACAGATTCTTTGTAGTTTTTTAATATTGTTTTTCTGTTGCATTTTTATAATATATTGATTTTATTATATTAAAAAAATTAATATATTTTAGCATATCAAAGTTAGTACACATAAAAAAATATATTTTGAAAGCATAACATTAAGAAATTAAAACAAAGACCCAAGAGTTATTGAATTTAATTGAAACTTTTCCCAAAGATGTTTGTGTCAAATGTAATACTGTTGTCGGTGCTTCATGTGGTAATCGGTGTTCGATTGACTGTGGTGATACTTTTCAAAATTATAGTGACAAATTTCCTGGAAGCTTTTCAGTTTATATTGGTATAAATATGACCCTCTCATTAGAGATTTTGACTACCATTGAATATGTGAAGAATGTTGGTTCTCATATTAACTCTAAAAGCCTTCAGAAAGGGCCTTATTGTTCCTTGGATTCTTTGTGCTAGATGTTTGCGTTAATAATACTTCATCCATTTCCCTTTAAGTGTTATTTAACTTCTATTTGAAAAAAAAAAAAGCAATGACTTTTTCTCCCTTCAATAAAATATTTAGAAGATTTCTTATTCTTCTAATCTTATTTTTATTTAAAGTAATCAAGTAGTTAATGATCTCTTAAACTTTGAAAAACACAACTAAATAGGAATTCTTTTGTTGAAAAAAAAATGAGAAAACATTTCACTGTATTTTTGGAATTGGAGTTAGCTGTTCATCAGTACATATCTGGAGAATGTCTAGTTTATTACATTATTATGTAGAGATGTTAGAAGAGTAATCAGACAGAAGCACACAAAATTAAATAGAATGCACCCGTAATGAAAGCTCTATTATTCTTTGTATTAATAAAGTATATTCATGCATAACATCAATGCCTCTAAGGTGCTAGCACTATGACAGCAGTGTAAGGCTAGCTTCTGCTTAAGTGGCGTATTATTAACTAGTAGAAAGATACAACTTTGGTGCACTTTATTGTTACTTTTAGTACGTAGTTATTGATGTATATCGGTTGAATGGGTATTGTGTTCACCAATTCCCTGTGGTTCATATGAGGTTCTGATTTTGTGTACTTGCTTCCTCATATTCAGGGATACAAGGAATCCAAGCACCAGCAATAGTAGTCAGATCTTGATATTTCCAGCATTTGTTCAGGAGTCATTCTTTCAAGCTCACTTTGCCTCCACGAAGCAAAATTGTTCCTGTTCTGTGGGTCAGACACCAAAGGGTAATCCTGTGTTCTGTGTATTTGGGATCTCATTCTCATGTAGAGCCTCATAGTTGCCACACAGTCATCATAAGGATCCTGAATTCCAACTTGAATGTCATACCTGCATGCATATGTTCCTCAAAATCTTCAAACATTCTCCATAAAAATTGCATCTTGTGTAAGAAAATTGTAAAAGATACTTGCCCAAGATATGTTTGTGTTAAGTACTTGAGCGAGTTGCTGAGTTTGCTCGTTTTCATCAGAGGAGGGTATTTTGCAGTGTCCCTGATTATTCAATAAGGACTTTTATGTCAATATTTGAATATGAGTGTTAAAGTAGTAAACCTATATGTGCTTGTTCTACACCATATATTAGTTTCAGGGATGATTAAAGCACTTCAAATCAACAAATTAAGTTATACAACAAGAACAAGATGTCTTCTTTGTCACTGTAACCCGTAGGGTCTAATGAAAAGTGTTATTTAACTTACCATAAATGAAGTTACAAGTATTTCTGAAGAGAATGTTTGACTGAGATATGTATGATAGACAACCTAAATTTGAAATTGAATGATTTACCTTATCTTTTCTGTTCGATATTCTATTTGCAGACATTCAAGGTCATGATCCAAACCATGGCCCACAAGAATCCTTGCTCTTCCTCCTCTTGCTCGAATTGTCCACATAGGTTCACCGTTGCAAAGAAAGTCTTGAATCCTCCTTTGAACTTGTTTCATTGGCATTGCATCCCTCAGGTATTCTGGTCTAATGCCTGTGGTCTCATACCTGTCAATGAATCAGTAGCTCCATTCACTACACCAGCTATATATATATATAAGGTTAAACTCTCCAAAAACTAAGTTTAATTGTCCAACCTGTAGTTTGTGACAGGAATTGGTGGCTTCACATAAGAATGGAAGATTATGTTCTCATGCTCATCGATTAAGCACACTCTTCCACAGAGATCTAGTGAGCCATCACTGCCACCACCAACCATTTTACATGCTAATGCAACTACTTGTGGTCCTCTTACTCCACCACTAATGGCCAAATTATCACGAAGTCCCAAGTTTGAAAAGCGACCAATTATTCCCTGTAATAATGTGCACCAAAAGTTAGGAATTCGCAATGAATAATTCCAAAACATTTTCAATTTTTAGCATTAATAATAAAAAATATACAATTCTTGTTTCCATGTATATTAACTGCACATATTTTTTTATCATGTAACAGGAAATTCAAAGTCAAAAGTTTTACAGCATTTGTCCCAGAGTGTTGGCATTTTTCTTGGTGAATCCTGCGAGAATTAGGGCTGTCAAAGACTTTCAAGCAAAACTTGCACCCTCTATAGGCAAACATATCTCTGCATTCCTGCTTTGGCAATGGACCTGGAAAAGCAGATTTATAAAAAATTCACAATGATCATCAATCAATAGATCATTATCTATTCAAAAAATATGAAACTCCATCAACTTCAATTTGCTCAACAATTAATAAGAAAGATTATTATTACCTATAAGATGTTCCCTTAGAGACTCAAATGACCTGCAGTGTTTCCTGCAAATGCCACAGGTTGGTTCATGAACCGAATGGTATGAGATCCTCATGTGCTCCACAAGGTGCTCCAGTTTGTTGAACTGTCTGAAGCATGCTGCACACTTATTCCTACAGTAACAAAAGCTATATATTACACATATCCATGTGTGTTTTAACTATGAGTTAAGAGAGTTAAGATGCACATGCAGGCTTGTATATGTGATGTGTGTGTGCATGGATGTCAGAAACAAAACCTGTGAGTTTCTGCACTCTCCATTCTGCAATCCATGATTTGTTTATAGTGATGTATGTATAACTTTCAAGAAAGAGTTGAAGTTGAGGTCAAAGGTGGAGTGGAATGGTATTTATAGAGAAAGGGTAGAGGTAAGAATTGCCCCAACTTGCATAAACGGACAATTCCCTAAGAATTATTCAGTATATTAATTTGGGATTCCCCTTTTACTTTTTCTTTATCTTTGGCCATGCTTGCTTCCTCTGCTCTCTACCTTGCAGATGAGTTTGTTGGTAGGGTATAGCATTCTTCCATTCGTAATGATCAATGTAAGTTCCAGATTCTTGTTGAGTTGGGCCCATTCTTGTTGTTTCCCTCATTGACTTCGGCTCTCGCGTTGCTTTAGTATGAATTTCTTTGTTGGAAACCAACCAACCAATGTTCTCAAACCCTTCTCCATTAAACTCACACCTTCTCGCTCATCACTGGCCACATACTTCTCTACTTTCTTTTTATCTGGAGAAGAATCATTGTTCTTGTTTCTATCTTCATATTTTTTCTTCAACTTTTACTATAACTTATGTATGTGTTTTCTGTGATAAATAAAAAATCAAATAAAACTGTACTTAGTTTAGAATGAAAATTATTACATATCTTTTTTCATCTATAATGTTATGATAAGTGTTACTTTAAGAATTATAGCTCTCAGAGTCGGAACCTGCGACAATCCAACTCATTATGGATTCGGGTCGAGTTTAATTGAAATTTTTTTACAAATTTTAATACAGGTTGATTTTTGACCTGACTCATCTAGAACTCGGTCCATCCGGGTTGAACCTGTGGTGAGCCGGGTAGGCTCAATAACCCGCAGATAAAAGAATACATAAGAGTTTTTGATTAAGTTAGGCTTTACATTTGAGTTATGTTAGATTTTTATTTTAGCCAACACATAAATAATTTGCATTTTTTTATTTTGGTTTGTATTTGGATTGTATTAAAGTTTATTTAGATTTTAATTGTAATTATAATTTAGTTTTGACTGAAAAAAATAAAAAATTGTATTTTTTTTTAATTAAGTGAATCAGTGAGCAAACCAGTTTAACCTGCCAACCTGTGGTGGGGCAAACCGGGTTCGGATTGTTTTGGCTCACTAAAAAGTGAGTCAGATTGGATTGACTCACTAAATCATCAATCCGTGATAGATTGAGTCAGATCGAACCGGATTACCCATTATGACAACTTTATTAATAACTCTTTTCAATATCATATCGGACCGGATTACTCATGGAGAAGAATCGTTGTTCTTGTTTTATAACTTATGTATGTGTTTTCTTGTTATTTAACTTTTTATTCAATAATTTAATACAATATTTTATTAATATTCACAATTGTAAAATGGTTGTATTTGTAAAATCTATGTAATTCACAATTGGTCACCTTCACTTTCAGTACGGTTGGAAAAATTCCTCAAAGTAGATGAGCTGTCGAAAGCACGTCAACTCATCTGTTCAAGAAATTAATAGAAAATATATATATATATATATATATATATATATATATATATATATATATATATATATATATATATATATATATATATATATATATATA
>Ga0209589_1007116_pt1 | contig 18157 bp, 8 predicted proteins | sample CowpeawhiteBW_FD_187525 | JGI IMG/M metagenome (GOLD analysis project Ga0209589, IMG submission 187525) | Root nodule microbial communities of legume samples collected from California USA - Cow pea white BW (SPAdes) (version 2) | ecosystem: Host-associated > Plants > Roots > Nodule | place: USA...
TTTTCTAGAAAAAAAAAAAAGAAACAATAGTAAGAGATTTGAGGAAACGAGGAAACAAAAAACAAACGTACACAGAGAACAGAAAGAAAAAACTCTACGAGGTGTGGTCCTTACTAGCTTTTGAGAAACAAAAGATGAACGTGAATGCAGAAGGTCTAGTGTGTCTCTCTCAGCTATATGATGGAGGCACATGACTCCAAACACATGAAAAACACATGATAAAAGAAGTATCGTGAAACCGAGGAGAGTGCATCATTGCACGCGTCACAACAAAGTGAAAATTGTCCCCACAGCTGAACCATGAAGAGGAAGAGAACATGACATTGTTGTGTTGTTTTTCAATCATAAAAGTTATTGTTTTACTTCAATTATTCTTTTTCTTTTACATAGAGATACTTTTTTTCCAAGGGTAAGGGTACTATGATTGATGATTGGACGAGTAATGATAGCCATATAGGTTGGTGATAAGGAGATATTATAGAGGAAAAATACCAACAAAATTATGAGAGGGAGAAAAAGAGTTTGGAGAGCATGAAATAAAAATAAAAATCTTTTTTAAGAATTTTTTTTTAAATGTATTGGAAATAGAATTTTGATTTGATTTTTTTTATAACATTTTTAAAATATTATTAGAAAGTAAATATAAATTTAACTCAATTTCATTCTTATACATGTTGATAATGAATCTTTTTATAAAGTAATAATTTTTTCGTTTATACTTTATAAATTGGTTTAATTTTATATAATGGAATATCTAACAAATATAAAAGAAGTTTAATGTTTTTCTAAAATATTTTTGTAACTTTCTTAAAAACTTATTATTTTTCGGAAAGTTATGGAAATATTTTAAAATGAGTTATATTTACTTGATGATTAAACTAGTTCATAAATTTAAGAATATCGCTAATGAGTGTCAATGATATAGGATAAGTAAATTTTTTTTATATAAAATTGACACTTATCATGGATCAAATGGTGTTATTTGTGTATAAATAAAACAAACCTCCTTAAGCTCAAGATACAAAATAAGTATTGAGAATTAGAGTTGTATGAATTGTAATGATATTTGACTGTTTTGTAGTAAACAGTAAGTATAAGAGAAAATATTAAGTATACAGTAGTACTGAAACTGAGCTATGGAAGTAAAAAAGACAGAACAACATATTTTGACTTTCTAGTTTAGCACAACAAATGGAGCTGAACCTCGTGAGGAAACCTTTCTTGCAAGGAAACTTGGAGCACAATTTCATAAGGTTCAACAGCCAAGAAAACCCTCCCAATAGGGAAAGGTCTAGTGCTAAGCACCAGGACAAGGGGATGAGTTGAGAAGGAAACCCACCTATGAAGAAAAACCCATTGTGGCTGAGCACCAAAAGTTGGGTTGAGCACTGCCCAAAAATTCCTATAAATAAAGACTTCATGTCTTCATTCTAGGCATTGAGTGGAAACCCAAAATTGTAGTAGTAGGATAGAATGAGGTCTATGAGACACGAGGGAGGTGCTTTTAGTATAAATCTTAGGTGTATATGCTGTTAGAATTGCATTGTAATATTCTATGAGGAGTTGAACTTCCTCGTGTCCAGGTTTGATGTAATCAATTCTGATTCTATTCACTTTTACTTCTTGGGTATTTATTTTTTCTATCATCCAATTGTTTGTGGTTTGATTTATACTTAATGATGACTTGATCACTCATCTATTGGATTGAGTTGGGAAACCAGTCTCAAACTATGGTCCAATCAAATCATCATACATGTACTGCTGCTTATTTAAGTAGCCAGAGGGGATGCTGGATGAAAGGATACTACACATGACACAGATTCATGCAACGAGTCTTGCACATTAAAGCAATGATTCATTCTACCAGGAGTTGAGGAGTTGGGTTTGAAGTCCTTAGGTTCTAGTGTATTACCGATGAACCTAGATCTACATAGAAAGAGTACTCCCAATACATTGAATGATTTGCAAAGTAAGTAAACAAGATGGTAGTGGTGTAGTAGAAGAAGATGAGATGAAATCAATTCACAAACCCTACTCCACTCAATTTATCTAATTACTACTATCTAGTTTTACTTGTACTCTTTATTACAACCAAAAACTCAAAAATCAAACTACCAATATACTTATTAAATCCATGAGTCCATGTGGATAGATACTTGTTGGTACGACGATACACCAGTACACTTGTTGAGAAAATGGTTGTTGTGAAACAGTCATCAGTCACATAACTTAAAGAACGTCATTTAGTACTTAGTTAATAAAATTAATTTTTTTATCATTCATAATTAGTATTTTCTATCTTTAGTTATTTCTCTTAGTTTTCTATGAAAGTTTCTTAAATTTGTCATTACCTTTTTGTTTAATTTTGTTTTTATCTTCAATTATTTGATTGTTTTGTCCTTTTTTTTCCATAATGACTTCATTTGTTTAAATCAATCAAAATCTATATATTTAATTTTGTTTTTACCTTCAATTATTTGATTGTTGTGTTTTGTCCTTTATTCCCATAATGACTTGATTTGTATAAATCACTCTAAAATTCTATAAATACTCCAAAAGACGTGTTCCTTTCTTCCTTAAGAGTTTCCTATATTTTTTTCTCCAATTAATTGCTGAAACAACTTTGAAAGTTTCACACATTAATGCATCTTGTTCCAGCCAAAAGCAATTATGAGAGAATGTACAAGAAAATGTGAAAGAGATCCTACTATTTTAGAAAGATTAAAAGTGTGTAATTTTCATACATTTTATATTTTGTAAATTATTTGTTATTTGGTTGTATAATATACAAACATTCTTCTTTTGGACACAGAGTAGAAAATGCATGCTCTAAAATGAATGTTAATGTTTCAGAAAGCACAAAAGTTCACATTACATTAACCAAGTCAATTGAATTATGATATTTTTCTTTTATCGAAATGTATGATATGTATGTGCAATTATTATAATACATTATTCAAAGAAGTAAGAACAATTTTCATCTTATCGGAATTAATACCTTATGAAATTAAATTGGTATTAATAAAATTATTATAATTAGATGAATGTGTGCTGTGTATTCACTCTTTCCAATTTTAACAAAAGTTTATTAAATTATAAAATAAATTTTATTAAAAGTAGTTATAAAAATAAATAAGTTTTCATTATTAACCAAAACTTTTACTATAAGTAATTATTCAAATTTAAAAAATTAATTGTTAAAGTGATAAAATAATAAAATAATAAAATAGTTATTTTAATCTACAAAATAATTAAATTTAGATTAATTTAAAAAGTAAAAAATAAAAAAAATAATTATTTTATTTAAAATATAGGTTACTTAAGGATAAAAAACGAATCCTTAGATAACTAACTAATGTGTAAAATAAAAATAATACATGTTAAAATTTTAAAGCAAAACATAAATATATAGTTTTATAACATTTAAGAACTTAGATAACTTTTGTATCGTACATAAATTAAAATTTCTACATATTTTGATAATGATAAATTTATACTTGGAATAAGATAATAAGAAATATCTCAGATTGATTTTTATTTTGTACAGAAAACTAAAATAATATATTATTAGATATTTTCAATTAAATTGATTTTTTATAATATCTACTTGTTTTTTGTATTGTCTTACGTGTTCATCTTCGCTTTTAGCCACAAACTTGTTCCCATATTTTACAGTATTTGTCTATTACTAAAAGCTGAAATTATTGTGTGAATTTCACCTAGTTTAATTGATAAAAAACTAATCTTGAATTGATGCTTAGCAACTTATTAAATTAAGAAAAACATTTTCTAGCAATGAGTTTGGTTAAATGTTTAATATATGTTGGTTTCAAGTTCTTTTAAAATAAAATATCCCTTTAAGCAATTAAACTTAAATATATAACATAGTATATGTGGTTTTTCAAAGAAAATATCTTATCACATTACTTATCTGAAAAGAAAAAAAAAATTGTTCTTTGTCTCTCTACCACACCTTTCTTTATCTTTGACTTTACCTCCTCTTATTTAGGTTACCACTTTAGTCTGTATTCATCTTCTTCTGTTTATGTTACTGCTATTGTCTCTTTTGTTTTAGTTTGGTTTGTGGCTTCTAGTGGATGCAGTGTTTGGTTTAGTTTGGTTTTATTATATTAAACTCTTTTATTTCAATGATTTCTCATATATATCATTTTTTAATTTAATTGTTAAATTTATGCTTCTTGTTTAGTATGTTGATCATACCATTTTTAAACAATTTTAAAGCTATGCAGTATTTCCATTATCACAAAAACAAATATAATCGAAATATGTGGTAGATTAAGATCCTAAATCAGATGACAATTAAAAATTATTTAAATCTTAACCAAATAACCTTTTTAAAAAAAATGTAAAGAATTAAGGTAGACAAATTTAGAGTGGACAAAATATATTTTTTCAAATATTTCGTAATAATTTTAACAACATAAAAACAACTTTTATCTACATATAGATTCCATGTCCAAACACATAAGAAATGTTTTTACAGTAAAAAGGAAACCTACTAAAAGCATAAGTTTTTTTCTTGTTATTGTCGACCTGTTAATGTACTTGTCACTTCACTGTATAGTTAGATTCATGCATCTTTCTCTCTTATTTGCATTATTCCAACCTTCATACAATCTTTCATATCCAAAAACATGTAAGTTTTTTTCTCAACTCTGGAACATAGTTGACATTGGTCTAAGAATTATATATTCACATTTTTATTCATATAGAGTAATATCACTTTCTTGCAATAAATGTTATTATCTATTAGAAGTCTCATAGTATCATATCGACTTGAGATAAAATTAATGTATAGTACATAAGTGAATGCAAATCTCACATTTTATGTTGATTTTGTGGAGTTAAATTTGCTTTAAAGTCCACTTTTTAATATGGTATTACAATCATAAGTTAGAGCTTATTATAACAAATTTGTTGTTTATTGGATTTATTATTCCACTAGCTATTGGACCACCCATTAATGTCTAGTCATATACTCAACTAAAAATAACGTCAACTTATAATATATAAGTGGGTACAAATTTCACTTTATAAGTTAGTTTTGTGAGGTTGAATTAGTCTTAACATTGTCTATCAATACATTGTCATTGTCCAAAACATCAAACATGGTAAATATGTGAAAAGAGGATCATCCAAAATTCAATACCCACCTATTAAGTGTTATCTCGTGATAGTTCTTTCTTGCTCAAGCATCTTCAATGGAGGAGGAATGAGTGAAAGGTTATGGAAGTTAGAGAAAGTTGTGATTCTAATTATTAGAATCAATACCAGATATATTATGTCAATAATATTATTCCAATATCCCTAATATTATGTCCGTGTATTATTTCTCATGTGTGCAGTCATCATTATCAATTATTTCCTAAATTATTTATTGTATTCAATGATGGTTTTATTATAAAGATTATGATTATACTATATTATGTTTATATAAACACAACATCTACAATATGAATGTTTATGTGGAAGATTACACGGCAATATTCCTCCATTTTATCTTTATGTGGAAGATTTGGTTGAAGGTGGAGGAGTTTTCAGATTTTGAAGTGGTGGAGAGGTTTCTTAAGAGAGAGATGAGGTCAAATCCCAAGGAAGAAGGCTAGGATAGTCAAGAATATGGAGAATTATTATATATAAGTGGACCTTCAGAACAAGTGAGGTGCAAATAACTCTACTCATTCAAAAGTAAATTTACAAATGGTGAAGGAATCTATTCAATATAAAGCAATAAGATTTGAACAAGGAGAGGAGAAAAAGATAGGAAAATTCAAGTTTTAATTCCTTTCAAAACAGGCATGCAATGTGTTTCAAGTGACATTTACACTATTAAAAAACAAACGAATTTATCAATAGAAAAAATTTATCGGTAATCACTAAAATTGTAGGTAGATTTGATTTACTGACGACTTACCAGCAGTAAAAAAATTTGTCGATAAAACACCTGTCAATGAAATTTACTAGTGGATGGAAAAACTCTTCAGTATTTACTAACAATCAAAATCTTTTAGTAAAATTCATTAGTAAATATCTATCGATAATTATCGACAAGTTTTTACTGTTGGTAATCATCCCTCAGTTTTATTCTTCGACGGATTCATTACCAATGAATATTTTCACAGATAATTTAAATTCTAAAATTCGTTGGTAAATTGTGTTTTACCAATGGATATTTTTGTGATTAAAATCTATTGGTAAATTCTTGTTTTATCGGTAGATTTTTTTTACATTAGTTATTTAGCATTTTCTTGTGTTATCCAATCATGCTTTCCATATTTGAGCATGTGCTCAAAATGATAAAAGCATTTTCCTCTCTTCAAGCAAAGGTTGATCCAAGTCTTTCTTGGGCTATAAGGCACCCATTTGAAACCCTAATCTAACCCTAATGTAATTGAGGCCCAAATACAAGCTTGAAACTCTACACTACTTAGTCCAAATGTTCCAAACTACTTGGTCCAAATATAAGGTCCGAAATATATTATTCTACTTTGTACAATATTCACAAGTTAAGGTTGACCCATGTTGATAGTATCTTGGGCTTGTTGAGCTCAATTGAGACCCACTCTTCTTATATCTTCCTAATTATAGTCTAATAATTGGTCCCTTTACTAGAGGTCTTCCATCACCTTGAGACGATGATCAACGCCATGCATCATTAAAGGACTTCATATTTTGAGCCATAATTGTCACCCCTATTACTTTTTCAATTTTTTGCAATCTTTACTTGTAATATATGCAAACATCTTTCATATCATTCTTTATCTTTTCTAACTTCTAAACTTCTTGTCATCAACACTCGTAAATGTCTTGAAGTAAAACTTTCTTATATAAAGGCTAAACTTAACCTCTTCAAGTGTTATGTTACCCTTCCTAATGCTTAAATAACGTACTAATTTCTTGTACGACATTGGAAAAAGACCAACAAAAACATTGTTGCATCTTCGTCTTCATCTTCTACCTTGAAATCTATGTCTTAGAGTTCCATCTTGATTGAATTAAGCTTCTTTACACACAACCTAGACAACCATCTCTCCCATAGATTCTTGTTGCAAATTAACTTTGTTATGAAAAACTTCTCTTAGTTTGTAAAGGATTTCTTTTAAAACCTCACGAAGAACTTCATTTGATAAGGACAAAAGGATCATACAATGAAATATTTCCTCCATCTACTCTAAACCTTGCCCTCTATGTGTGAGGTGCTTCTAAAAGGTGGTGTCGACATCCCTTGCCTTTTGATCGCTCATCTTATTCTTCATTGGTGAAAACCATTCTTTGCGTGAAACTTTTCAATCTTTAATATGTTGCTCCTTTTTTTTCAATGATTTCTATTAAAAATACAAAACAAGATTGAAATTAAATATAGTTCAAATTTGTTGTACACTTAATGTTGAAACCAGTTCCGAAAGAAAAAATGTAATATTGATTGCAATCATAACAAGAGACAACATACAAATGATTAACAAAAGTAAAAATAGATAAGAATAAAGTTTTCTTATTTATAGTTTTATTGCAAGTTACTGAATTATAATTTAGTGTATACAACAAGTACGTTTTACATAAGATATATTAGATTAAATATGTTTTTGGTCCATCAATTTTTATTGAAAATTGAAATTATTTGACTTTTCAAACCAATTTAGTCCCTTAAACCAATTTTTTTTAAGTTATTTGACTTTTCAAACGTGTATTTTACTCATTTCATTATAGTATTTTAATTTATTTACAATGTTCGACATATGTTGGGTTCAATGTTAGTTCAGAAACACATTTGAAACCGACAAATAAACTTACTAAAATTTGGTTAAAAACACTAAAATCACGCATTTCTAAATATAAGAGACTAAATTAATTCAAAATTTTCAAGAAAGACTAATTCCAATTTTCACTAAATGTTGAAGGACAAAAACATATTTAATCGAGATATATTTACATAATTATAACAATTCTTCTAACTAATTGATAATGTTTATAACCGATATACATCAGCTTAAAAATAGACCAGTATACCTAAATTTACAACTATATAAGGAAACATCTATAAAAAAAAAAGGCTCAATTTATATGTCATTGTGATAATTACTAATTCATTCCTTACTATGAAAGATATGAATATTTTTAAAATAATAACATAAAAACTTTTACTGTTCAAAGTTTATGTCAAATATATACCTCAGTTACATATTTAAATTTATTTTTATAAACAAGCCTTGCATACTTTAAAACAAAGATAATGGTTTAACCAAAGTCGTTGTTTAATATAATAGTTTATTAAATAGCAACGAAGATGTGTTATTGAATAAACTTTGTAATTTCACATATTAATTCACCTTGTCCGAGACAGAAGGTAATAAAAACGCCATAATATTTCAAATGCATTAAAGTTTATACTTTTGATACATATCAAAAGATACGTCGATAACTAAAATCATAGTAGTTAATTCTAAAGATCAACTTAATGACCAATTATAATTTTTTTATTTATAATAGTGACTATTTTAGTAACAAAAAATTTTTAGTTTTATAAATTAGTATTTAAATTGGTTACTATAATTACTAATAATTATTAGTTACTAAAATTGGTCACTATTTAGAAGTTTTCTTGTAGTGTATAATTTGATAAAATGTAAAAATAAAATAAAATGTATCATTGTAAGTAAATTAAAATTTTGAATAATATTTATCAACATAAATCTAACAACAATAAGTTTACATTTATATGATTATATAGAGAAGATTCTTTGGTGCATACTTTTTTCTAAGTTTATTCTTTATTAAATGAATTTGTCAATTTTGTTATTTAAGTGACGTTTTTTACATTTTAACCTTTTTAATAAATTCAACATTTTTTTAAGTTTAATTATTTTTAAACTATAATAACTATTTATAATAAAATATTATGTGAACTTTTAGAAAATGATATTTTAGAAGTGATAGTTGTTTAAAAATAGTGAGACTGAATTATTTTAGTATTAAAAAAGTTTTAATATAAATAGAATTGTTATAAAAGATGTTCATTATTTTAAAACACATTATCTCTAGAGATGTCAAAATGGGTTTCAACCTTAACCCGGCTCACCATGGGTTTGAGTTGGATTAGGTTGAGAAAAATTCAGGTTTTTCAAGAGTGGATTGAACTCAACCCGTCTCACTTAACCCACCAACATTTTTTACAATTTTTTTTAATTTTTTTAATATTATTTACTACTCCTAATTATATAAGTTCACAATTTCATATTTTTAAATGCTAGAATGTTTTTCAATAATATTTGAATAGTTTGAATGATTAATTAATTTGATTTTCAAGTTATATACACTAATACTTTAATCTTTAACTATAATCTTTATAGTATATTACCCAAGCAATCATTTTATAAACAATTTTTTCTAATTAGTATGACACAAATGTGTAGTTTTATATTTATATTTTGTTGAATAGCATGACAAAAATGTGTAATATTAATCATGTTTTCTTGGACTATATGGACACTTTTTTGGAAACAATTCATCATATATTGGTGGTGAGCATGATGAAAACATTAGTTCTTGATTTGATTGTGATTGTCATCTCATGGGTTGCTTAAAAAATTATTTAAATATTTGAATACTTAAAAATAAAGACCTAAATAGTTTTTTTATGTGGGTTGCTCATGGGTTGCTTAAAAAATTATTTAAATATTTGAATACTTAAAAATAAATACATAAATAGTTTTTTATGTGGGTTGGTGAGCCAACCCGTGGTGGGTTGAGTTGGGTTGCGAAATTTCTGCTCACCATAAAGTGAGCCGAGTTGGATTCACTCATTTTCAACCCGACTTGTGGTGAGCCAACCTGTGTGAGCTGAATTGGCTCACTTTGACATGTTTATTATCTCTCTAGAAACCACTCTTCTAGAGTTCTTTGACTTTTCTCGAAATTTTGTCTCTCTCAATAAGCTCTTGAATTTGGATCGATAGGTTTATTCGTTCGCGTAAGTTGAGTTTCCACCCTCTTTTTGATTTATTTCTGTTTTTTGTTGCATGTTAGCTCTCTTATGCTTGCATACGTATTTTTAATCATCAATATGAGTCTCTGTTGATCAATGATCATAACGGTATATCCCGATCGTTTTTGTGATGTTTCTATGTGTAGATAGAGCATCCTATGGAGTTAGAGGTGTTTGACATTTATAGAACCATCTAAGTAGGATAACAAGTAAGGGAAACTAGTTTTTGTCTGTGTGCGTGAGTCTAATGGAAATTGATGGTTGCATGATGATGCTTTTAAATTAAGAAATGAGATTGGCTGTGACTAATGAATTCTGATATAGAATGTATGATGGTTGTGATCTAGTATGATGATTGATATTGGCATGTTTGTGATTGATTGAATTTGGTAATTATCATTAATTGTATGAGTGATTTTGGTATGTAAATTTTTTAATGAATCTTGTATGATTTGGTTGATTGATTGCGAAGGAATTTTTGAAAAGGTAGGATTTGAGTCATTGATCAAATTGGTACCAACGTCTATGATTTAAAGATCGTTTTAGACCAATACCTAAAGAGGAGTACCAATTTTACCTATGAAACGGGTCCTGATTTTGTAAATACCTTAAATTATTAAGATTGTTGGTATCTGATTCAACACTAAGCCTCACCATGGCAACGCTGAGCGCTAGCTTTTACAAGCTAATCAGCGTTGAGCCTCACCATGGCAACGTTGAGTGCTAGTTTATGAATTTATCAGCATTGCGCGCCACTCTCTAGCATTGGGTGCTATCCAATTTTTAGCACTGTCTCTTATTGGTAAAATGAAGATTCTTGCTTTGTTAACTGTCAGATCAAGCTAAAATTTTGACAACTGATCATAGACACGTGAATATTCCCTTTGACTGGTGGGATGTTTGTTTTGAAGTTTGTGGTTAGAGAAATGGTTCTCACCGTTTGGATGTACTTTACGTATAACGTCATTTGCCTTGTTTTCTTGTTTTTTTGTTCTAGTTACTTTGGATGTTTTATGTATGCTTGAATGGATTCTATAGTCTTTATTGCTTCAAATTGAATTAAATATATGGTTATGAGCATGAGTTGAGATTGATTGATGGTAATCCAAGAAGGATTAATAGTGATTATAGTAGTGTATGCATTGATATGGGGATCGTCTTGGAAGTTATCCTAACACTCTAATAACCATTCAAATTCTCAAGTAGAGAAAAATGATGTATGTGGTGAGAGGAGCGGGAGGTCCTAGCCTAGGAGTTTTACCTTGACCAAAGGTGTTAACGGACTAATCGTTTATGTGATAGAGAATGACTCTTTAACTATTCCTTTGCAAAGCATGAGATGCCACTGCAAGTGCACAACCTGCCTAGATCCAATATCAATGCATGTATCAGGATAATTGACTTATATTTTTAGTCTTATATGAAATTGAATGATAACTTACGTATGATTTGTGTAAATTTTATTTATAAATTATTTAAATTTTTTTGCACATTAGCTTTCCCTTCTTCTATGTTTTTATCTTGTGTTGTTTATCTTTCTTTTACAATGATCACCTATTCGGTAGGAGCAATTGTAGTTGCAGGTTTAGAGGCACCTATGGAAGATGGGGATGAGTCCTCAGTTAGTTTAGTGGAATGTATCGAGGAGTTGTAATAAGTAATTAATCTGTGTATAGAGCTAGATTTGATTTAGTTGGTTTGTATAAAAGTTATGTTTTCATAGTCTATCTATAAGACTATATTAATATACGTTATACGCTAAATTATCTTTTGTGAACATAAAAATGAAACATTCTATTCTCTTCGAAAAAAATTTAGCAGTTAAAAATTGGAATATTACGCATTACATACAAAATAAATAAATATTATTTATAATAAATTTATAAAAAATTATCTTTATTTTAATAATTATAATTTTATAATTTTATTTATTATAAAAAAAATGAAAACCGCACACACACGTACGTGTTTTCACTAGAGTAAAAATAATAATAAATGTTATAAGCTGATTTTTTATTTTAATTTTTTAAAATAATGTATTATCAATTATCTTTTAATTAAACGGATTTTAACAAGTTTTACCTATTTTTTACCACTTTTACATACTTTCATTGGTTTTCTGATTCTTTGAACGTGTTTTTGAGTACGGGAGATTTTATGAGATTTTTCTTAAATTATTTGATGATGTCGTATACCAATTGATCGAGACTACACTTTTCAAAAAAGGCCGAATTTAAATTTGTCATCATTCTTAAAACAAAATAAATAAAAAAATATCTTTCTTGTTCCTTTTGAATTTTAGCCACATATTTCTACACGTTTTAAAGCACATGTCGGAGTTGCTAGAACTTGGATTTAAATGGCAACAAATTAATCTCGAATTGGTAATTAACAACTTATTAAATTATGGAAAACATTTTTTAACAATGAGTTTGGTTAAATCATTACTATATATGTTGGTTTTAAGTCCTTTTAAATATAGTATCTCTTTAAGCAAGTAGATTTAAATATAAAGCACACTCATGTACTTAGTATAACTTTTAAATAAATTAACTTTTCAAATTACGATTTTGAAAAAAGAAATCTTAATTATTTTCACAATAAGAAATGAATTGTATGTTAAAACTAATTGAAAGGTAGGAAGTGTGAGAGCCTGGATACAAATTTTAAAAAGAGTATAATTATATATATATATATATATATATATATATATATATAAATTATTGTATTAATATTATGTTTTACTTATTAATATATATTATATATATTATAAAAAGTTAAATGGTTTTAAATGATTTTTTTTTTTAAAAAAAACAAAGGTTGTTTACATAAATTCATCGCATTCTCAATTTTCAATAGTATTTCCTTCCCTTTTAGTAAATTGATTTCTTTCATTTATCCTATTGAATATCTAAGTCATAGAAGCAAAAAATATCAATGATTCTACAATACAATCAATTTCACATTACAGTAAGTTCAATTTTTTTTCTCCTTTTATAAAACTATTCTAATTTTTTCTGTGGTGCGTGGAGCTTTCTTTGACTGCATGTAATTTTTTTCTGTTTTTAAATGCATCTTCATCTAGTCGTGGTCCTTAAACCATTCATTAATATAGTTGATTTTAGTCTTTGAGTGGTGAATATAAAATCGTGGTAAGTAGTGACATTGTGTAAGGGAGGAGAACAATGATAAGAGTCTTTGCAGAACCTATAAACAATTTGGTGAAGTTTGATTTAGTGAATGGTGATCTATGTTGTGTTTGGAGATGAATATATATAATATATTTGATTGTTAATGAATTATAAAGTGATGACAAAATTGTTCGTGTGATTCTTATGCATTAATGATGATTAGAAATTTCTTTGATAAGTATTGAATTTGTATTATTGCATAGTGGTGATAGTGTTGGTGTGATTGCAATTTTGACAAAAATCTGAGGTTAACATATCTTGAAGAAAATTATTTTTAGTGAAAGGGATGATAAAAACTCATATGTTATGTTGTTATGGAATTTTGGTGTTTATTATGACCAATTGTGATATAAATGTGATGTTGAATTGTTGAAAAGAGTAGTGTTGATATGAGTAAGATATTATGGTAGAAAAAAAATCAATTCTTCATAAGCATTTTTGTATTGTTGCTTGTCCATAGGTGAGTGTCTCGACCATTGTTAGATGATCGGTCTAGGGTTCTAGAAAAATTTTAATTTTGTTATGTTAATTATTTTGTTTTTTTAGCTTAGAAATGATAAGTATGGTTCTTAGTGACTATTTATAAGGGAAAAAAACCATCATTTAGGATGTCAAAATGTATTGGAAGGGGACTCAAAGAGTCTCAAGTGGTATCTCACTCACATAGAGTGTGATATCTTGGTGGTGTGAGTTGAAGCAAACTCCAAGAGACAAATCGTATGATATAAAAAATGAGTATACTTATGGAGCTAGTGGGATTAATCTTGTCATGGTTGGGTTTGAGTCATTTGACCTCGAGAGCTGGAAAATTACTTGAGTCCATTCAATTCACTTGTTTTTGTGAAGAGTGTATAGGTATATAACAAAATAAGTTTCGTACAAAATTTAATTGTACAAATTTTACATTAGTTCTTAGACCTTTTATATGATTTATTTATTTCTTATTCTTCTTTTAAATGCATATTAGCTTACCTTTGTGTTCCTTGTGTTGCTTGATTTTTTTTATGTGATGATTGTATATTAATACGTGAACAAAGGTAGGAACAAATGAGAAAATTGTGATAATTTATAAGATGAAGTATTTGTCTTTCTTTTGGAAAATTGTATCAAATCTATTTCTCATATTTTGTACCACTTTTTGAGATGTTTAAGAAATGTCATTTTGATATACAATGTTAAAGGATTTTTGAGTATTCTATATAGATATGTATGACATTTTGAGTATTGATGTTATTAAGTAATGAGTCAAAGTTTTTGAGTTAATATTTTGGGGTGTTACAGGGAGTAGTGATTAACACATACAATAGACATTGAAACATGTCCTAGTGGTTAGTCATGGTAGATAAATTGGCGAGTATTTTGTTATTCAGTTTTGATTTTGATAAGAAATTCCCACATTGAGTGGTAATGGATATATATATATATATATATATATATATATATATATATATATCTATATATATATATATATATATATATATATATATATATATATATATATATATATATATATATATATATATATATATATATATATATATATATATATATATATATATGAATGATATTCGATTTTTTAAATTAGATATGAAAACGGGATGAGGATGTATACATACATATTTCTTAAATTGGGTATGGAAACGAGATGAGGATGGATGTGTACATATTTCTTCTATCCCGTTTTCACATTTGTTCTATTTTCATACATGTTTTTGTTTTAAATTACTAAAACACATTTAATTTATTAAATAATCTAACATATATGTTAACTTTTATTTGGTCATTATTTTCATAAATTATTTATGAAATACAAATTTGATATTTTTACTCTTTTTTATAGTTATTTGACTTTTATTGAATTATTCTTTGATACTTGGCTTAAATATACATTTGGTCCTTATTTTTGTCAAAATTATTTAATTTGGTCCCTATTTTCGTTGTTTGTTCAATTTGGTTCTCATTTTTGTAAAATCGCATTCAATCGAGTCCTTTTAGCAAACGGTGTTAAAATTGTTAACGGCACAGTGACACGGTGTAACTGTTTGGGTTACGTGTCAACTTTCAGAATATATGATGGCGCACGTTGGCACATTTAAAAAGAAATTGCAGAAAAAAGTTTGAATTATGTAAAAAGATAAAACATGGTAAAGTGAAAAAAATTAAAAAAGTTTGAATTGAGGGTTTACTGCAGCAAGAGTTCAAGAGGAAATTGGGCATTCGAGAGTTAGAGAGTTCCTTGAGTGAAAAATTGAAATTGGGCATTCGAGAGGTCGAGAGATAGGGAAAAATTAGGGTTGGTGAGAAAGGGGAAAATTAGGGTTCTTGGGTGGTGGAGTTTCTTGTTCATCAATTAGGGTTCACGAAGAGGGGAATTTGCGCTTAGAGAGTGATTTGCGATTGAAGCTTCGAGATTGCGCTTGGAACCACGAATATGAGACCCACTGCAACTTGGTTGCCCCCAACTATTACAGCAAGAGGAGGAAGATGAATGGTGACGAGACATACCTCTCAAACACGAATTCCGAATCACCAACTGGATTGTGCACAAGTTTCTTGCTGGGCACAATTTTGATTGAAACCTCTCAAACCCTAATTTCTTTCCCAAATCAATTTCACTAACTTTTAAACCTACAACGGCCGTAAAATTTCACTATGCCAACGTCACTGCCATAAATTTGACACGTAACCCAAACAGTTCCACAGTGTCACTGTTCTATTAACAATTTTAACACTGTTTGCCAAAAGGACTCGATTGAATGCGATTTTACAAAAATGAAGACCAAATTGAACAAACAACAAAAATAGGGACCAAATGTATATTTAAGCCTTGATACTTTTATTTGATATTTATATCATAATAATTTCTTTATATATTTGCCATTGGAAAAAATAAAATATATCCTTTTTGACATTTAATATTTGATATCATATTTTCTTTGCTCTATTTTTTTTTATGTAAAAAGAAATTTTTTAAACAATAAAAGGGTAGGTATGGATATACATGTTCTCCAATGAAAATGGAAATGAAAATGAATTTTTACTTCAAAAAATAGGGTTTATTGGGTTTTATTTTTTCAATCAAGTTACGAGTTCAATTTTGGGAAAGTTTGTGTCCATTGTTACCTATCTCATTAAGAGAGTATTGCAACCAAGATGAATAACCATTAGCTTTTGTGTTTTCCTTGAGGATTCTCTAATTTCTCATAAATATGTTAAAAGAGGTATTGCAACCAAGATTTCAACACAATCAAAATATCCTATTTTATTTTTAGTGGTTAGTGAAGTAATTTGGTTATAATTTATATGGTTAAATTATCCTTTTGGTCCTTTTATTTGTCATGAAATTTCAGTTTGGTCCTCAAGTTTTTTATTGTCTTAATTTGATCCTCATTTTCTTAAAAATGACTCAATTTAGTCCTTACCGTTAACTTTGACCAGACGGTGTTAAAGTCAATGTCACGTATCAATTTCTTGGTTTTTTTGAATTTTTTTAATGTTTTTTGATTTTTTTTTTGAATTTTTTTTAAATTTTTTTGAACTTTAAGAAAATGAGGACGAAATTGAGACAACGAAAAACTTGAGGACCAAACTAAAATTTCATGACAAATAGAGGGAGTAAAAGAATAATTTAACCAATTTATATCGACACAACTATTTTTTTTTTTGATAACAAATTTATTATGCATCTTGAATATTAAATATATAGATATTGATTGTTTCTCCATTCGTGAACTTGTTCAAAATAAAACATTTGACTCTCATTCATGTCAAAACTAAACGTCAAATATGTGATATATTTATAAACGATTTTCCTTATACTACTTTCGATGGTTCCATCGATAAGTTAAAAATCATTAATATTTATTCTGCAACTTGTATGTATATTAGAATAAAATATAATAAAATATTATATATAATCTATTATTTAGTTTCCAAATAATATTATATATAGTCAGTTATTTTCTTTTCTTTTCTATTCAACTTATTAGTATGTTTTGTTATGATATATAATTATCACTTTTCTTATAAATAAAATATATTAATTTAATGAATTATTCTATTTATTTCTCTATTAGCACGTGACGAGGAAACTCACACACATCCCACATCCGGTCCCATTTTCTACTGTCCTTATTATATTTAATTCTTTTAACTTCAATATTTTTTAACATATAATATTTTAATTTAATTGTTTAATCTATTTTTCTTGTTGAGTAGATCAAGTACACAATTTTTTACAAATTTTTTTTAAATTATTAACATAAATATAGATGTTATCGAGCATGTGTGTATGATTTTTTAAATATTTATAAATTATTTAAATTTCAATGTAGTAATTAAAATAGTAAAATTGGAAAAACAAAAGTGTATATAATTATAGATATATCTATAGATAAAATAAATCTCAGTTATTAAATTAAAAAATATTATAAGTAATATTGTGTAAATAATATTATGAGTAATTATTTAAATTTGAAAAAATAGTTATTAAAATGATAAAAGAGTAATAATTCTCTTATAATAAACAAATATTTGAATTAAAAAAAATAGTTATTAAAGATAAATTGAACAATAACTTTTTTTGTTATAAATAATTATTTAAATTTAAAAAATTAAAATTAAAATAGGAAAATTGAAAAAAAAGATATTAGTATAACCTGTATTTTCACATGTGAAAATCAATTATTGACCATATTATACTATGTTCGTTACATGACTATTGTCAAAAGCTGTACCGTGGAACTTTTTAAGTTAAATAAAAGAATCTGAGGACTCCAAAAGAAGTTGTGTATAAGTATATACATGGAGTTAACTCTAGCTTAAATAAGATGATCAAATTAAACGTTTTTATATAATTAGAATACTAAATTGAACTGATAAAAATATGACTAAATAAAAAATTAAAAAATCAAATCAATAATTATAATAATTATATTTATGAGAAGGATTTCAAAAGAAGTTA
>Ga0209589_1007121_pt1 | contig 18151 bp, 15 predicted proteins | sample CowpeawhiteBW_FD_187525 | JGI IMG/M metagenome (GOLD analysis project Ga0209589, IMG submission 187525) | Root nodule microbial communities of legume samples collected from California USA - Cow pea white BW (SPAdes) (version 2) | ecosystem: Host-associated > Plants > Roots > Nodule | place: USA...
AAGGTGAGTACATTTACAGATAAGATTACATGGCCCTATTTTGCCAATATGTTTATTTTATTCTTGTGATCCTAGCTTTGTTTGGAGTAGTAGGCATACTAATATTCACAACAGCTATTTTATGCCTATGCATATAGCTAAAACATTTAATCCTTCTCAGAAACAATTATTGTTAACCTTTAGTTTACTTCTCTGAAGTTAAATACTTTTGCTATCATTCTGAGAAATTTTTATACTGATTATAGCCGTGTGATGTGAGTATATTTATTTGATAGTATTTTATACATCATCACTCTGTTGTGAAAGACCGACATCTCCATTGTGCCAACAAAATGTAGTATTTAAGTGGGGTAGAGTTAGACTCAATACTCAATCTTCTTACAAGTAGGTTGTGTAGGACTGAGTTAGATTCAAAACCCAACATTCCTAAGGTGATAAGGATCACATGTCATTATCCACTCTCCTATGTCAATAATGTTGGGTGTGAGGGAGTGTAACGGGAAAATACATGAGTGGGGTGCAAACTTCAAATTTACATGTCTGGTTTTGTGGGGTTTAGTTAGGTACCAAGACACTTTGTATTTGGCATTTTTAATGCTTGTTTATAATGTTTATTTTGCATTATATTTGAAAAAAGCAATTGCTGGAATAATTTTCTCTTTATTTTTTATCCTCTTATTAGTTTCTTTAACAGATCTGTCAATGTTATTGTTGGAATAGAGCTCATCCAATTGTCAATGTAATTGAACTGGATATTAATGATATTCATTGCAGACCAGAAATGCATTATCTGGAACCTACTCAGCACCACAGAGGTCGGCTAGTTCTGCTGCACTTTTGATTGGAGATCCTACCATTATGCGTGATAGGGCAGGGAATTTTGTGCTTCCCAGAGCTGATGTGATGAAATTGAGAGACCGCTTGAGAAATGAAGAGTTAGTTGCGGGTTCGTTCTTCAGTAGACTAAGATATCAAAGGACATTTCGCCATGAGCCAACAAGTGATGTGGATTATAGAAGAGTAATGTGTGCTCATGCTCGAATTCTGGCACTAGAAGAGGCCATTGATACGGAGTGGGTCTACATGTGGGACAAATTTGGAGGTTATTTGCTTTTGTTACTTGGTTTAACATCGAAGGCAGAACAAGCACAGGTAATGGATTTCTAGTTTTGCATATGGTTAGGTGATATCTAGTGTTTTTCTGTGACACTGTTAATCTTTTTTCTTTGGTAGGATGAGGTTCGTTTGAGACTGTTTCTTGACAGTATTGGATTTTCTGATTTAAGTGCTAAGAAAATAAAGAAGTGGATGCCAGAAGATCGTAGGCAATTTGAAATCATTCAGGAGAGGTACTTTCCTGAATATCTGATTAATAAACGTAAAGTAACTTTACCAAGTCTTTTCCATCTAAATGTTTTGCGATGAATTTTCTAGTTACATAAGAGAAAAGGAGATGGAAGAGGAAGTCTTCATGCAGAGGCGTGAAGAGGAGGGGAGAGGAAAAGAAAGGAGGAAGGCCCTACTTGAAAAAGAGGAACGTAAATGGAAGGAGATAGAAGCTTCTTTGCTCTCCTCCATTCCTAATGCTAGCAGCAGAGAGGCTGCTGCCATGGCAGCTGCAGTACGTGCAGTTGGAGGTGATTCTGTTCTAGATGATTCTTTTGCTCGGGAGAGGGTTTCAAGCATTGCTCGTAGAATTCGTGCTTCACAGTTGTCTCGGCGTGCCCTTCAGGTTTATTATTAGTCTTTTATATCAATTCTGAATTTTGATAGCATTTGGCATGATTTTTTTTCTAACGGCTTGTTTAATTTATCGGAAGGCATTCAACAGGATTAAAAAGTAATTTGATGGAATAATCATCCTCTTTTTTCATTATCTGCGGCGTAATTAATGATGAAGTGGTCTCTGTTCCCATTTTCGGCTTTCAATTAGCATATTGATTGTGGTCGAAAATTTATTTTGAATGTGAATATTTTATTTTATCTTAACTGGTATTTGACCATCTTTTTTTTTAAATATAAATAGTGCTTTGTATCCTTAAAAGTAGTAAAACAATTTTAAGACTTATTTTAAATCAATATTATATGTAAAAAGCTAAAGGTTAAAACTGTTATTTTATTGAAATAATTTTTTAAGCAAACCAAGGTCTAAACATAAAATATTATTGATAAACATAAAACTTATTAATTCAAATATTCATTCTTTGTTAATTAAACCAAATTTCTTTGATAGGTACAAACAATCAAGAAGGACTAAAAGAAAGATATTAAGTATGAAATATTTGTATTCGATTCAGATCCTGGTATATTCTGTGTACAGTGGTACAAAGATGAAAGTCTCGTAAAGAGTTTCAAGAATGTCTAATCTTCCAGACCACGCTTAATTTCAAAGTATATACTACGCAACCTTCCCTGATTTACTATCTCCTCACAGTAAACCCACATGTACACCCCTCATACTCTGGTGCCAGGTTGCCTGTTAGTTTTCTGTTGCCCACCCAAAACCGATCTCCCTACCTCATTAAATGTACCTTTGGTGACCTTGAGCTTTGTGCTGCATTATTATTTTCCTAAGAATTCTGTTCCATTGCATATTCATTCCTTTCCCTGCAGCTCATTCAGCTAACTGCATTTTCTTTTTAATAATAATCTATATTAAAATTTCTGCAAGTGCACACACATCTGAATGGTGGATGATTCACTGGAAAAATTGATGAAAAATAATTTAATTACAATTCACTGATGGTATAAATAAATTTTATTGCAATTGTCTCCAAATCCCAGGTTGCCATGTAGTTTTATATTGCTTTTTGTAATATTTATTTAGTAAGTCATATTTAAGGTGACTTTTAATCAATGCACAGTTTACAAGACTTTTAAGTCATTTTTTTATTGGTGTTTATAAAACAATCCTTTACGTCTGGAGACTACTTTAGTGACAGTGAATTTATTGTATCTTTGCAGACGGGAATGGCAGGTGCCATATGTGTTCTTGATGATGAGCCAACAGCCAGTGGCAGGCATTGTGGCCCGATTGATTCTAGTCTATGTCAAAGTCAAAAAGTTAGCTTTTCTATTGCCTTGATGATACAACCTGAATCTGGTCCAATTTGTCTATTGGGTACTGAGTTTCAGAAGAAGATATGCTGGGAAATTCTCGTGGCTGGATCTGAACAAGGTATTGAGGCTGGACAAGTTGGGCTTAGATTGATTACTAAAGGTGATAGGCAAACCACTGTTGCAAAGGAGTGGAGTATCAGTGCAACAAGTATTGCAGATGGAAGGTTTGGTCTTTCTCTTTATTTTTATGAATGTGTAGTATGCTGTCTTCTGAAGTTCAGGTTCACGAGTTAGACAGTCTTTGCATTTTTAGTGTCTGTTGAAGTAGTGTTAAACAATATTCTTAGTTTAATAACACGTTAGTCTTTGTATTCTTGAAAATATTATCGATGATAAAAAAATTCAAAGGTAAAAAAATTCAATCTCTGCCAGCTATCTTCCTTGAAATGTACAGGGTTGGATTTATCTTTAAATATAAATACAGTTAGGATTGACTTTTGTTATTAGGCCAAAGTAACAATTTATACTGCACAAATATTTTGGAACACAGGACTTCAATGCAGCTATATATATATATATATATATATATATAATATGTGTTTCCACCAAAAAGTTATTTGCAGGTTCTAACATCTTTGTGTGGTAAATATATTGCAGGTGGCATATTGTAACCATGACAATTGATGCCAATTTAGGTGAAGCAACCTGTTACTTAGATGGTGGATTTGATGGTTACCAGAATGGATTGCCATTGTGTGTGGGTAGCAGCATTTGGGAAGAGGGGACAGAAGTGTGGGTTGGTGTTAGACCACCAACAGATATTGATGCATTTGGTAGATCAGACAGCGAGGGGGTTGAATCTAAGATGCATATCATGGATGCATTTCTCTGGGGAAGGTGCTTAACTGATGATGAGGTTTCTTCTCTCTATACTTCCTTGGCTTCAGCGGACTTTGGTGCACTTGATTTCCCTGAAGATAATTGGCAGTGGGCTGATTCACCTTCTAGGGTATGCTGCTGCTTCTTCCTTTCCTGTCAGTCCCTTCCTGTATGAAAAAAGATGTAATTCAAATTTTAAAAGCAGTATACATACACACACACACACACACACACACACTGAGTAAGCTATTAGCACTGCCAACTTCTCTACCATGTGCAATATATATAGTATACTATGGCTAATCTTATTAACACATCTTCTGCTTAGGTTGATGGTTGGGACAGTGATCCTGCCGATGTAGATTTGTATGACAGAGATGATGTAGATTGGGATGGGCAATATTCTAGTGGGAGGAAAAGAAGGTCAGAACGTGATGGCATGGTGGTGGATATTGATTCCTTTTCAAGGAAGTATAGGAAACCTAGAATAGAAACACAAGAAGAGATTATTCAGCGGATGCTATCTGTAGAATTAGCCATCAAAGAAGCTCTCTATGCTAGAGGGGAGACACAATTTACTGATCAGGAATTTCCTCCCAGTGATCACTCATTGTTTGTGGACCCTTCCAATCCCCCTGCAAAGTTACAGGTATTTTTCTTTAATAATTTATATCTTTTAGTATGCTATATTCCCCCATGTAAAATGTTTCATATATACAGGTTGTTTCCGAGTGGTTGAGGCCAAATGAAATTGCCAGACAAAACCATTTTGACCGTCGTCAGTGCTTATTTTCAGGAGCTCCAAATCCTTCAGATGTTTGTCAGGTCTCATGTTTTACTTTGGAAATAAATGTTTGTATTGATAGTATTTAGGTTTTTCTATGTATTAATTGTTATTTATATTGAACAGGGCCGTTTAGGTGATTGTTGGTTCTTGAGTGCTGTTGCTGTTCTCACAGAGGTTTCACGTATATCAGAGGTAATCATCACTCCAGATTACAATGAGGAGGGAATTTACACTGTTCGCTTCTGTGTTCAGGTAATAAGCATATAAAAATAGTTGGATTTCACCAGATTTGAATCAGTTTCTTTTTATTTATCTCTTTTTCACTCTGTAACTGGATAACTAATGTTTGCCAATAAATGGCAATTGTTATGATGCCTTGAAGCCTTAGATAGCATAGTAATCAATTGGTTGCTTGCTACCTTGTCTTTTCTACATTCTCAGAGAGGTTATTAACGAGAGTGGTAAAAATGTTCTAATTCTTATGTTGACATTCAAAATGGTAATGAAAATTGAAGAACTCTTTTGGTTTTCTTGGTTTAGCTGTTTTTCCTAAACAAATTATGTTTTTTAGGAGCAGGCTTTAGCTAAACTTATGGTGGGTGTAGGGGGTGGGAGACTATTCTGTTGATAAATTGTTTTCATGATAAAAAGTTAATTAAAAAATTCAAGAGAAAATTTGTCAGTTATACCTCCACCTGATTCTGAAAACTCAATTAATTTTGTTTTAAATTTTAGTTGTTGTCACTTATAAAATTCATATAGTATCTCTGTTCACTTTTAGAGGAGTTCAAGTTGCATTGTGTTGGGATATGCTGTCATTTCCTTAATTTGGCGTCTTAGTTATTTGCATATTTTGGTTTATGGTATCTAGGGTGAGTGGATTCCGGTTGTTGTTGATGATTGGATTCCTTGTGAATTACCGGGTAAACCTGCATTTGCTACGAGTAAAAAGGGTTATGAACTTTGGGTCTCTATATTGGAGAAGGCATATGCAAAGTTGCATGGCTCTTACGAAGCACTAGAAGGTGGGCTTGTTCAGGATGCTCTGGTGGATCTCACTGGGGGTGCAGGGGAGGAAATTGACATGAGGAGTGGTGAAGCCCAGATTGACCTTGCAAGTGGTAGATTGTGGTCTCAATTATTGCGCTTCAAGCAAGAAGGTTTTCTCTTAGGCGCAGGAAGTCCATCAGGTTCTGACGTGCACGTCTCTTCTAGTGGCATTGTGCAAGGACATGCATACTCAATACTGCAGGTAATGGGTTATATTTATTATACTCACAGTCCATTTGTAATCCTTCAGTTAGTAACTAAGTAAGCTTTTGAGAGCATTGAACATTGACATTGTTGTTAAATAGTGGTGCCATGGCATAATGGAGTGACAGATTATTTCTCAATTGCCATAGGCAATATGTGAAGGTGAATTGCTATTTTGGCACACCATAAGCCACAATGGCATGTATATATAGTGAAATTTGCTTTCTTCTATATTCTACCATTGATAACACTCGTCCCTGACATGAAAAAGGAGTCTTTTATGATTGAGTAGTCAGGAGTTTGATCATGGTTATACTCTTCTATTTTCTTTAAAAAATGAATTTCAGCATGAAGTAGAGCAGAGCTGTGTATTATTCATGCTTTAAGCCCAGAAGGTTCTTCTGTTAAGAATGTGTTTTTTTTTATATATTAATGACTCGTGTCTTCACCCAACAACTCAATCCTTTGGTCCTTGAATTTATGATTGAGTAGTTAGGAGTTTGGTCGAGGCTCTCCTTATTCTTCTATTTTCCTTAAAAAGTTGAATTTCAGTCCAAAGTAGAGCAGAACTGTGTATTATTCATGCTTTAAGCTCAGAAGGTTCTTGTTTTGAGAGTTTTATTTTATAAATTCATGACTCCTGTGCCAACACTCAACAACTCAATCCTTTTGGTCCTTAATCCTTATGATTTTTAACGACCTCTGCTGTCTTACAATTTTAGGTAAGGGAGGTGGATGGTCATAAACTTGTTCAAATCCGAAATCCATGGGCCAATGAAGTTGAGTGGAATGGTCCGTGGTCTGACTCGTCGCCTGAATGGTCGGATAGGATAAAACACAAGCTGAAGCATGTTCCTCAGGTAGTTCTTTATGCTTTTCTGTTGTGGATCAGTCTATATGCTTTGACTCCATGCATTTCTTCCTCTTTATGATTGAGCAGACTGTTTGCTCTACCATGTAATCATTTTATTTTTATTTACCTTTTTGGACAGTCAAAAGATGGTATATTTTGGATGTCATGGCAAGATTTTCAGATTCATTTTCGATCAATATATATTTGTCGTATCTATCCGTCCGAGATGCGTCATTCTGTTCATGGCCAATGGCGTGGTTATAGTGCTGGCGGGTGTCAGGATTATGATACATGGAATCAAAATCCACAGTTCAGACTGACTGCAACTGGGCAAGATGCATCATTTCCAATTCATGTATTCATAACCTTAACTCAGGTACTATTGATATTTGCATATCTATTAATGCATTTATTGTAAACAACTCTTCTCTTGAATTTCCTTAAAACTTAATTTCATCTTATTTACAGGGAGTAGGATTTTCAAGAACAACAGCTGGTTTTAGAAATTATCAATCAAGCCATGATTCACTGATGTTCTACATTGGAATGAGAATTCTCAAAACTCGAGGCAGACGTGCTGCTTTCAATATATACCTACATGAATCCGTTGGTGGGACAGACTATGTTAACTCTCGAGAAATATCATGTGAAATGGTTTTGGAACCTGAACCAAAGGGATACACTATAGTTCCTACTACGATACACCCCGGAGAAGAAGCACCGTTTGTGCTTTCTGTTTTCACCAAGGCATCAATAACTTTGGAAGCTTTGTAGTGCTTAAAGGATAGGTTACATGTTATATTTTGTCCTCTTGGTTAGTTTCTCTGGTTGGCTGCTCGGGACTATGTACATGCACTACTGGGAGCCCTGATTGGAACTATTGGGTAATTTTCTTTCTCTACAACATTTTTTTTTTCATGTGTCATCTAACATTAATGATTACGTTTTCACAGTCTGGGACGAGGTAATTGTACAAGGTTGGAGTTTCTTATACAGAACCTCACATCATGAAGATACTATTCCTGGTGAGAATTCCATGGCATCTGTCCTAGACAAGGATAGGGTATAGTTGCGCATAAACTGTCTTTGAATCTGATGATTCAACTATGCTTCTGCCAGCTTTGAAGAGGGTTCTCGGGGTGTTTATTGTGTACATAAAAAGGGTACTATAGGGGTATACTTGTAACCATTTAATCACAGTTGGAAAAGAAATAGCTGAAAATACGTAGGAAATTACTAACACCTGGTTCAAATGGAAGTAAGGAGAGTGTGGAGAGGTATAGTAGTAACAACCATTTAGTGACTGTAAATTCAGTTGCCCTTTTGATAATTGCAGAAAATTGTACAAACATTAACAATTACCAATTCCTATTTATTGACATTTGGGAAAAATTTTGTACAAATATTTTTCTAATCTATTTTTTTTTTTAAATTTATGCAGCACTCGTGTAATTTGTCTCCTTTTGTTAGTCTTACAGATAATTTAGAAACATGAAGGTGAAGTGATTGAATGCGTCAATCTTTTGTATTTCTGAATGTTCTTGTACTTAATCTTTATGTATCTGGCTCAGAAAATCGAAACAAGTCCACATGCTTCACCCTTACCTTTTTCTGAATGAAGTGGTGGAAATTCAGAAAGGCAAATTCTCAGTAGGGAGAAGATGATATGAACTTTATATATTTTTTATGTTACTTAGAGAAGAAACCAAGACAGCACTTATCGAGTGAAAATGATTTTTCAAGGGAAGCCTGGACACTTCTCAGCAGTTTATTTAAATTTTAAAGTAGTAGAAGGATGTAATTGAATTTAATGTTATACTTATAGTGAGTAGAAAGTTAAATTGTTGATTATTTTAAAACTGTGAAATCGGTATAAACTATTTATTGTAAAATAAGTGTTTAACATCATCTTAGCTTTTTATATATAAAGTTACATCAAGTAATCCAGATTAAGAGATACAATTTGTTATTACTTCAGTGAATCAATATTAGTAACATTATATCTATTCTATACAACTTTGTTTTATAGATAAATATATATAATACTTCACATTTTATTAAACGTTTTATTGATACTTAAATGAACAAATATCATATTGATTCAAGTAAAGTGTTTAAGATGGTGTGCATTGGTTGTCTTTAAGAAAAAAGCATTGTTTTTGTGTAAAAAGAAAAATTTTCTTTAAAGACATCGACAGAAACAATTCTCAACTATTACATTTTGAATTAACAAGAAAATTAAAAGAAAAGATAACAGATTTTATATTCATTTCATTTTTGAAAAAAATATATTTTATTTTCAAACGACCTTAACTAGAATTACTAAAATTTCAAACAGTTAGTTTACAATATCCTTTTATGCAAATTAGACTAATAAATTACACAACACTTTTGGACGATTATTTTAACATATAAAAGAATAATGCAATACAATAAAACTTTGAACTGTTTATCAAACACACCATACACACATGTAATATTCAGTTCAAAGAAGATACAAAAGAAAAACAAAATTGCATCACCTAGATTTTGATGGATGTTACAATGAAAGACCTATATGCATAATCACCTCTTAATCATTTTTAACTATTTTTATTTCAAAACAAAATGAAATATATTAAAAGAAAAAACTTTTAGAAAGATTTCTAAATCATAATAGAATTCTCTCATTTGAAAGATATGAAACAATATTTTTTGAAAGGGTGGAAACTTTCTTTTTGAAAAAGTTTATAATATAATGGATTAATATGTTCTTTATGTAACTAAAAATTATTTTCTATCAATATAATCGATTATTTGTAAATTTAAAAATTATAAAATAATCGAATATTATCTGAAATAATCAATATTCGAGATTTGATAAATATATGAAAATCATATTTTGACTGAGATAATTATTACTTTTTAATATAACTGATTATTATGTTCAGAAAAAACATAAAATGAGTTTTTCAATGTAAATTTATTCAAAATTATCGTTGATTTATGAAAAAATTAAGATAGTGAGACTTAAATAAAGAACCACTAATAAAAACTTCATTAATTCAACACGTGTTTTACCAAAAATATGATTAAATTATAAGTGATGAGCTACTTTACCATAATATCCTACCCACATCACGTACCATATATATATATATATATATATATATATATATATTAATAATATTAAAATATATTAATTTTAATTATAAGAGTGAAATAGTAATTTTATATTCTAATGTATTAAGTTTTTTTTTATCTATCATATTAATCAACTCACTTACAATTTTTTACAAAATTCATTTTCAAATCTACTTATTTTATTTCCAAATTCTTTAAAAAAAAAATTAAAATCCTTCCACTCAAATTTATCCAAATCCATTTAAATTCATTTGTTCATTCTCTTTTAAATATCATCATCAAAAGAACCCAAGTACTAAGTTTTGTTTCACATTTCTTGACCTTACCTAAAATCATTAAATATATGAGAATGATATTATTATTTGATAAGACAATGATATTGACACATACTTAACATTTGAAAAAAATTAAAAAATTAAAAAAATAATAAAATAAAAAAAGTAAAAATATTATGAACCTACACTTACATGCACAAATACACCTTAATATCATTTATAAAAATCTAATAAAATTTATTGAATTTTTTTACCAAAAATTAAGAATTAATTAATAATAAACTAAGAGATTAATTAAATAAATCCAACAAATTTAAGATAAAAATGTATTTTAACTTAACTTTTACTATAACTTTTTTCTTTTAACTTTTTTTACTCTCTTCTTCATGACGCACAAATAAAGGGTGAGAGTGATACATTGCTCCCATTGGATTTGACTACTGATGAATGGTGACCGAGGATTAGGTTTAGAATTCAAACAGAATGAAAGGTGGAAACACTTTCCAAGCATTGATGATAAATTACTAAAGTCAAATATGTCTCCATCATTATATACATAATTAATTATGATTGTATTTTCCAATATTTTGTTCTTTTTATAATAATATTAATAATAAATAATTGAAAGATAATATTAAAAAAATAAAGAATATTAGGTTATAATTAATAAAATTATTCCTTTACTCATTTTCTTCGTCTGAATAATCTTTATTAGTGTGTATTCTCTCTCTCCTCCAAAAGAAACATAAGTGTGAATAACTTGTACTTAAATCGTGTGGTGTCAAATTCATAGATGAAAGATATAGTAAAGGGGTCCACTCTGTACACAGAGGTAGACACATAAGAAAAAAATAAAATAAAATTATATATATATATATATATATATATATATATATATATATATATATATATTTATATATATATATATATAATGATTAAAAATATAGACTCATTCTAAAAACACTTATTTTTCATTTTATTCAAAGAAAATAGTGTGTCATATCACTAGCAAAATGTGATGGCTTTAGACAGCCACAAAAATTGAGAAAACAAATATTTTAATAATTATAAAATATATTATTTATTTACAATAACTCCGCGACTTTTATATGAAGGATTGATTAGTACACACGTGTGAGAGGAGGAGCTGGTGTGAAGTGGGTTGATACAAGAAAGAAAGAAAATAAGAATTGATTTGAATTTGCAGAGGTATTTATCATCTTCTTCGAAGAAGAAGAAGAAAAAAATGGAAGAGAAAGTGAGTGGTTGCAAGCATGTGTTAATGGTTCCATATCCAAGCCAGGGCCACATAAACCCAATGCTACAATTCAGCAAACGGTTGTGTTCGAAAGGAGTGAGAGTAACGATGCTAACAACCATTTTCATTTCCAACTCCATGCATCTTCAATCTTCATCTTTATTAGGCTCTGTTCATCTTGATTTCATATCAGACGGTTACGACGAAGGTGGTTTTGCAGAAGCTGCTTCTGTGGAAACCTATCTGTCACGCATGGAAGAAGTGGGATCTAAGAGCTTGAGAGAATTCATCAAGAAACAGAGTTCTTCCGATGAAGGTATAGATTGCGTGGTGTATGATCCTTTGGTGATATGGGTGTTGGATGTGGCAAAGGAATTAGGGTTAATGGGAGCAGCGTTTTTCACTCAAATGTGTGCTGTGAATTACATATATTACCATGTCTACCATGGACTTCTGAAGGTTCCTATTTCATCATCACTACCAATTTCTATTGAAGGGCTTCCTCTGCTTCATTTCAAAGACGCACCACCCTTTGTTTCTGACCCTGCCTTCTACCCAGCATACTTTGAGTTGGTCGTTAAGCAGTTTTCTAACATTCACAAAGCAGATCTTCTTCTTGTCAATTCCTTCTACAAGCTAGAGGACCAGGTTCTACTTCAAACCAATATCTACTCTTCATTTTCTTTTATTTCTTATCTGTAAAACCCTGATACTGACACTAACACATACACAAAAATATGATTAATTAAATTGAAAAAATATAACATATTAGTTTCAAAAAATATGTATATACACAATAATTATCAACTAACACAAAGTAAATTTAAAATCTATTTATCTAATATTTAAAAAAGTAAAAAAATAGTGACCATATAAGATTTTTTTTCTTTGATAAATTTATAAATTTATGAATTTTTTAAAAAATTATTGAACTTGTGGTTATTAATATTGTATTTGAATCGGATCAAAATTACATTAAAGATCAGAAAATGTTTTTAAAATTAGACACTTTACATGCATGTGTATCATACAAGGTACACGTGTTGGTATTGGGCACACCACACCGCGTGTCCAAACTTCATTTTTATGTATATGTTCTTGGAGAAATTGGGGTACAATTATTGGATTTCCTGAAGGGACTATAAGATGGATTATTATCAAGGAGAATTTATTTAAAAGACTTAACTTAATTTGAAGAAATTGAAATTTTTGAAATTTAGAAAACGAATGAATATATTTATTTTAATAATCAATAATATTAAACTTTTTTATGTAAATAATTTTCAGTTGATATTTGAACCAGATCATTTAAATAATTAAATAACTTAAATACCAATTTTGAAACATTATTTAACTATAAAAAAAATAAAATAACATAGATAACATAAATAATATCATAAGTTAAAATGATTATATCAATTAATTTTTTTATATCAAATATTTTTTTAAAATTAAAAATCAAAATATATTAAAATTTGAAAATTAATAACTTTCCATTCAAGTTTAAGAATTACGTACGTATTTAAACCTAAGATATTAGTTTATGTTAAACTTTTAAAATATTATAATTCCACGATGAAACTTTTGAAGAAAAATTCACCATAAAATCTCAGCAAGCAAGAATGAGATACAAATCAAATACAGCTAATTTAAAATCTTTAGATAATAAATTTACAGATTTTTTTCGTATGATTACTCAAAATTTTCAAAGTGAACTCTCGTTTGAATCCTCAATCAAATTTAAAGTCCCATTTGAATTTGTGATGAGAAGCGTGATAGATACGTAATGTGGGTACGTAGGAACTGGTCGAGAAAGGTGACTGACTCTAAGGAGATAATTGGGTGAAGAAATAGTTGACTCTTATCTCTCATTTCTCTTTCCTAGTAATATAAATGCAACTTTTTCTGCAAACATTTACTTTTAATCATACTCCTTTTTTCAAACTACACTAAAATGACAACGAATTGTGAGTTTGTTTGGTTGGAAAAATCAGAACGATGCGACTTTGAAAAAAAAAATTACTCTCATTTCACATTATCCTTTATTATATTCTTTTTTCTTATTTTTAAAATATAAAAGATCACTTTCATTGCAACTAATCTTACTATTATAAAAAGTTTTCAAATGATAAGTGCAAAATTGAGTTTATCCGACTTTCACAACTTGATTGGTCAGTGAATTAATTTATTTATCAATGATTTTTTTTTCGATTGATTTGATATATTTATTTCATTATTAAGAAAATGGATTGATTTAATTTTTCTTTTCTATAAGAATCAAAGTATTTATCTAATTTTTGAAATATTATTATAAAAATAATAATTAAAGATTAAAGTATCATTACATATTATTAAAATATTATTAAACAATATTTTAATATTTAAAAATATTAAATTGTAAATTTATATAACTAAAAATAATAAATAATTATAAAAAAATGTTAGTAGATATAATGAGTCAACTCACCTTTAATTTAACTCGAATTCATGAATTAAATAAATCAAATTTAATTAAATCTATTTTTAAAAAAATAAAATTTTTTCAATTCAATTCAGATTACTCGAATCATGTTGACATCTCTAAATGATACTTTATTTTTTCCAAAAAATATAAGCTCATACTTTTTGTTCCATATGTACGAGAAGGTGGTGGATGCAATGTCAAAAGTATGTCCAGTATTGACAATTGGGCCAACAGTTCCATCCTTTCACTTGGACAAGACAATCCCAAATGACAGAGACAATGTTCTGAATCTGTTTGAGTTAGACTCATCACCAATTTCATGGCTCAAACAAAAGCCTGCACAATCAGTTATCTACGTATCATTTGGCAGCATGGTTTGCTTCAGCTCACACCAGATGGAGGAAATTGCATTTGCCCTAATCCAAACTGGTTTCAACTTCTTGTGGGTCATCCCTGATTTTCATACAAAGAATCTCTCAGAGGAAATGGGGAAGAAGATTGAGGCTTGTGGAAGGGGTTTGATAGTGAATTGGACACCCCAATTGGAAGTTCTTTCAAACGATGCTGTTGGTTGCTTTTTCACACACTGTGGATGGAATTCAACTCTTGAAGCTCTGTGCTTGGGAGTGCCAATGGTGGCTCTGCCACAGTGGACTGATCAACCCACCAATGCAAAATTTGTTGAAGATGTGTGGAAAGTTGGGATCAGAATGAAGGAAGATGAGAATGGGATTGTGAGAAGAGACGAGATTCAGAGTTGCATTAGGGTTGTTATGGAGAAGGAGCTTGGGAGAGAAATGAGGATTAATGCTAAGAAATGGAAGGATTTGGCTGTTGAAGCAGTGACTCAAGGTGGCACTTCAGATCACAACATCAATGAGTTCATAAAGAATTTGAAAAAATCTTAAACTTTCAATTATTAAGGTAGTTTTTGGAATTGAATTGTATGATAAAGAATCTGTTTTCTTTTTTTGTTTTTTTTTGTTATCTGATTGGTTGATATTACATATTGCATTATCTCACTGTATACCAACATTATGTAATTCTAGCAAATAACAATTCAATGTTATGCAGATTGAGTAATTAACGTATATTATTTTTATATTTTGTGCTGTTTCTAAATATATATATATATATATATATATATATATATATATATATATATATATTTTGGAAGTCCCATATCGTATAGACAACACCAATTTATAAGTGATGTACAAACCTTATTTTACAAGTCGATTTTGTGAAATTGAGTTAAATTTAAAGTCTATTTTTAACATGATATTAAAGCTAAATTAAAATCTATCCTAACAAACTTTCTTGAACATTTTGTTACACATGTTTAAAGACTTAGGCTCACATGTTTGCTAACAATGGTGCTCGCATATTAGATAGCTTGTCCCTCATCCTCTCTCATTTCCTTGATAGGCTTGAGGACTTCCTCACTGAAATGAGCTTCATTATGATGAGTTGATGGAGGACTAAAGAATTGTTAGATGCTTACAAATTTGCCAACACCACAAATACAATTAGGATGCTCTGGACGACCAAGGGTAGCCGCCAATATGTCCTCACGCAGCTAGAGAATGAACTATCCTTCTGTGCTTTGCTCTGCCAACTCATCTTACAACTAAAAAGTTTGAAGTTATTAGTGTGGAAAAGATGTTAAAAAAATTATTCAAATTTGCAATTGGTTTAAGTTACTTACTATGTGTAATATTCATAAATTTTATAATATAATAATTTCAATAAACAATATATTAAATTTTAATATATATATATATATATATATATATATATTATAAATAAAGAAGAAAGAAATGTTATTATTAGAAATAACAATATATCTAAAATATATTATAAACATATAAATATGAAAATTATAAATATATAGGAAATCAAGATTGATTAACTAAGAATAATATAATAATTTTATCCTGCACGTTTAGTTATATATGTATTAGAATTATTTTAATATTGGTATTATAAAAATAATGTATTTTAAATCAAATAATAACATATAGTTACGATTGTAGAAGAATTCAATATATAAGAAACATAAAGTAATAATATTGTCTATATATTATAGATTTATTTTAACATAATTATTACTTTATATAAATTATAAAAGAAAAAAAAGGAGTAAGATAAGGTTGCACATGAGAAACTGGGTGGAAGAGGTGAATAAAAGGGTGGTAAAAGGAGATAGAACGTGAAAACAAAAAAAAAAACAGGAAAAACCAATGCTAGAAGGATGAGAATCGACAGTAGAAAAATATCAAACCGGAAACTTTTAATTTGAGTATATTCTTCACATCAACTTAGTCGACGTCGACATAAGAAGACCAAGGTAAGTAAAATACTAATATACCTCTATTATGTGTAAGAAAAAAGTCTTAAAATTATGTGTAAGAAAAAAGTCTTAAAAAATTTTTGTTGTACTAATATATTTCTATTAAATTAATTATGAAATTATGTTTAATAAAAAAACCTTAAATAAATTTTAAATAAAAAATCTCATTTTTTCAAGTTCATTTCAAGTCTACCAAACTCTTGAACAGTCCATGCTTAGAGTAATTTATTTCATACTGAGTAGGGTGTCCCTAATCCCATCTTAATTTTTTCTTACTTGTTTCATTCTATTTGATATCCTAATTTTATTTTATTTTTGTTATTATACTTTATCTATAATTTTAAAATTTATGATACTTATTATATATATATATATATATATATATATATATATATATATATATTATATTTGGTTAAATTACTCTTTTAGTCATTTTGTTTGTCAAGTAGTATCAAATTAGTTCTCCAATTTCTTTTGTTTCAATTTGGTCTTTATTTTTTTAAAAATAATTTAATTTGGTCATTGCCGATAATTTGACCAAATGATGTTAAAGTCAATGTCACATGTCAATTTATGGTTTATTTATTTATTTTTATTTTTTTAATATATATTTTTTTGATTTTTTTACACATGTCACTTCACAATTATGTCACATGTCAAAATGATTCAACTTGGTTGTTATATTTGACTTTAGTTTCAATTTAGTCCCAATTTTTATAAAAATTGAGCAATAATGTCTCTCCTTAAATTGAGACTCAATTTACATTGTGTATAAATCTTATGGTGATATTCTTATTAAAATTAACATTTTTATTAAATATTTTTACATATTTTTAGATTAACTTCAAATTCTATACAAAATTTTAATTTGGTTTTGTTCGAACTTGAAATTTAGTTCCTAATTATGACTACCAAATGGGGATGAAAACGATAAATATTGGGCTCAAAATTCTTAAATAAATCCACAAATCAAAACCCAACAACTTTCAGTGGTGGAAAACCAACAAACTCACCTGCAATGGACGTTCTCATCGTCGCCGGCGTAGAGGGGAGAAGGCGCGAGGCCAAACGGGAAAGAAGAACACCACGGTTATGAAGTGTAACACTGCAAAATGGGGACGAAAACGATAAATATTCGGTTCAAAACTCCTAAATCATTCAACAAATCAAAACCCAACAACTTTCAGTGGCAGAAAACAAACAAACTCACCTGCAATTGACGTTCTCGTCGTCACCGGCACAGAGGAGATAACGCACAAAGCAAGAGTGGGGAGGCGTTGGGTTTGCGCTGGTTTTAGAAAACAACTTGACGTCGGTAAGGGAAAGGGCCGATGTAATTTGACGTCGGGGTTCGCAGGGGCAGACGTTAAAATTGTCCGTTTATTTACAAAAATGCCACCGGTCATTTTTTATCTTGGTGTTCTTTTGAGCATACGTTAAAGAGGTGATGTTAAAAGCTTTTTTTGTGTTAGTGTAAACTTATGTGTGACAAGTTATTTGATTTTTAATGTTCACTTAAATTTGTATAATATGGTACACTTGATGCCTTTATATATGATAGCAAAATGGCTAATTATTGAGATTATGTTTGGGGTTTAACTTTGTTTAATAATAAAACTAAAACCGAACATGTTGTTTAAAAACATTTATATAAATATTTAATAAAAATGTCAATTTTAGTAAGAATATCATTGTAAGATTTATACAAAAAGTAGATTGAGTCTCAATTTAAGGAGAGACATTATTGCTTCATTTTTACAAAAAATGGGACTAAATTGAAACTAAAAACAAATATAGGAACCAAATTTAATCAATACAACTGTGAAGTGACATGTGTAAAAAAAA